>ENA-ORUA01002121-ORUA01002121.1-human-gut-metagenome-genome-assembly--contig:-NODE-2121-length-16117-cov-2.963703_pt1 | contig 16117 bp, 10 predicted proteins | sample MGYA00242076_ERZ509201 | MGnify/ENA primary metagenome ERZ509201 (study PRJEB26280, sample SAMEA2338863) | human gut metagenome | biome: human gut; feature: human-associated habitat; material: faeces...
AGAAATACAAGTGTATGTTCCAGAAGAAAATATTAAATATAGATTCAATACAATCATTGAAGACTATCAGCTAAAAATTGAATTGTTGAAGAAACAGATAGAACTTGTAAAAGAATCAAGAGATAGGCTGCTTCCTAAGTTGATGAGTGGTGAAAAGGAGGTTTAAATAATGAATGATTTTGAGTATAAAGAATATTTTGATGCGAAATTTTATTTTTATGGATGCGAGGATAAAGTCGCTTCCATACTTGATTCCTATGCTCAAAATCAGATAGATTTAGCTGATATTAATAGAGTGTTTGAACTATATCATACAAAACTATTTTTTGAGAAGGTTTCAAACATTCCATCCTGGTCAGACGAGAAATATAACGAGTATAAGACTAAAACGTTGAAACTTAATAATGTTGTTTATGAATTTTATAAGAGTATTACAGAAGAGAATATTATTACAGCTTTTGATAAATGCTATGTGAGTTATTGGGATGATTTTATAAATTTCTTTTATAAGTTTAAAACCTATAAGTGTATTTCTAAGGATAGAATATGTGATGTTCTGAAAGGGCTGCGTTGGAATATTTATCATATATTACAGGATAAGTCATTTGTAGAATACTTTGATGAAGAGATAACTAGATTGCTAGAGGAACAACAATATGGGTTGCAATTTGTAGTTTCTTATTATTTAGAAGAACATGATAAAAAACTACAGGTATATATTCCAAGACATTTTACTATTGAGAAAAGGGTAAAACTTATCGAAGATTATCTTAATAGTGATCATATTAACCCGAATTTTATGAAACTTATTTTAAATGCTAAACATACAAAAGAGTTACCGATTACTCCGAAAATGAAAAAAATGGCGGACAAGAGGAATAACGAATTTTGGGAGAATAATAAATCGGCGGTTTTTTATGACTATGGTTTTGGCGTTACTTTTGGTCCATTTGAAAATGTTAAGAATGTCCAAATTGAAAATAGTAAATGGATTCTAGAGTATGATACAGGATGGATAAAGGATAATACTGATTACCCAACATTGCTAAACAACTTCATATATTTATTTGAATACATAGATAGTCAGGCAAGATTCACATGTGTTTCAAGTCATGGAGAAAGACACCCTCTTACGGAGATTTTTGAAGTTAGAGGTGTTGGAATGTACAAAAAGAATGTGGCATTTGATATGTTAGAATCTTTATCTGATATTCAAATGAGAGGTTATGTTGAACAATTGATTAAACTTGATATCAACATTGAAGACATTATAAAGTGGTTTTTTGAAACCTATTTATTACAGGAATTTGATATTAAAGATTATACATGTAATATGCCAAACTCGGCTGATAGCATACTTAGTAAATGTAAAACTCTTGCATCAGCTATAGATGGAGTGCTAAGTAAGTATAAAATGTTGTGCGATGATGGAGAAATTGAACTTGATCTTTTTAAATATATAACAGATTCACCAAGAATAAAAGATATTCCAAGCCGAGTAAAAAATAAATATTGTTATGTAAAAAATAGTGAACTTATTAAAGAGATGAATATGTTATTTTCATCGCAGAGCATGCTTGGGTATACAGAAAAAACAGAATCAAAATATGACACTCTGATTGAGCTTGTTTCAAATGAAAATATAAAATTGTCAGAATGTGAACCATATAACATAGTATCACTAAATTGGTTAATCGAAAAAGGGTCAATATATATTGAAGATGATGTTATTAATTGCAATAAGGAAAGAGTTTTCGTTTTACATGAGTTTTATGAGAAAGAAGTTATTTCATTGCAACATATAAAATCACAATTGTTAAAACGATTGATAGAAAATGGTGATATTAGTGTAGATGATAAACTACTGTCGAAACCTGAATATCAATATTTGGATTATATACTGAATAATTCAGAGTTTAGTGATGGAAAGGCTATTAGAAATCGTTATATCCACGATTCTATTGTACCAGATAACAATACAATGAATGCGGATTATTATACATTATTAAAGATAATGATTTTGCTGATTATTAAAATTAATGATGATTGTTGTATTTATGATGAGATAAAGGAAGGAGGAGCTATGATTATTCAGAAAATATATTAGTACAGGAAAGTGCCGGTCACCTTCTTGAAGAGGAACTTGGTTGGCGTGTAGAACTTGCTTATAACACAGAAGTATTAGGTGAAACTGGCACATTTGGCAGGAAATCATATAAGGAAATCCTTCTTGTGAAATATTTCAGGCAGGCACTTTTAAAACTCAATCAATGGCTTACTCCAGCATTACTTGAGGATGCTATAAAAACATTTGAAAGCCATATGTCATCAGCTTCTCTTATGCAGATCAATGAGGAAAAGTATAGATGCATAAGAGATGGTATTCCAGTGAAGGTGAAAAAGCCGAATGGTCAGATTGAGGAAAAGAAGGCAATAGTCATTGATTTTAAAAATCCAGATAATAATGATTATCTTGCTGTTAAGGAAATGAAAATACATGGTGACATTTATCGTAGACGCACAGATATTGTGGGTTTTGTAAATGGGATACCGCTTCTTTTTATAGAATTGAAGAAGAATTCAATAGATGTGCAGAATGCATACACAGATAATTATACAGATTATCTTGATACAATACCGCATCTATTTTATTATAATGCATTTCTTATCTTGTCCAATGGAACAGAGGCTAAAGTGGGAACATTAGGTAGTAAATATGAATTCTTCCATGAGTGGAAAAGATTGTCTGAGCAGGAAGAAGGTAATGTTGCACTTGAAACGATGCTTAGAGGTATATGCAAAAAGGATAACTTTCTTGATTTGTTGGAAAATTTTATATTATTTGACCATTCAGATGGAAAAACAGTAAAGATTTTAGCACGTAATCACCAGTATTTAGGTGTGAATGAAGCGGTGAAAGCATATGAAGCTCGTAAATTGAATAACGGAAAGTTGGGTGTGTTCTGGCATACACAAGGTTCTGGTAAAAGTTACTCGATGGTATTTTTATCACAGAAAATTCGGCGAAAATTTGCAGGTTCTCCAACGATTGTGATTTTGACAGATAGGGATGAGTTAAATAAACAGATTAGCGATACTTTTGAAAATTGTGGATTATTGGGGAAAACAAAGTCTGCAAAGTATATTGCTACGAGTGGTGATGACCTTATAACGAAATTGCAAGGAAATCCTAGCTTTATATTTACTTTGATTCAGAAATTTAATAAGAAAGATGTACAGTCAATCATACCAGATCATGACATTATTATAATGTCTGATGAAGCACATAGGAGTCAGTATGGAATATTTGCAGACAATATGATGAATTTGTTGCCTACAGCCGCACGTATTGGTTTTACAGGAACACCATTATTATCAAATGATAATATTACAGAGAGAACATTTGGTGGTTATATTTCTATCTATGATTTTAATAGAGCAGTTGAGGATAAAGCAACAGTCCCGCTATATTATGAGAATCGTGGAGAGAAGATTTTGGATTTAGACAATCCGGATATTACTGATAAGATATTGGATGCGATTGAGGCAGCAGATTTAGATCCAGACCAGACAGAAAAACTGGAGCGTGAGTTTAAGAAAGAGATTCATATTATGACAGCACCACAAAGGCTTAAATCTGTAGCCAAAGACTTTGTTTCTCATTATTCGGATTTATGGACAAGTGGTAAGGCTATGTTTGTGTGCCTGAATAAAGTGACTTGTGTTCGGATGTATAACCTTGTGCAGAATTATTGGGAAGAAGAAATTAAACGATTAGAAGGCATAAAATCAAAAGTATCACAGCAGGAAGTACAGGAACTGGAACGCAAGATTAAATGGATGAAAGAAACCGAAATGGCTGTCGTTATTTCTCAGGAGCAGAATGAGATTCAGACATTTAAGAAATGGAATCTTGATATAAAGCCGCATCGTGAAAAGATGGAGAAAAGAGAACTCGATAAAGAGTTTAAGGATAAGGACAATCCACTTCGAGTAGTGTTTGTCTGTGCAATGTGGCTTACTGGTTTTGATGTAAAATGTTTGTCATGTCTATATCTTGATAAGCCTTTGAAAGCGCATACTCTCATGCAGACAATAGCAAGAGCAAATCGTGTGGCAGAGGGCAAGAGTAACGGACTTATTATTGACTATATTGGCATAGTAAAGGCACTTCGTAAAGCACTTGCAGATTATACAGCAAATGTTGGAGGAAGAGAGACTGATCCAACAATAGATAAGGAAGAACTTATAGAGCACATGCTGGAAACTATATCAGCAGCTATAGAATTTTTATGTAGCAGAAATTTTGAGTTGGAGGATTTGATTAAGGCAAAAGACTTTTCAAAATTAGCATTATTACAGACAGCAGCAAATGCTGTTTCTGATAGCCGAGAATCACGCAAGCAGTTTACGACATATGCAAATGAAATCAACCGAATGATGAAGTATCTCGATAGAGATGATATATCAGATGTGGATAGAGATAGAAAAGATGCACTCATAGCAATAGCTGATGAACTAAAGAAAAAGAAGAAGCATGTTGACAATGTCGATTTGATGGTTCAGATTAATGGGATTCTGGGTGAATATATAATGATTGAACAGGAATCTAATAATAACGACATAGCCAACCGTTGAGAAATACCCAGAATAGATTTTGATTTGCTTCGAAGAGAGTTTGCAAAGACAAAGAAAAAGAATCTGCTTATTACGGATTTGGATGAACTAATTCAAACAAGATTAGACAGCATGCTCAAAGAAAATCCAAGCCGTGTGGATTATTATGAAAGATATCAGACAATCATTGATGAATATAATAATGAGCAGGACAGAGCAATCATTGAAAAAACATTTATGGACTTGATGAATCTGGCTAATTCCATGAATCAGGAAGAAAAGCGTTATGTCAGAGAGGGCTTTACAAGTGATGAGGAATTGTCATTGTATGATATGCTTTTCAATGAAAATCTTTCAAAAGAAGATATCAATAAAATAAAGAAAGTTGCGGTAGACTTGCTGGAAAAGATAAAAGCAAAGATACCTGAACTTGACCATTGGACAGAGAAACAGGAAACAAGGGATGATATAGAAACATATATAGGAGCAATTCTCTGGGAAGAGTTACCAGAGAGTTATTCTGATAATGAAATATTTGCATACAGACAGAAAATTTATGAGTATGTGTTTATGAGGTATAAAGAGGTGGCGTAGACATATTGACGAATCAATGCAATAATGAATTTAAGAGCAAAGAGGTATGAAAGAATATTAATTGCCACATTAGAGGAATTATGAAGTATAAAGATAAAGAGTATGTTTTTTCAAAGGATTATATTACGAATATTTGGATTGCGTTAAACAGTGAGAGTGCATTGAACAATAATAAAGAAATTATTGTAAAAGTAAAGGAAAAAAGAAAGATAGACAAGACATTTCCAGCTCGAAATAAAATTACTTGTGCATTAGAACAAATCGAAAATGTATTGGATTATTTGAATTATGATTATGAACTCAAACCTACACATAATCAAAGAAATGCATTTGATTTCGTTGAGTTTTTAAATTGTGAGTATATTGTGGTGCACAGCATTGATACTTTGGCAAAGATATTTGAAGTATCAACAGAAGATATTACTGATAATCGAGATTGTTTTTCGGGTTTTGCATACGGAGATGGAAATGATGGAGAAGTGTTTGAGTATATCAGATCCTTATGTGCAGTACATCCAACTGACACAAGTATGCATCCAACAGTACATAAAGCGGGAGAGTTTGATTGTTGTTCAAGAATAGTATGGGATGGTATTGGGTGCGTGGATCAGAGGGATTTGACAGCAGTTGTGTATCCATCAGAAGAAGGGGGAGAAGAAGAATATATTGGTATTAAGGTAGAGCCATTTATTTTATATTTGAATAAATGGATTTCCCTTATGGATGTTATAAAAAAACATATATATTCATTTGCAGAAGGTGAAAAAGAACGGCTTAGGGGAAAGACTATTTTAGGACCGGAATCGTTTGCTAATTACACAGAATATATAGATAATTTGCATAAAGAATATAAACGAAGGGTTGGCGAAGAACATGAATATTTGTTTGAAGAATATAAATTAGCTTTTCAAATACATTTTGATAATGATAAAACAGAAAAGAGGAAAGAGTGTTATAAGGCAGCCATTGAATATATGTTTGATTTTTTGCATAAACAAATGCAGGAAATGAATAAGAAATGTTATACGGGGATAAAAAATTTACCAGATAATGTTGAAACTAATCTGTTTTATGAATTATATCAACCTATTGAAGGAAGAAGTGTTTTTTCGAATGAAAGAAGTGCATTTTCATACGTACATAATTTGAATAGCAGTCATCCATATGATGTATATCATGCAAGAAAGGTGCTTGATACAATAAAGCCATTGGTGAATGAATATATTGAATTTTACAATACAGAGTCACAGAAAGAGACAAATTTGCTATTACAAATTGCAACTTATTTTGATGCGCTAAAACAGGATGGATATATAAACAGAAGTATCCCAAATACAATTGAGTATAGAGGTCATTTTTATTCGTCTGAAAAAGATGTAGAACTGGAAGAATTCGATGAATGAGTTTAAAATCAAGATGATTACGAAAGAATATTTATTGCCAGATTAGATATGAAAGCTTATTAGGAAAGAAGGTGTAACACTAATGACCGAAGAAGAATTTAAAGAAATATTAGATAAAGAGGAAACTGATACAGTTGAATTTAAGTCTTGGATAAATGCAAGAAATATGAAAGAAATTATTTCTCTTGCTGTTGATGAATTAATTGCATTTGCAAATACTAAGGGAGGAACAGTTTATTTTGGAGTAGAAGATAAGCCAATTGAAGTTACTGGTTGTGATAGGAATTATGATGGTCAGCGTATTATTGAGGGAATTTATGATAGAACTGTGCCACCATTATTTACAGAAATATCAGACTTCGAGTATCAAGGAAAACTCGTTATTGCAATATCAGTTAAAGCAGATGGAAAGACATATACAACTACAGATGGCAGATGTCTGAAGCGATTAGGTAAGAATTCAAAACCTGCATATCCGGATGAGTTGAGCAATTTTTATTCTTCAGCGCAGAATCCGGATTTTTCTGGCAGAATTATAGGCGAAAGTACTCTGGATGATGTAAATAAGTTAGAAGTGTACAGCTTGAAGGAAAAACTAAGAGTCAGGGATTCTAAATCTACATTACCAGATTTGGATGATATAGATTTTTTGAGAGACTTACAGCTCATAAAATATGACGGAGATGTAGAACGTCTGACTATTGCTGGTCTGCTCTTTGTGGGAAAAGAAACCTCAATTCAAAGATTGTTACCGCAGGCGGAAGTTATATATTTACATTATTCAGCTGATAATTTAGAAGAATACGATGCAAGACTTGATTTAAAGCTGCCATTAATAAGCGTTATTGACAAGTTGACCGAGAGAGTACAAGCATACAGTAAGATAGAGAACATTCAGGTAGGATTATTCAGACTTGAGGTGGAAGATTTTCCGGAGAGAGTATTTCAGGAAGCGCTTCTCAATGCGTTGTCTCATAGAGATTATCAGAGCAATGCAGCAGTTTATGTAAAACAATATCCAGATAAAATAGTTATTGAAAATCCAGGCGGATTCCTTGATGGAATTACAGAGGACAATATCATAACGCATCCATCTATACCAAGGAATAAACTGATAGCAGAGACACTGCAAAATTTGAAATATGTTCAGAGAACTGGTCAGGGAGTAGATATCATCTTTAAGGACATGGTTTCAATGGGCAAGCCTTATCCAAGATACAGATCGTTTAATGATGCAGTTTCTTTGACAATATTCAGTGCAATAGATAACACAGAATTTGTTAAGTTTATTACCGAAGTACAGGATAAGAATAGTAAAATTATGCCTTTGGCTGAAATGATGATATTAAGAGACTTAATGGACAACAGGAAAGCGCAGTTGTCAGAACTATCAAGAAAAATCCAAAAATCGTTGGATGAAACAAAAAAGTCATGCAATGAGCTGGTTAACAGTGGTCTGATAGAGATTGTTGGCAAGGAATATATGCTCACAGCTAAGGTATATGAGGCATTAAAATCAGATGTGGAATATACAAGAGACAAAACAGTTCAGTATATTAAGGCTAAAAATATGATTTTAGAATATTTACAGATAAATGAACAGATAACATCTGCTAAGATACAGGAGATGTGCGGCTTTACTAAGCAGCAGGCAAGAAGTGTCATTGATAAAATGAGGAGTGAAGATCTGATTACTTTAACAGGTAAAGGACCTGCAGCCAGGTACGTTGTGCGTAAATAATTGAGTGGAAATTGAGTTTTATTTTATGAAAAACTCAATTTTCACTCAATTGAAATGAAATATTATGCAGGACTGCAGAGTGGTTGAGGATATAATTGAGTTGAGTTTTATGGTAAAACTCAATTGCAACTACAAAATATGGAAGTAAAGTTATTAAAACATTATCAGAAAAGATTGCCAGATAAGAAATTACTTCAGTATAAATTGAAGGAATTGGCTTGAAGAGCAAGAATAGGTATATAAATGTGTGTAGTTGGGATTTGGTTTTGCACTAATAGTATGATATTAACAGGGAGAATATAAATGGGAATACAAAATACGAAGAGTTTTCAGAAATTTATTGAAAGTCAGGAAATATCAGCGGATAAAGAAAAAGATATAGAACAAATGATAGGAGCTTTTTCAGAGTATTTAGTAGCAGTTAATCCAGAATATGCGTATAATAAGACTTATTTGAGTGCGTATGTGAAAGATATTATTCAATGTCAAAAAGCATTAAAACTAAAATATCAGATACTCTTAGATAAGATTTTGGTTAAGATTTTTGCTGCAGGCATTGAACAAGAGTGCATAATCAATATTGATGATGTATGGAAATTTGAAAAGGGAAAAGTAAGGCTTAGCAACACATTTAATCCTGATATTGTTAAAAGAGACATATTGCAGTTTGAATTGGGATTGATACATGAAAATGGATTTGTGATTGCAGAAGAAATAAATATTGAGGACAATTATGAGAAAATAATTGATGAGTGTATAGCAACTTTTTTAAAACGAAGAAAGGAAGTACTTGAGGATGAAACAGAATGAATTAAGCATACGTAAGAGGTTGTTTAGTAAGCAGAATATATATTTGGCGTTGTATTCTGTTGAGTCGTATATTTCAAACAGAGAATTGTTAGACAAACGAGATAAGGAGGAGCTCAATAGATTAAAGGATAAATTCGATGAGAAAAATATTGAAAAATGGATTGAAAAAGTGCAAGAACGTTTATATCAACTGATTGATGAGTCCCATTATTTACATGCAAGAATATTTTTCAAACCCAAAAAATATGATATAGAAAATGATAAGGTTGTATTTCGGCCTTTACATTCATCAAGCCTTCTTGATCAGATTACAGCAGTTTCTATGTTAAATATTCTTATATATGATTTTGATGCAGATAATAAAATATCTATGTCAAATTTTAGCAGGCTTATCCCTCACAATTTCTATGGGAATCGAGTGGCGTATGAACCCGAGAAGCTATTTAAACCGTGGCAAGAGCAATATAAAGAATATACATCTAAAGCAAATGACTATTATAAAAATTTTCATGATAATGGAGAATACAAATGGGAAGTAAATCTTGATTTAGAGAATTTCTTTCCTTCAATAAATCCTGTCTGTTTATATAATTATATAGTTCAACAAATACCAGTAGAATATAGCGAAGATGATAAAAATATGCTATGCAAGATATTAGAAAAACTTATTTTTGTTGAAATAGAAAAACTCAGTAAGAAAGATTTGGATATATATTTAGGTGGGAAAAAACACAGGAATTGTAGATTTGCAATAGGACTTCCTCAAGGACTTCCTCAAAGTTATTTTTTGGCAAATCTACTTATGGTAGAGGTAGAAAAGTTCTATAAAAAGGTATTGCCAGGGGAAATGGTGTTTTATGTTGATGATTCTGCTGTATTTACAAATGAAATAAAAGATGTTGAGGATTTTGGACAAAAGATTAAGGATATCAATGAAAAAATAACTGTGTGGATGAATGCGTTATATGAAAAAGAGAATCAATTTATTTCGTCAAATTTATTATCATTTGTTGCAGAAAAAATAGACTTGTATGGTATAAACATTCACCCACCCGGTGATAAGAGTACAATTTCCAATATTGCAGATAGTAAAGAAGGTGAAGTATATATTCATTGTATTGGTAGAGAAACATCAAAGACTGCATTTGATATCAATACAAGCTTTTCAGATGAAGAAAGTAGAATACTATTGAATAAAACAGGAAGTATTTTAAAAGTAATAAACAAAGAATTGGAACAAATTGATTTAGAAATAAATGATGAACAGCAATTAACGGCAGAAGATAAAAAATATAAAGAGTCTTATAAAAAGAAATTGGTTCGTTATAAAAAGTTCTTTAAATATCGATATAAGGATTTACAGTACAGGGAGAAAAGCAATACGCAATCATTACAGGAAGAACTTTTAAACGACTTGAAATTTTTGGATGATAATAGTGATAAAAGCAGCAATCTTTCAGAATTTTTTGAACTGTATAATGAAGACACATTGGGGGCGACTATCAGTTTTGTGTTGAAAGCAATGCGCGAAATGGGAGATGATTACTCTTTATTAATTGAAAAAATTTTTAAATTAAACATGTTGTTATTTGGAAACAATAATAAAAATAGTTCCTATCTATATGTTGCATACAGGGATTATATCGAGCAGTTTCAATATGAGGCTTCGGAAGTGTCAGCATACACAACATTAAAAAGATTGATTAAAGAAAGGACATCTTATGTAAGAAAAAAAGCAGACAATATTAAAACTGATTTTGTAAAGAATGAATTGTATAGAACACATGGCGAATATCCAGTTAAGGATATTATGGGGAAGGAGTTTTATAATACTGCGAATCTGGTAATATCCAATTCGTCTGAAATACAAAGGCGATGTATAAATGCAGTTTTGTCAGGTTTAATGCAAATAGAAATTAGTGATGATGTAGTCTTACAGAAAAATAATAATAGAAAAATTACCTATTCTGAGTTAAGAATATTGATATATTTGAGGAATAATCATTTTACACTCGAAGATTTTGAAAAAATTAAAGAGGATTTTGTTCAAGATGAGTATCAGCATGCAATTGATTATTCAATCATACAGGTGCTAGGAGTGTTTAAAACATTTGTGAGTATTCCAGCATATATTGATAATCTTATATTAGTTCATAAATACACTTGTGATGTATGGAAAAATGGCTCAAAACATTTATATTTTTATACCCTTCATAATCAAGAACATGCTGTTGATCTAATTCAAAATTCATTAAAAATAATAAGGGCGATAGATTATATTAATATATCGAAAAATGACTATTATGTGTTGTTCATAGCCTGTTATTTACATGATATATCAATGGTAACATTTCCAGATTTAGATTCAATTCAATCCGGAGGTTTCGAGAGTAATAAAATATACTCAGATTTTGTTAAGAATATACGTGAAGAGTTGAAAAAATCAAATTTAGCAAAACGACCAGTGAAGAGATTACTTAAAGAATATTATTTAAAAGTTGATTCGTTTTATGAAAAATTAGTACGAGAAAATCATGCAAAAAATAGTGCTACAGAAATAAGAAATCGACATGAACTGGGATTTATAGATAGTGCACTTAGAGAAATTGTTGCAGAGGTATCAGAAGCACATGGATATAACGTAAATGATATTTATAAAATCAAATCAACTGCCAGTTCGAAGTTGTGGAGTCAAAAATTTACAAAGATAATCTTGAGATTGGCAGATTTGTTGGATATGAGTAATTATCGTGTATCTGCATTGGTTTTAAACCATAACTTAGATAATATGGGAGATACTTCGAGATTTCATTGGTTGTCCCATTTGATTACAAAGGGATATGAAATAGAAACAGATTATTACTTGGATGAGAACAAAACAGTAAATTTCTTGGAGAAAAACAGTATTGTTGAAAAAATTATGCTAAGGGTAGATGTTGAATTGCCACAGTTAACGCATGAAAATCCGTATGGATGTAAAGAAATGGGATTGGAGTCAATTGACAAAACTGCAATAAAAGTTAAATGTGGTGAAACGTGTACAAGTGACAAATGTAATTTTCTTTGTAAGTGGTTTGTTCAAAAGAATTATTATTTGTTTTTAGAATTAGCATCTTTACAAGATTACTTAGAATCTCTTCCGGATAACTATTTTAAGCCAGAAATTGAAGTGGTAGTAAATTCGAGCGACAAAAATAAGCTTTCTTCAAAGCAATTTACATTGCTGAAAAAGTATGTGGATGGAAGGTAGGCACTGAAGTTTCTTTGATACATATTTAGGCTATTTGTAACGGGGATAAAACCGGAATTGCTTGAAGATACAAATCTTGATCAGGTTATACTTGTTATGAAGATGGAAAAGGAATCTGATGATGAATCAGCAGATTCAAAAAATGAAAGCAATAGATTTATCAGAAAGGCAGAAGCAGATTTTAGTCTATATGGATGCTGGGGTTGAATATAGTACAGAGCAGTTAGCAGAAAAGATAGGTTTAAAAGGTCCTAGGACAAGGCAACTATTAAATGAATTGGTGAATATGGAGTTATTAGCATGTATTGGAACTACAAAAAAGAGAAGGTATATTAAAGTGTAGAAGTGGATGTTACGTAGGAGATAATAAGCATGAACAAATTTCCAGAAAAAGACTGGAAAATATTCAGAAGTAAAATTGCTGGATGGCAAGAAGCTTATATGGATAAGCTCAACAAAGAATATATTGAAATACTAAGTGGAGATGGAAATTCATCTGAGAAATTTTGGACATTGGAGAAAAGAATAAAAAAGGATAAGAAAGATTGTGGAGTGCAATGTGAGATGAGCAGATCAATTCAATTTTATATTATACTTTCGCTCCTAAATGAAGGAGCTATTACCATGGAAGATTTAGAAGATTTTAGTGATGATTTGAAAGAGATAATACAACATTTCGCTGGAATATTGCTTGCTGTAAAATATATATTTCTTGGATGTGAGCAATCGAGAATTTAATTGAGTTTTAATTGAGTTTTTCTGAAAACAACTCAATTAAAACTCAAAAGAAACTTATAGAGTAACTTAAGACTCAGAGGGAGTATGTAAGTTTAGTTAAACTCATTCATAGCATCTACATATCCTTGCAAGCCATCTGCTTTGAGAGCAAGTTCTGCATACAGCAGAGGAGAAACATTGGTACCAATATCGTGATGAAGCTTATGAAAAAATCGCAAGGCAATGGTGTGAAAGACATAAGATTGATATTGTTGAATGAAAGAAAGAGGTGCTGCTATGATACCCACAGAAGATATTATATCGATAGTGAAAAACACAATCACTGCATCAATTAAATGTAACACCCATCGGGGATACATTGGTTGGAGCAGTTGCGATAGTATTTGTATGGATATGCATGACTGTCTTGATATGTGTGCTGAGACTTTAGAAATGCGTGCTTATTTGGTTGCACTTGAGGCGACTACATACATTTTGATAGCCGGTGTTAAGTTAGCATCTCATGCGGATAGCAGTTCGGGAATGCTTACGGATGTTATCATGTGTACATACGAACTGATAGATCAATGCACAAAAGAAATCAAAAAACAGGACAAACAAATGCGTGATCAAGCACTTACATTAATTATAAAAGAGGCAAAAAAGAGTGTATTTGATGGTTGGACTGACTGGCGTTATGACTTGCTGAAATGTGGAATTTGCCTATGCGACGAAAAGAGTGCAAAGAAGCTTGAAAAGGTTTTGGATACCCTTTTGGAAATTTCACGGGAGGATTATTACCCGGAATATACGAAAAAAGAAGATTTGATTGTAAGATACCTTTTACATAGACATTTATATGGCAAAAAGAATACACAGAAGGAACTATATCAGAATATTCTGATAAATGAACTCCGTATTATTGCTATCAAGGATGCTATGGAAGATAAGAATTATGATGAAGCAGAGAAACTTTGTTTAGAGAAAGCAAACGCAGAAGAGACATGGCATTATCATAGTAGCGATTCGGAAGATTGGAATAACGTGCTATATGACATATACAAGACAGCAAACATCACGGAAAAGCAAATCGCACAGGCAAAAAAACTGCTATTAATGGGAAATGAGAAGTTCTGGGATGTTTTGAAACAGATTTATAAAGAGCACGGCGCATGGAATGAGAATTACGAAAGCTTATTAGATGAATTAAAGAATAGCAAGCGAACTGTTTGCTATCGTATTGTTCTTATTTCTGAAAATGAAAAGAAGAGATTGCTTGATGATGTAATGGAGAATCCGTATGATTTGTTTTATTATGGAAAATATTTGGTAAAGGATTATCCGGAGCAGGTATATGAGTTATGTTATAAGGAAATAAGTGAGAGTTGTGCTCAGGCAAAGGATAGACGAGAATATAAAAAGATAACGAAGAATATTGCACAGCTTATAAAATGGAAGGGGAATGATACTGCTAAATCTCTAATTGAGGAATTGAAGCAGAGATATCCAAGGAGACCAGCATTGTTAGATGAATTGGAGAAGGTGGAGAAGAAATTGTAATTCAAATAAAATCAATTTGGTAAGGATAGACCATTGCTCCGTCATTTACCGCCATCTTCCGACTCTCCCCTGCAGGGTATGTCTTGATTCAAGACATACCCTGCATTTGTGTTTTAAAAGCCATCATGCTAAAATGGGGTAGATAGTGACAGGCAAAAGGAGGTTTTACCATGTATTATGTACCGGATGGCACAAAGCAGTGCGGATATTATGAATGTAAAAAGTGCGGGAATCGGTTCCTGTCTTTGCAGACGATGACGCGGATTCCCTGTCCGGATTGTGCTGCGGAGATTGATTATGAGATCGGGCCGGATGAAACGCTTGCGGATGTGACTGATACGGCAGTGCTTCTGCAGAAAATCGAGGGCGAGGAGGAAGTGGCGAAAATGGATGCGCTCTTAAGACTTGCAATTACCGGCGGAGACTTTAACTGGATTTAAGAAAAGATAGAACGGGCAGTGGCTGAAACAAATAAGACACAGAACAGGAGAGGTGACAGAGGTGGAACGGACAACGGCAAAAAAGAATAAATATGAGATCGATATGTGCAACGGAACGATTATGGACAAATTGATTTCCTTCTCGCTGCCGCTCATGCTATCGGGCATTTTGCAACTGATGTTCAATGCGGTAGATATTATCGTGGTGGGCAGGTTTTCCGGCAGCCAGGCGCTGGCAGCGGTGGGATCGACCAGTGCGCTCATCAACGTGTTCACGAATCTGTTTATCGGAATTTCGCTGGGGGCAAATGTACTGACGGCGCGTTTCTATGCGGCGGGGCGTGAGAAAGAGGTGTCTGAGACCGTACATACCGCGATAACCCTGGCACTGGTCAGTGGAATTGTCATGGCGCTGGTGGGACTTGTTTTTTCCAGGGGAGCGCTGGCGCTGATGGGGACACCGGACGACGTCATCGGGCTGTCGGCACTTTATATGCGGATTTATTTTCTGGGAATGCCGTTTTTCATGCTCTACAATTATGGCGCGGCGATCCTGCGCGCCGTCGGGGACACGAAGCGTCCGCTGCTGTTTTTGATGATTGCGGGAGTTATCAACGCGTGCTTGAATATGGTGCTGGTCATTGTGTTTAAGCTCGGTGTTGCCGGTGTGGCGATCGCCACGGTGATCTCGCAGATGATTTCCTGTGTGCTGGTGTTGCGGTGCCTCTGCCGGTCGGAGAGCAGTTACCGGCTGCGTTTTTCCGAGCTTGGCATGAAAGGGTACTACTTGAAGCAGATCTTTTCGGTCGGCGTTCCGGCGGGAATCCAGAGCACGGTCATTAACTTTTCCAATGTGCTTCTGCAGTCTTCGGTGAATTCATTCGGATCGACGGCGATGGCAGGTTACACGGCGGCAAACAATCTGCTCGGTTTTCTGTACGTGTCGGTGAACTCCATCACACAGGCGTGCATGAGTTTTACCAGC
>ENA-ORUA01002141-ORUA01002141.1-human-gut-metagenome-genome-assembly--contig:-NODE-2141-length-16011-cov-3.616069_pt1 | contig 16011 bp, 8 predicted proteins | sample MGYA00242076_ERZ509201 | MGnify/ENA primary metagenome ERZ509201 (study PRJEB26280, sample SAMEA2338863) | human gut metagenome | biome: human gut; feature: human-associated habitat; material: faeces...
GCTATTTTCCTTTGAATTTCTCATTCTAATAGGGAGGTGTAAAATGTCAAAAATTGTTTGCACGTATGAAGATTACGATAAAATGTGCGAAAAATTTCGAATCATGAGGTTTCAAGCAGAAGATTACGCTCCGACTTTGTGGGATTTTTCAGAATACATTGAAAAAGATCCAGCAAAATATATTGATTTTCTGATCTGGATCGATGTTACTGGCATCACAACAGAAGAAAATAAAGAAGCTCGGAAAATGGTTCGTAAATTTTTATGTGAAAATTTGGTTTTGGTTGATTCTTTGGAAACGGAGGAAACAAAATGATTGCGATTTATGCAGAAAAACCAGATATGGGTACTAAAATCGCGGCGGCATTATTCGGGATTCCGTTGGAAAATGGTGTAGTGGTAACATTCAGCCAATTGGAAAAATACGAACGTCAGATCAAGGCCCAACGGACTAAAAATGGATATTTTAAAATCCGCTATCAGGGGCAGGAAGCTTATGTTACTTGGGGATATGGGCATATGTGTACGCTCAAGGAACTTCCGGACATTGATATACGGTATCAGAATTGGAAAAATATTCCGTTACCATATATTCCAGACCATTATGAGCTTAAATTGCTTGGCAACAATACGAAACAGTACAACGTCATAAAAAACATCTTCAATAAAGCAAATCATATTATCTGTGCGACAGATAGTGATCGTGAAGGTGATTTGATTATGGATTATTTGTATCGCTATATGCAGTGTAAAACTCCATACTCGCGGGCTATCTTTTATGAACAGTCCCAGGAATCTTTTCAAAAGGCTTTTTTACCTGAAAATCTGGTCAGCAGTACAGGTCGGTTATCTGTCATTGAGTCCGGAAGAGCGCGTTCAACAGGAGATTTCATCGTTGGAATGAATCTTACAGTTGCCTGTACACTTAAATATCCGAACAATGGGGTACTGTCAATTGGGCGTGTACAAACAGCGGTCCTGAATATGATTGTGCAACGGGAAAATGAGATACATAATTTTAAACCAACCCCTTATTTTGTCCTTCAGGGAAAATTTGCGACACAAAAGGGAATCCAATATATCGGAACCCATGTATCACAAAAAATTCCAAACGCTCAGGAAGCACATAAATTATTAAGTAAGCTGCAGAATGGCTCACATGTAGGTGTGATATTCAATCTGAACACGGAGCAGATCAAAAAGAAAAAGCCATATTTATATGATCTGTCCACACTACAGATGGATGCCAATAAGAAATATGGATTTTCACTGTCTAAGACGCTTTCGTTGGCACAGAAGTTGTATGAAAACGGATATATAACATATCCACGTACAGATTCCGTCTATCTGCCAGATGATATGGGGGAAGAAATGCAGCGAACCATCGACCATTTGATGTCTCTTACTGTGTATTCTGAGTACAACACTGGAAGAAGAGTAGATCCCTTAGACAGACATTATTTCGATAGTCATAAAGTTTCCAGCCACTATGCTATTGTACCAACACCCAAAGCGGGAATGCCTACTGGTGATGAAGGGAAATTATATGACTTAATTGCGAGGTCTGTGATCTGCATGCTGTTTCCGGATGCGGTATTTAACAAGACAAAATTCCAGACAGTTGTTGAGAATGAAGTATTTGAAACAACAGGAATGACGTTGGTGTCGGCAGGCTTTTTAGCTGTTCTTGGTGTCCCAAAAGATAAAATTATCCCAAATGTTAAGAATGGCGAGAGTGTTACCGCTGATTTCGAAGCGTTAAAAAAAGAAACGGAACCGCCTAAACGTTATACAGACGCAACTCTGCTGAACGCAATGATCAATTGCGGAAAAACATTAGAGGATGAAGAGCTGCGTAGGCTCATGGCTGGGAAGCCCGGGGAACGTCCGCTAGGATTAGGAAGACCTTCCTCACAGGCATCTATCGTCCAGACGCTGGAAGATAGACAATATATAGAAAAGAAAGGCAAGACAATCATTCCAACTACAAAAGGAATAAATTTGATTGCATGTTTTCCTGTTCAAGAACTAAAATCGGCCGTTATGACAGCGCAATGGGAAAAACGGCTTGATGATATAGAAAATGGAATGGATTCTTATGAATCTTTCCTCAGTGACTTACAAGCATCTGTTCGAAACTGGACAAATCAAGTTATAACAGCCCCTATAAATCCTATTTTAGGCGCTGGGAAAGAAGGAAAAATGACAGATTACACATGCCCTATATGCGGTAAGAAAATGGAAGAATATTTGAATATGTATGGCTGTTCCGGTCATAAAGAAAAAACCTGTGATTTTAAAGTTCCCAAAAAGGTTTGCGGAGTAACATTAAAAGCTGCAGATCTGGACTCTTTATTCAAAAATGGACAGACCCAGACAATTAAAGGGTTTGTGTCAAAAGAAAAGAAAAAATTTAATGCACGGCTGATCGTTGATCGTGAATCCGGAAAGGTAAAATTCTACTTTCCACCAGCAGAAGAAACTGAATTAACCTGTCCATTCTGCAACAAGTCGTTGAAAAAGTATGATTGGGGATATGCTTGCCCAGATCGTTCCGGATGCGGCTTTCATTTGGGAACAAACGTTTGCAAACACGAGTTGACAGAAGATGAGGTTCGTCAGATCCTTGTTGATGGCCGAACGGCTAATTATATTTCTTTTGTGTCGAAAAAAGGAAATAAATTCCGTGCAGCAATTGTACTGGACAGGGATAGCAAACAGACAAAATTTGAAACGGAAGAGTGGTAAGAAATTATGGAAACGAAGGAAAATATGGTAATCGCCTCAAGATTACAGAAGATCTATGAAGAACAGTCTTCTTTTGAACAGTTTAGGAAAAGCTGTATCAAAGAGGGAATTGATGAAAAACAGGCCGAGGTTATTTACTTTAAGCTTGTGGAGCAGGAAAATGCTTTTTCTGATGATACTTTATTAGAGGACGATTTTGATTTAGATTGCACTGATTCCGTTAAGATGTACCTGAACGAACTTGGAAATGATCCTCTTTTGAGTCTGGAAGAAGAGCAGGAACTTTTTAAAAGGTATGAGGCCGGAGACGCTGAAGCAAGGGATAGGATTATTCGTTCTAATTTACGTCTGGTCATAAGTGTTGCTAAACGCTATGTTGGAGGTTCGAATCTTTCCATTATGGATCTGATTCAGGAAGGAAATATGGGACTCATGAATGCGGTCACCCGCTTTGATTACAGGAAGGGATATAAGTTTTCCACTTATGCGACTTGGTGGATTCGACAGGCGATTACACGGTCTATCTGTAATGACAGTCGTACAATTCGTATTCCGGTCCATCTCTTTGAAAAATTTAATCAAGCTCGCAGGATGGAAATTAAATTGAGACAGGAACTGCAGCGAGATCCAAAAGAGAGCGAAATTGCAAAAGCTCTTGGAATTTCCGAAGAGGCCCTAGCTGCGTTAAGAAGTTATCAGCAACAGCCGGCATCCTTGGATTTACCAATTGGTGAGGAGGAAGATACTTCGATCGGAGATTTTGTCCCAGCTACGAATATGCAGTCAAATCCAGAAAAATCCGCTGTCTATTCATCGTTGTGTGATGCATTGGAAAAAGCAATGGATAGTTTAACAGAGCGTGAGAGAGCCGTGTTGGAAATGCGATATGGTCTTAACGGCGAAAAGCCACAGACATTAGAGAAAATTGGCTCGAAAATGAACGTCACCAGAGAACGAATCCGTCAGATCGAGGCAAAAGCCCTCATGAAAATGCGTTCTCCGCGAAGAAAAGCATTGTTAAGAGATTATTTATAATGGATATCCAAATAAGCGAGACTGTAAAAGGTTTCGCTTATTTTTTTTCGCCTTTCTAATTCTATGAATATCAGATCAAATAAACGATGAAAGGAGTATCGAAACCTATAAGATCTGAAATACATTTTGTCAAAGAGAGGACGACTTTAATGAAAAAATTCAATAAAAAATTCAATGAAACATTGGATACTTTAGGAGAAATTGGATATTGGTTAGGTGTACGGTTCGAAAGATACATCGAAGAAAACAAGGATGATATTTTGGAATTATTAGGAATCTTGGGTGCGTTTTTCGTTATGTGGTGGATTACCGTAGCTATTGAGGCGGATAAGATCTTTAAAGCTATCTTGATCATGGTGATCGGTTACTCAATTGTGATGCTTTACGAAAAATGTATTCATGAATGATTGGAGGAATTTTATGGATTGTTACAATTTTTCAAAAGGAAGTTTTTATTTCAATCTGTTTCAGGATTTTAACAAATTTTTTCGTGAAATGTATACTTCCGAAGATTCAAATGCTTTATTCTCCCAATATTCAGAGAAGTTTATCCAGTTCTACCCGGGAGACTTCTCCTTTGATCTGTTATTTGCACTTGGGCGAGTAACGGAGCAGAAAACATGGAAGACAATTAGCCTGGAACAGTATGTTGACTTTTTTAAGGAATATTATGTTTTATTCCGGAACATGCTTGGACGGGTACTCACGAGCTACCAATCCAGTGAATCGTTTTGTAAGATGGCATATGATGGCTTGGAAGCTTTGTGGCAGAAGTATCGTGGAATCCAAACAGAAAAATGGCAATTTGGCGTAGATATGCTTGCTGCTGCTACATTTGAATTTGATCGTGCATGTAGGCGTATATGCGCTTAGAAAATCTTTGAGGAGGATTTGCCACCAGATGGCTACGCTGGGAATGATGTTTGCATGGAAGCAAAACGCAATTAAGTGAAATACATGACAGCCTGGGAAATCTCCCAGGTTGTTTTTTTTGCCTTTGATTATAGTCCTACTAAAAACTATAGTCTAAAATAATACAATAGTCTTATATTAGACCATTTTTTTGAATTTAGAACTGAAGCAAGAATTTGCTTTATCTATAGACGTTTTTGAAAGACCTTGTTTATTAGGGATAATATAGGACTCCCTCTAAATATGCCAAAAAAATAAGAAAAATCCAGTAAAAATAGCCTAAAAAAATATATTATCCTACCACTTTCCAACACGAAAGCATTATTTAGCGACCTCTGGCCTATATTTTTCCCTAATTTTGTTACCTGGGATTATCTGCGGACCGTAAAAGGTCATTTTTGAGATCTGGTACATGAAATTCATTAGCAAATTTCAAATAATTATCTGCTTTATTGTCCCAAGTGATTCAATTATCGTCCCTTACGATACAATAATAGTCTTATCTTGTACTATAAAACAATAAGATGATTGTAGTTCCGTTGTAGCCGCGGTATAATAAAGAACAGTTTGGGTTACCCGAGATATCCCAATTTTTTCATATACGTGAAAACGCAATAGAAATCTTTTTTGGAATACCATATATAACCGAAATACATCCTTAAGAAAAGAAAGGAGACCTTTTTATGAGAAAACGAACGCAAATGTCCTTATTGGTTATGACAGGATTATTGAGTACCGGATTGGGAGGATGCGGGACTCCGAAAACGCAGACTGCTCCAGAAACAGGTAATTCTGAATCCCAGAGTGTTTCCAGTTCTTCCATTGTAAAAGAAAGCCATTCCGTTGTGGATTCCTCTGAAGATATTATCACTGAGGATAATTATACTGAGGAAGATATCAAAGATGCAGTATCTGGAATTCATGATCTGTATATTTTACAAAGCGCTGATTCTCCAAACCTGCTGCATGGAATTTGTTATGATAAGGATATTGTAAATTCCATTTCTGCCAGTGGTTCAGGAATTGATTTGGAAAAAGTTGGGGAATATGAAGTAAAATATGAAGTAGAGATAAATGCAGAGAAGCTGGCTGAATATTTGTCCTCAAAAGAAAACCCGAAGGCAACCCCGGGAGGAGCCAAATATACCACCAATACAAACCCTGTTATTACCATTACCCAGAAAGTATCTGTTGTTTCTGAAACAGAAGCCGAAAAGCTGGCTGATAAAGATACGGTAGTAATTGGGTCCAAAGATGAGATCTGCAAAAAGAGCGATGGAACTGAGGTTGAAGAAAAGACAGAAATTCCGGAGTCCTGTAAAAAAAAGGGAACTACATCAGTTTCGGCTGATTCGGGAAAAGAGTTTTCAAACGAACCAGCGACTTTTGACAAAAAGCAGGAATCAAATACTTCCGAAAAGAAAGAAGATACAAAGAAAACAACGCCTACACCTACGGATAAGTCAAAGGAAGAAGTCAAAAATGATACGGAGTCCCAAAAGAATACCAGTACAAGCACTAAGACGACCCCAACCCCGACCAAGAGTGTCCCGAAATCTTCTTCAACATCAACGCCTGCGCCAACCAAGAAGCCAAGTACCCCGGCAGCAACTGCTGCTCCAACCAAAGCCCCAACCGCCACACCTGCTCCAACTAAGGCTCCTCATGAACATAATTGGGTTGAGCAGTATACGATCGTAAACATCCCGGCGAAAACCCATACCGTCCATCACGATGCGGTATATCAGACGGTTCACCATGACGCGATTACCCATGAGGAACCAGTGTATGAATATCATCAGGTATGCAATGTGTGCGGGGAAGATTTTGGATATGGCCCAGATGCAATCGAAGCTGTAGGAGATCATTCGGCTGTTACGGATCATAGTTATAGTTCACAAAAAGTTTGCGTTGGAAGCACCACGGTTACGGATCAGGAAGCATATGATGAACAGAGATTGGTTATCGAAGCATATGATGAAACCGTTGTAGACGAGCAAGCCAGAACCGAGCAGAGATTGACTGGATATAAGTGCAGTGGTTGTGGAGCTACTAAAAATTGATATTTCTAGTCGCTGATTTGTCCTTTTTCTCTCTTTGAGGCTGACTGACGATCCGTGCTTCGTGCTTCGTGTCATCCGGAACGGATGCACAATAATTATTTTCATACTGTTATTGTTTAACCTGTTATTGTTGCAGTACCCACTGTCGATAAGACTAAAATCGATACGTCTATTATCGTCTTGTCGCTTTCCATCATATCTATTTTCGATAGTCTCGTTTTCGACATATCGAAGATATGTAGTATCGCAGATAAATGTTAAGAGGGATCATGGAAATTCCATGGTCCTTTTTTCGCAGAAAAGTAGATCGATCTTTATGAGCGAAAAATAGATAAGAAAAATCGAGGTCTCGAAAATGAAGTTCTCGAAATTAGAGCGCTCGACAGTGGAGGTCTCGATGGTGGAGCGCTCGTAAATAACGCCACAAACAAAAGCAGTATTAACAACTTAAACAAAAGCAGTATAATAAATACATATTGTGTTTCGTGTCATCCGGAACGGATACACAATACGTATTTATCTTATCTATTCTATTCTGCGCTTCCAGATTGTCTACCATCTGCCTACCATCTGCCTACCATCTGCCTACCATTTGCCTACCATCTGTCTCCGCATCATTTAATCGTCTATATTCCCCTCTTTTTTGCATTCGTTGCGTACAGCATATAGCAAAAAATCAACCGCAGAAGCACTTTTGAAAAAACGATCAAAAAAAAATAGTTGGATTTACAATACTATATACAGGGACAAATAAATATCCCTTATTCGACTCCGGATTCGTCACCCGGGTTGGATAAAAAAATATAGAAAAGGAGATTGCGTGATGAAGAAAATGAAGGACTATCTTCGGAAAGTCACTGCCGGATTACTGCTGGTAGCAATGAGTAGCGGTTCGGTTGGCGTAAATACCGTCAGCGCCGCAACAGATGATGACAACGATCCATCCACAACTACGGATATTATTCCGGAAGCAGTGGAACATGGTACATTATCAATCCAGATTGATAATGCCGGCGGAAGTATTGTAGTCACAACACAGAGTAGTGATGGAAAAGAAAATACGCAGACAATCCGAAAAGAGAACGACAAAACAACAATTACCGATGCAAACGGCAATTTGACGACTGCAGAACCGGAAAATAGTTATGATCTTGTCCTTGAAGCCGATAAAGGTACTGTTGTTAAAACCAAAGTCACGAGCGATGACGGAAATTATATCGCAACGTATCGAGTAACTACAGATGCAGGAGCAGATGATGTTGATCTGCCGGAAAAAACACAGGAGTATTCAAATGATATTGCTGTGGAAGGAGACAAGATTCTTGAAATCGCATTCCAGAGGAGTGCGGATAATGAATCTGCGTCGAATGCGGCAGGCGAAGTAACATCGAATCCTTCGGAAAATGCAGCAGAGACAACGGATACGGTTGATAATTCAATTTTATCCACCGACCCAGGTGCCGACGAGCCTGCGGCTGGGGCCGAAGACTATAAACTTCCGGATGTATCCGAAATTGCACTGTTTGATCTGTCAAGATCCAGAGCTGAAAGCAAAGAAGTAACAATCAGCGCAATGGGATTTGCACATTACGGTGGTAGATCGGTTCCGATTTTTATCATCGATAATAAGAGAGCTTTCTGTATGCAGCAGGAAAAACATACGCCGGATCATAATGGATATACCAACTCCGGTGTTGCTAATCCATTTGATAACAACCTTGCCCGTACAGTTCTCTACTATGGAGAGAGCGGTCAGGGATTCAGCAAAGGTCCTCTTGCTGGTATGGGACAGGAAGAAGCCATTATTCGAACTACATTTGCGCTGAACTATGCGTACAATGGAAATGAGCAGCTGGCTGGCGAAGAGGGAAAACAGAATGGTATTGATCTTGCAAAGCCTATTCTCGATTTTGCAAAAGCACATTTGATCGAAAGTACGGAAGTTGCGTTCAGTAAAACAAAGGCTACTGCTTACATCGATTCTACCGATGGTAAACAGCGTACACCGGATATTACTCTGAATGCGAATGATATGAACAGCGTAACAATGAAAATTCCGCAGGGTGTATACATCCATCTGTATTCTCCCGACAGAGAGTACACGAATCAGAATGTTACCATCAATGGTGGACAGAAATTTTTCTTGTTTGCGAAGGCCGGCACGAATCCGGGAAAAACCTATTCCACCGGAGAGCTTGGCGCATCCATGAATGATTCTCAGGCAATGATCGTTGATACTGGAGATGACTCCGTACAGCATACAACCTATATCCAGATGTTCCCGAATACTTCCTCTACATCGCTGACTGTAACATGGCTGCAGCAGGGCGAAGCAAAGGTAATCAAAAAATCTGCCAATGAATCCCTGACGAATGGTAATAGCTGCTATTCCTTAGAGGGTGCTGAATTTGCACTGATCGATTCAAATGGAAAACAGGTGGCAACAGCAAAAACAAATGCAAAAGGTGTTGCCGATTTTGGCAAGGTTGATGCTGGAACATACAAAGTCAAAGAAATTTCTGCTCCAGAGGGCTTTGAACTTAATACAGAAATGCCTTCTATTAAAGTAGAACCAGAAAAGACAGCAGAAGTTACCATGACAGATGAACCGTTAAATGACCCAGCAGTTATTACGATCAATAAAGTCGATTCTGAAGGAAATAAGGATACTTCTAAAGATCTTTCCGGTACAGAGTTTACAGTAAAATATTACAATAAGATCTATGAAAAAGAGTCTGATCTTCCTGAAAAAGCGACCAAAACATGGGTTATCAAAGCCATCAAGAGAACGGTTGGAGGCAAAGACATTTACCGCGCGCAGTTAAGTGAAACATGCAAAGTAAAAGGCGATGACTTCTATCTCGATGCCAATGGCAGCCCAATTTTACCGTTAGGAACAATTACTATTGAAGAAACCAGTGCTGTCAAAGGCTACAACAAAGACAATAATTTCACCAATGGCGATGTTTCGGTAAAAGGTAAATTTTTCGGTACTATTCAGAAAAAAGGTGATGCAGTTGTACTGCATTATGGTGATACCGTGATTGCAGAGGATGGATTTACTGCTTCGGATAACATCATTCGTGGAGATCTTCATTTCTATAAGATCGATGATGATGGAAGTGCAATGGCAAACATTCCATTCCTGATCACCAATAATGAAACCAAGGAATCCCACGTTGTCCTTTCCAATAAGGATGGTGTTGTAGATACCTCAGAAATCGCACATACAACCAATACCAATGGCCTTGATAAATATCAGGACGGAAAGAAGATTACCGATGAATCGAAACTTTCCGGCCAGTATGGAACATGGTTTGGTGATGGAACCGTAAATAAAGACCGTGGCGCACTGCAGTATGGAACTTATTCCATCCGTGAGCTTGCCTGCAAGGGAAATTATGGAAAAGATCTGATCGAGACTACAGTAACCGTAGATTCCGAGAAGACCAATGTAAGCTTAAACCCGCAGGTCAACCATACAATTGTCCTTAAAACAACCGCAAAAGACACAACCACAGGAACCCACAGTGTTCCAGTTGGTGAAAAGGCTACCGTAGTTGATACAGTTAAATACAGTGGTCTGAAGGTTGGACGTACTTATACGTTAAAAGGACAGCTGGTCAGAAAAGATGACAGAAGCGTAATTGCCACCGGAGAGCAGACTTTTACTGCTGAAAAATCAAGTGGCACTGTGAATATCACCTTCAGCTTTGAGAGTTCGAAACTGAAAGGAAAATCTCTGGTTGCGTTTGAGCATCTGTATTGGGATGGCATTGAAGTCCAGGCCCATGAAGATATCAACGATACCGACCAGACCGTTACGATTCCGAGTCTGAAAACTGTTGCCAAGGATGATGCAACGGCCGATCAGAGTGGTGTACGCAGCAAAAATGACAAGATTACCGATACTGTTTCCTATACAGGATTAGCCTATGACAAGGAATATGTTGTAAGAGGAACGCTTGTAAATCAGTCCACCGGAAAAGCATTAACCGGAGCAGATGGAAAAGCAATTACTGCGTCTAAGAACTTCCACGTACACAGCAAGGAAGGATCTGGTTCTGTCGATGTTACTTTCAAGTGGGATTCATCTGACTTTGAGGGAACCGCGGTTATCACACAGACAATGTACCTTGTCAATGACGATAAGAGCGAAACCAAAGTAGCAGAAGCAACCGATCTGTCTGATGCAAACGAAATGGTATATTATCCGTCCATCCGCACGAATGCAGCAGATAGTCAAACAAAGGACCATGTAGGACTTGTTGGACAGACTACGATCATTGATCATGTAACATATAAAAATCTGATCCCAGGCAAAGAGTATACGGTTTCCGGAAAACTCATGGATAAAGACACCGGAAAGGCGTTACTCGTAAACGGAAAAGAAATCACAGCAACAACAACCTTCAAGCCAACCGCCAAAGACGGTACGGTAGATCTGACCTATAAGCTGGATGCTTCTGTGCTGGAAGATAAAACGGTAGTTGTTTTTGAAGATCTGATTCACAATAAGATCAATGTAACATCCCATGCGGATATCAATGATGAAGAACAGTCCGTTCATTATCCTAAAGTCCGCACCACCGCAAAGGATCACAGCACAAAAGATGATGTAGGAACCTCATCCAAAGAAGCTCGCCTTGTTGATACTGTATCTTACAGCAATTTGATTGTTGGACAGAAGTACACGATCAAGGGTACCTTAATGGATAAGGAAACCGGAAAAGCTATTGAGCAGAATGGAAAGGCTGTAACAGCCGAAACAAGTTTTACAGCTACGGCAACCAAAGGAAGCGTTGATCTTACATTTGTATATGACAGCAGCGTGCTGGAAGGAAAAACAACAGTTGCATATGAAAAACTGTATCATAATGAAAAAGATGTCGCTCGTCACGAGGATATCAATGATGCAGGCCAGACTGTACAGATTCCGAAGATTCAGACAACAGCTACAAGTGTTGAAACTGGAGATCAGGTAGGAACTATCGGTAAAGAAGTACAGATCACCGATGTTGTATCCTATAAAAATCTGGTAGTGGGTAAGGAATACACTATTTCTGGAAAAGCAATGGTTAAACCATCTGGATCGGAGCAGGCAGTTCCTGCAAAAGACAAAGATGGCAAAGATGTTGTTCAGAGTGTTACCTTTAAGGCAACGAAAGCGAACGACGAAATATCCTTAACCTCTACCTTAGATTCAAGTAATCTGAAAAACCGCACGGTTGTTATCTTTGAAGATCTGCTCCATAACGGAGTCACCGTTACCACACACGCAGATATCAACGATGACAAGCAGAGCGTTTACTTCCCAGAGATCCGTACGAACGCAGTCGATAAACAGACGAACGATGGTGTCGGAACCGTCGGAAAGACAACGATTATCGACCACGTATCCTACAAGAATCTGGTAGTAGGAAAGCGTTATATCATTTCCGGCGTACTTATGGATAAAGACACCGGCAAACCGCTTGTTGCGAGCGGCAAACAAATCGCAGCGTCTGCAGAATTTGTAGCAGAAACAAAAGATGGAACAATTGACCTTGTATACAAACTGGATGCTTCTGATTTAGCTGGGGCAACTACCGTTGTATATGAGAATCTGTACCATAACAAGAAAAATGTAACATCCCATGCGGATATTAACGATGAAGAGCAGACAATCCACTATCCGAAGATTGGTACGACTGCTTCTGATGGTTCTACCAAGGATCACGTTGGAACATCCGCAAAAGATGGCCGTTTTGTTGATACGGTTAAATACGAAAACCTTATTGTCGGAAAGAGCTATACCGTAAAAGGTACTCTGATGGATAAGGATACCGGAAAAGCCATCACCCAGAACGGAAAAGAAATCACCGCAGAAATGACCTTTACAGCAACCAAGACTTCGGGAACAGTCAATCTGTTATTTAACTATGACAGCAATGCTCTGGAAGGAAAAACAACCGTAGCATTTGAAAAATTGTTCCATAACGATATTGACGTTGCACGGCATGAAGATATTTCAGACGAAAATCAGAGTGTCCATATTCCCAAAATCCATACAACAGCAACCGATGAGTCTACAAACGACAAAGAAGGCGTAATTGGCAGCAAAGTAACCATTAAAGATGTAGTCCGCTATGAGAATTTAATTCCGGGCAAAGAATACACTGTAAAAGGAAGTGCAATGGTTAATCCTGGTGCATCCTATCAGTATGGTTTCCGCGCCGAATATGACGGACTCACAGTTGGAAAGACATATCAGGTAACAGGAACTGCAGTTGATGCAGACGGAAATGATATTCCGGAATTACGTTATTCTGGTACATTAACGCCAACAGAAGCATCTGGAACTGTTGTTGCAACTATTAACTCTTCCGAAACCCTGAAAGATGCGAATCCGGTATTTACCTTTGTGATTTCCAGTGGCAGTGAGAAATACACTTATACAGCATCTGAAATGTCGGCTACTGGTGCAGTCAGTGGCATCAGAATGGCAACCGATGCAGAAGGAAACAATGTCACTTCCGAAAAAACATTTGTTCCAGAAAAAGCAAACGGCGAAGTAACACTTGAATTTGTCCTTGATTCTACCCAGTTGCAGGGAAATGATGTCGTTATTTATGAGGATCTGTATCACAATGGCGTAAAGGTAACATCTCATGCAGATATGAAAGATGATGGACAGACTGTGCATTATCCGGAGATCCATACCACAAATGTAGACCAGACAACCGATGATCATCAGGGAGCCGTATCTGGACAGACAACACTTGTTGACACCGTACAGTACCGTAACCTGATCGTTGGTCATGAGTATACCGTAACCGGAAAGCTGATGAAAAAAGTTCCTGTAAAGAATGAGGACGAATCGGATGATTCCAATCAGGATGCAGAAACCCCGGATGTCCCGGAGAATTCCGAACAGCCTGCAGAAGAAGTCACTTATACGGAAGAGCCTGTGCTGATTGACGGAAAAGAGGTTACGGCATCTACAACCTTTACGGCAGAAACCAAAGATGGTTCTGTTGATGTAGTCTTTGTCTTTGATGCAGAATCCGTAGCAGGCGAAACTGTAGTTGCATTTGAAGATCTTTCTTACAAAGGTATTCAGTTGACAACACATGCAGATATTAATGATGAAAATCAGACCGTATATCTGCCGGATATCCATACATCAGCAGTCGATGCTGAAACGGGTATCAAGAACTCTTACCGCGATGGACATATCACAATCACAGATACTGTAACCTACGAGAATCTGATCCCGGGAAATACATATGTATTAAAAGGATCACTGCAGGAAAAAGTAGAAGAAGATGGTAAGATCACCTACAAAGCGGTAGAAGCAAAAATGATCACATCTGAAAATGATGAAGAAACGGTAGCTGATGAAGCCACTCCTGTAACTGGACAAACCACATTTGTCCCAGAGGCAGCGAACGGAACAGTTGACGTTATCTTTACCTTTGATGGAACCGAACTGGAAGATGTTGAACACACTTATGTTGCGTTCGAGGATTTATATTATCAGAAGGGTGATGATGAAATCATCGTTCGTGAGCATAAAGATATCAATGACGCAGAGCAGACCGTGTATGTTCCGCATATCCAGACTGAAGTACAGGATACGGAAAGCAAGAGCCATAATGCTCTCGCAGACGAAAAAGTTACTCTCGAAGACACAGTTTCTTACGAGGGACTGATTCCGGGTAAAGAATATACCATGACGGGAACCCTGATGGACAAAGAAACAGGAAAAGCACTTCTTGTCAACGACAAAGAGGTTACTGCTGAAACCAAATTTGTTCCAGAAAAAGCTGATGGAACCGTTGTTGTTACCTTTACCTTTGACGCAACCGGACTGGAAGGAAAAACTCTGGTAGCATTCGAAACCTGTACCTATGAAGGAAAGAATGTGGCTGTTCATGCTGACATCAATGATGAGAAGCAGACAATCTATGTTCCGGAACTTCATACAACCGCAACGGATAAGGCAGATGGCGATAAGCAGCTCACCTCCAAAGGAACTCTTACCGTAGTAGACAAGATCGCTTATAAAAATTTGATTCCTGGCCAGAAATATACTGTAACAGGTGTATTAATGGACAAGGCGACTAAATCAGCTCTTGTTATTGGCGGAAAAGAAGTTACAGCAACAAAGACATTTGTCCCGAATAAAGCAGATGGAACCGTTGAAATTGAATTTACTTTCAAAGGAGACGGTCTTGAAAGCAAAACTCTGGTAGCGTTTGAGACAATCTCGACCAATGACAGTCCTGTTGGCGAGCATAAGGATATTAATGATACGGATCAGACCGTAACATTAACCCCGCCGCCGATTCCGGCTGTTCAGACAGGTGATACCAATACTATGCCGATTCTGGCAGTGGTTACGGCTGTACTTGTAGTTCTTGGAGCAGGCCTCTTTATTGCAACAAGAAAGAAAAAAAATAAGAAATAATTTTCAAGCCCTCCGGTAATTCAAAAACCGGAGGGCTTTTCAATTTGTTTTTACAATACTATAAGTAGGAGGGAAAAATCATGAATTCAGGACTTTGCGAACATTGTCTCCGTGTAGCCTATTTAGTTACAGATATGACCATATTGTTAGGCATGGACGAAAAGGCGACTATGGATGTCCAGTTGGCAGCAATTTATCATGATATTGGAAAAACTCAAATTCCAGAGCAGGTCCTAAATAAGCCCGGAAAATTAACTCCGGGGGAATACTTCATCATGAAGTTGCATGCTGAAATTGGATACCGTATGATTCAGTGCCATACTTCACCGGAAACCGCCCAAATGGTCCTATACCACCATGAAGATTACGATGGCGGTGGATATTTTGGATTGCAGGGAAATGATATCCCCTATGGAGCCAGAATTCTTCGGATCTGTGATGTATATGATGCTTTGACATCATTCAGATGCTATAGAGAGCCCTGCAGCCCTGAAAAGGCGCTTCAATACCTCAAAAATAACGCTGGAACAAAGTTTGATCGTAAGTGTCAAATAAAACAGTGTATAGAAAAATAACCGTCAGCCTTTTATACTAAAAGGTCAACGGTTATCGACAGAATTCTTTTACAAGAGGATTCCAAGGCAGATAATCATCCAGATATTCAGGATGTTCAAGAAAAGCACTCCCCGGCATGTCGGACAGGATATATTTTATATATTTCATCGGGGCAAGCCCATTCGCTTTCGCTGTCTCTACCAGTGTATAGATTCCTGCACTGGCTTCCGCCCCTTTCGGACTGCC
>ENA-ORUA01002144-ORUA01002144.1-human-gut-metagenome-genome-assembly--contig:-NODE-2144-length-15996-cov-2.785396_pt1 | contig 15996 bp, 17 predicted proteins | sample MGYA00242076_ERZ509201 | MGnify/ENA primary metagenome ERZ509201 (study PRJEB26280, sample SAMEA2338863) | human gut metagenome | biome: human gut; feature: human-associated habitat; material: faeces...
CTTCAACACCAAGATTAACAAGATTTTTGTGTAAATAATACTGTTTTCAGTTGAACATTTTTTTTCTTTTAAACGAATTAATTGATTAACTGCGAATTGATGTTGTGTTTTATCAATATTATCTTCCATAACATCGACTTTATCAACGATATATTTAAATTCATCATAATCCATAATAATAAGTTCATCTAAAATATTATTACATAAACTTTCCATAATACTTATTTCTTTTAAAGCATCTTGAGAAAAATGGGTATCATCTTCTGCTAATCTTTGAGCTCTGTTAGCAATATTGATTGCATGATCACCAATTCTTTCTAAATCAGAAGATAGTTTTAAAAATAATACAATTGTTTGAGAACCTTCTGTAGGGAACTCGTTTGAAATAGCTGCAGTTGTAAAATCAATAATTTGTTGATTTAAATAATTAATATAGTTTTCATCTTTTAGAAGACGTTCGTATTTTTCTTGATCAAAATGATTTAAAAGTTCAAATGCTCTTTTAACATTATGATTCGCTACATTTAACATATGTTGAGTTTCATTAAATAATTGAGTATTAGCGATAGCACTTGTTCCAATATGAAAATCATTTTCAAAAATACTGAAATCTAAATATTTAAGAGACATATGTTCGCTTTCTTCTTTATCTTCAGGTAAAATCTTAGTTGCTAGATCAACCAATTTAGTCCCAATTGGAAGTAATAATAAAGTTGTTGTGATATTAAATATTGTATGTACATTAGCTATTTGAGCAGCTACGTTATTTGGTGTAATACTTTCAATTAAATGAGCAAATGGGAATAATAAACTAATCGTTACAAAAATAACAGTTCCGATAATATTGAAAGATAAATGAATAATTGTTGTTCTTTTAGCATTCTTACTTGTTCCAATAGAAGCAAGAACAGAAGTAATACAAGTTCCAATATTTTGACCAAATAATACATAAATAGATGATGATAAAGTCATAACACCACTTTTAGCTAAAGCTTGTAAAATACCGACAGATGCTGATGAACTTTGAATAAGTGCAGTAAATAAAGCCCCTACGATAATACCAATAAGTGGATTTTGGAACTTAGAAATCAATCCTACAAATTCAGGCATTGTTCTAAGTGGCACCATAGCCTTTGACATTGTTTCCATTCCAATAAATAAAATACCTAAACCACCAATAACCGTACCAATAGCATCTAATTTCTTGCTTTTAAAGAAAACAATCATGGCAACTCCAATAAAAGCAAATAATGGAGCAAGTGCAGTAATATTGATAGCAATCAATTGACCTGTAATTGTTGTTCCAATATTGGCTCCCATAATTACCCAAACAGCACTTGTTAAAGACATCAATCCAGAGTTAACAAATCCAACGACCATGACAGTTGTCGCTGAAGAAGATTGAATAACAGCTGTAACTAAAGCTCCAACTAAAACTCCTAAAATACGATTAGAAGTTAATTTTTCTAAAATAGATTTCATTTTATTTCCGGCAGCAAGCTCTAATCCATTAGACATCATATTCATTCCATAAAGGAAAAGCGCTAAACCACCTAACATTGAAAAAATATTCGATAGTTCCATATATATATTCCTCACAATCCGTAAGTAGATTAACACTTTCTTAATGTGAAGTAAATAAACTTAACATTAACTTAACAAAAAAGCTCCTAAGAGCTTTTTACCATATTCCAAGAAGATGTTGCATGAATAAACTCATACAAGCAATACATATCCAACAAATAAAACCTAAAATAATTGGTTTACCACCATTTTTAATCAATTTAATAACATTTGTATTTAAACCAATAGCCACCATTGCTAGAACAATAAAGAATTTACTTAATTCTTTAAAGGGTGTAAAGAAATCAGCAGAGACTCCCATTTTAATAGCAACTGTTGTAATAATAGAAGCTAACACAAAATAAATGATAAAAAATGGAAAAACTTTCTTTAAATTAATTTTTTGACCATCTTTATTCTTTCTTAACTTAAAAAAAGATAAAACCAAAGTAATCGGAATGATTGCAAGTGTTCTTGTAAGTTTAACAGTTACGGCTTTATCTAAAGTAGCACTTTGTAGATGGTACATTGAATCCCACGTAGAAGCTGCTGCTGTTACAGAAGATGTATCATTAATAGCAGTACCAGCAAAGATTCCAAAAGCTTCACCGCTTTTTGTAGAAAAACCTAACAGTGTTCCAAGTGTAGGAAATAATAGAGCAGCAATCATATTAAATAAAAAGATAACAGAAATACTTTGAGCTACTTCTTCATCACTGGCTTCAATAACAGGTGCTGTAGCCGCAATGGCTGAACCACCACAAATAGAAGAACCAACACCAATTAGAGTAGAAATCTTACTTGGAATATGCATGATTTTATGTAACAGGTAAGCGACAATTAAAGATGTAGAAATCGTAGCTAGAATGATTGGTAAAGATTGTTTTCCTGTTTGTAACACGACCGATAAATTCATTCCAAATCCTAACAAGATAACCGCATACTGTAAGATTTTTTTTGATGTAAAAGTGATGCCTGATTGTAATTCGTTTTTATCTTTAATAAATAAAGTAATGATCATTCCAAGAATAATTCCAAAGACAGGACCACCTACAATAGGAAACTTCTTTCCTAAAAACCAACAAGGAATGGCAATAATCAAACATAATAACATTCCTTTATAATTCTTTTTAAAATTCATAAACTCTCTCCCTTTTAAACAAAAGTAGTTTAGCATAAAAAATAGTAAATAACTAGAAACTCATAAATTAATTATTAAGAAAAATTAAGAATAATTTTTTCTCATAAGTTTGTACTTTAAAACACATTCATGTATCATAGATATGATGAGGGATGAATATGTTTAGTAAAATGGTTATTTTAATACCAGTTTATAATCCTAGGGAGAGGATTATAAACTATGTTAAAAAGTTAAAAGAAAAAAATTATGATGTTGTTGTAATTAATGATGGCTCTGATGAAAATTATCATGCTGTTTTTGAAAGGATGGTCTATGATTGTAAAATCATTAATTATCCACATTTTAAAGGGAAAGGCTATGCTTTAAAAAAAGGATATCAGTATGTTAAAGAACACTTAAAAGATAAAAAAGGAATTCTTATTTTAGAAAATGAATATGATTTAAAATTAGTTGATCAAATGAGTCAATCAATTAATGAGGATGCATCTAAATTCTATTTTGTGCATCATCAAGGGAAAAAGATTTTATCTCAATTATTTTCACTTATTTATAATCAAAAATTTATCAATGTCGACAGTGAATTGTTTGGCTTTTCAACATCTTATTTAGATGAAATGCTAGAAGTTGATGAAAACTGTTATGAAGTACAAGCTCTAATAGATCAAGTACAAAATCAACATGATATAGAAGAAATCAAGGTTAAAAAATTATCACAAGAAGCTTTTCATCCAAAAAATAAAACTTCTCAAATTATTTATGTTATCTTCTTACATCTTATTCGCTTTGTATCTTCCTCTATTATTAGTTCTATAATAGATGTTTTATTAGCGTGGATTTTATTAGATGTTTTAAAAATATGGATGACAAGTGATTTTTGGCGTATTGCTCTAGCAAGTCTTATCGCTAGAGTTATTTCTACAATTGTTAATTATGTAGTTAATAAAAAATATGTTTTTAAAGGAAAAACAAACAATAGACAGACAGCTATTCGTTTTTTGATTCTAACAGTTATTATTACAATTTTATCTACTTTATTTGTTTATGTGGCATCGATTTTTAATATCATGTCAGAAAAACTTGCGAAACCAGTAGGGGATTTACTGTTATTTTTACTTAGTTATAGTGCACAAACAAAGTGGGTATTTCATAAAGAATAAGAGGATAAATCAATGATTTATCCTATTTAAAAAAATATTTTAAATAAAAAATGTTGATAAAATCAAAGAAAATTAAAAAAATAAATAAATTTGAACTTCAAAGTATTTACATTTTATGTTCTTCGTGTATAATACAAACCGTATTCAAGGAGGAAAGTAAAATGGATTTTGAAAAAGTAAAAGAGATCATTGTTGATTCATTAAGTTGTGATGAAAGTCAAGTTACAATGGAAGCAAATTTAAAAGATGATTTAGAAGCTGATTCTTTAGATGCTGTTGAATTAATTATGCAAATTGAAGAAGAATTTGAAGTAGAAATTCCAGATGAAGTTGCTTCTAACATGAAAACTGTTAAAGATATCGTAGATTATATTGAAGCAAACAAATAGTAAAGAGGTGTCGCTGAGGCGACTATATAATAAGCTTTGAATTTCAAAGCTTATTATTTTACTATATGCTTTGAACTTCAAACAAAGGAGAATGCTATGAAATTAGATTTCATTAAACAAATTATGAGTGAGTTTGATCAATCAAATGTCACTAAAATGAAAGTAGAAATAGATGATTTAAAAATAGAATTAGAAAAAGAAAGTGAAAAAGTTGAATATGTAAAACCATTAGAAAAAGAAAATAAAATGGTTGCAGAAGTTAACACCAAAGAGTCTACAGGTACACCTGTAAAATCACCAATTGTAGGTGTTTTCTATGGTGCAAGTTCACCTGAAAGTGATCCGTATGTTACTGTTGGAAAGACAGTTAAAAAAGGAGATATTATTTGTATTATTGAAGCAATGAAGGTGATGAATGAAATTAAGGCACCATGTGATGGAACGGTTACATCAATTCTTGTAGAAAATGAAGCGCTTGTAGAATATGATCAAGCTTTAATGGTTATTGAAGAAAATGTTTAAAAAGATATTGATTGCTAATCGCGGTGAAATAGCCGTTAGAATTATTCGTTGTTGTAAAGAAATGGGAATTGAAGCCGTTGCTGTTTATTCTTCAGCAGATGCCACTTCTTTACATGTTCAATTAGCAGATGAAGCTTACTGTATTGGACCTGCTAAAAGTAGTGAGAGTTATTTAAATATGGAAAATATTTTATCAGTAGCTACTTTATCAGGGTGTGATGCAATTCATCCTGGATTTGGTTATTTATCTGAAAATTCGACGTTTGCCAGACTTGTTGAAGAATGTGGTATGACTTTTATTGGTCCAAGTGGTGATGTGATTGATCAAATGGGGAATAAAAGCGTTGCTCGACAAATGATGATTGAAGCAGGAGTTCCAGTTGTTCCAGGAAGTGATGGCAGTATTGAATCTGTCAGTCAAGGAAAAGAAATTGCTAGAAAGATTGGTTATCCGGTTTTAATTAAAGCTTCTGCCGGTGGTGGTGGAAGAGGTATGAGAAAATGTTTTAAGGAAGAAGATTTTGAAAATGCTTATTTAACAGCTAAAGCGGAGGCAAAGGCTTGTTTTGGTGATGATGATATGTATATGGAAAAATTGATTTTAAATCCTAAACATATTGAATTTCAAATTTTAGCTGATCATTTTGGTAATGTTATTCATTTAGGAGAAAGAGATTGTTCAATTCAAAGAAGAAACCAAAAGATGATGGAAGAATCTCCAAGTAAAGCTTTAAGTCAAGAGCTTCGAGAAAAGATGGGAAATGATGCTATCAAAGCAGCTAAAAAAGTAGGATATGTTAATGCAGGAACGATTGAATTTGTTTTAGCACCGGATGGAAAATATTATTTTATTGAGATGAATACGCGTATTCAAGTTGAACATCCAGTAACAGAGATGGTAACGGGGGTTGATTTGGTTCGTGAACAAATTAGAATAGCTGCACATTTAAAATTGAATTATAAACAAAGTGATATTGAATTAAAGGGACATGCCCTTGAATGTCGTATCAATGCTGAAAATCCTCAAGAAGGTTTTAGACCTTCACCAGGGATTGTTAGTAGTTTACATATTCCAGGAGGTTTTGGGGTACGTATTGATACAACTTTATATCAAGGTTATCAAGTGTCTTCTCATTATGACTCAATGATTGCTAAGGTAATCGTTCATGGAAGAAATCGTATTGAAACAATTCGTAAAATGCGTAGGGTCTTAAGTGAATTAGTGATTGATGGTATTGATACGAATCAAGAATTACAGTATTTGATTTTACATGAAAGTGATTATGTCAAAGGAAATTTTGATACAAGTTTTATTGAAAAACATTTAGATGAGTTGGTGAATGAAAGATGATGGAACAGTTATTTAAGGAAAGAAAAGAAAAACTTCATTTATTTAAGTCATTAAGAAAAAAAAGAGAAAATGAAAGAAAAGAAGTTCCTGAAGGACTTTATACAAAATGTCCAAAGTGTAAAGAATTGATTCTTACAAGTAAACTTAAAAAAAATATGTCAGTTTGTCCTCACTGTGGAAATCATTTAAAGATTACTGCTTATGAAAGATTAGAAATGATTTATGATCAAGGGAAATATAAAGAACTCTATAAAAGTACACAAAGAGTAAATCCTTTAGAATTTCCCGGATACGATGAAAAATTAGAAATTCTACAACAAAAAACAGGTTTAAATGAAGCTGTTGTTGTAGCAAGTGGAAAAATAAATGGGACAAAGGTGATTACTTGTGTGATGGATTCACGTTTTTTAATGGGTAGTATGTCTTCTATTGTAGGTGATAAAATCACGAAAGCTATTGAACATGCAACCAAAAGAAAGTATCCACTCATTATTTTTACAGCTTCAGGAGGCGCTAGAATGCAAGAAGGAATTTATTCCTTAATGCAAATGACAAAAACCTCCGCAGCTCTTGCTAGACATCATCAAGCAGGTTTACTTTATATTTCCTATATTACCCATCCAACAACAGGAGGAGTAACAGCTTCATTTGCAAGCTTAGGAGATATTATTATTGGTGAACCTCAAGCATTGATTGGATTTGCAGGAAGACGTGTCATTGAAAGTACGCTTAAACAAAAATTACCGGAAAACTTTCAAACAACAGAATTTATGGAAGAACAAGGATTTGTTGATTTAATTGTGAAACGTCAAGAAATGCGTTCAACACTTATTAGAATTTTAAAAATGCATGGTAAGGGGGCATAAAGATGTCTTTAAGTCAAGTAGAAAAAGAAATTGAAAAGTTACAAAAAGAACTTCTTGATTGCAATCAAGAAAGAAAAAAAGAAATCGAAAGTCAAATCAAAAAACAAGAAGAATATTATCAACATCTTTCACCTTATGATCATGTTTATCTTGCTAGAAAAAGTACACGACCAAATATTAAAGATTATATCAATCATCTCTTTGATGATTTTATTGAATTACATGGAGATCGTTTAGCAAAAGATGATGGTTCAATTGTTGGAGGTATTGGTTTATTTAATCAACAACCTGTAACAATTATTGGTCATTTAAAAGGAAAAACTTTGGAAGATAATTTAAAATGTAATTTTGGAATGTCTTCACCAGAAGGCTATCGAAAGGCAATGCGCTTAATGAAACAGGCAGAAAAATTTAAACGTCCTATTATTGCTTTTGTCGATACTCCAGGAGCTTATCCAGGAATGGAAGCAGAAATGCATGGAATTGGAGAAGCAATTGCTCGAAATCTTTTAGAAATGTCTCTTTTAAAAGTTCCTATTATTACTATTGTTATTGGTGAGGGAGGTTCTGGAGGAGCTTTGGCTTTAAGTGTGAGTGATCGCTTAGTCATGTTAGAAAATAGTGTTTATTCGATTTTATCTCCTGAAGGATTTGCTTCTATTTTATGGAAAGATCAAGAAGGAAAGCGTGTTGCAGAGGCTGCAAGCTTAATGAAATTAACAGCTAAGGATCTTTATGAGCGTCATATTATTGATCATATCATAGATGAAGATTTAAAAGGGGCTACTGTTGAAAGTTATGAAGTTTATCGACAAATAAAAGAATATTTAAATACAAATCTTAAAGAATTACAAAAGTTATCAACATCTCAATTGATTAATAAACGTTATGAAAAATATAGAAAGATAGGACAAGTATTTTAAAGGAGAAAAAGATGAATGGAATTGAAATTGTTTCTACAGGTTATGCCAAAATTGAAAAGACTTTAGATAATCAACAACTTGAACAAATGGTAGAAACATCTAATGAATGGATCGTTTCACGAACGGGTATTTTAAAAAGACATCTTTCAGATAAATCAAGTGCCTTTCTAGCTATTGAAGCTGCTAAAAAAGCAACTCAAAATCAAGATTTAAGTCAACTTGCTTTAATTATTGTAGCTACGATGACACCAGAAAATAATACGCCAAGTAATGCCTGTCTTGTACAAAAAGCTTTAGGTTTAAATCATCAATCAATGATGTGTTTTGATATTAATGTTGCTTGTAGTGGTTATGTTTATGCTTTAAAAGTTGCTCAAAGCTTGTTAGAAGAAAATCAATATGGACTTGTTATTGGAAGTGAACAATTAAGCTCTATTGTAGATTATCAAGATCGTAATACGTGTATTTTATTTGGAGATGGTGCAGCCGCTACGTTGATTAAAAAAAGTCAAAAACTTTTTTATAGTTATTTAGATAGTGATGGAAATGAAGAAGTACTATTTTCTAAAAGAAATGATTATTTAAAAATGAAAGGTCAAGATGTTTTTAAATTTGCTATTAAAGCAATTCCTTTAAGTATTGATCATGTCTTAAACCAAGCAAAAATGACATTAAATGATATTGATTACGTGATTTGTCATCAAGCAAATGAAAGAATTATTAAACATGTTTATAAAAAATATCAATGTTCAAGTGAAAAGTTTTATATGAACTTACAAGAATATGGAAACACCTCAGCAGCGAGTATTCCATTAGCTTTAGCGAAGATGAATGAACAAGGATTACTTCAAAAAGGAATGAAAATCATTCTCGTTGGCTTTGGTGGAGGACTTACTTGGGGTGCAATTTTAATGGACTGGTAAGGAGAACAAAATGAAATTAAATGAGTTATTAAATATTAAATATCCTATTATTCAAGGAGGGATGGCCAATATTGCTACCGGTGCCTTTGCTGCGAGTGTTTCTAATGCAGGAGGTTTGGGTTTGATTTGAGCTGGAGGAATGAATGCTGAAATGTTAAAAGCAGAAATTCAAGCATGTAAAAAATTAACAAATCAACCTTTTGGTGTCAATATTATGTTACTCAATCCAGATGCCAAAGAAATGGCACAAATCGTTATTGATGAACATGTCCCAGTTGTGACAACTGGTGCTGGAAATCCAGGTGTATATATAAAAATGTGGAAAGAAGCAGGAATTAAAGTTTTACCTGTTGTTCCTAGTGTGGCTCTTGCTAAAAGATTAGAACGTGCAGGTGTGGATGGTTTAATTGTTGAAGGTTGTGAAGCAGGAGGACATATTGGTGAGGCAACGACTATGGCGCTTGTTCCTCAAGTTGTAAGTAATGTTTCTATTCCTGTTATTGCTGCAGGAGGGATTGCCAGTGGCAAGCAAATGTTAGCAGCTTATGCCTTAGGTGCTTGTGGTGTACAAATTGGAACAGTTTTACTCGCAAGTAAAGAATGTCCAATTCATGAAAATTATAAACAAGCAATTTTAAAGGCAAAAGATACTTCGACAACTGTTACAGGAAGAATTAATGGAACACCAGTAAGAATCTTAAAAAATAAAATGGCAAAAGCTTATATTCAAAAAGAAAAAGCAGGAGCAGATATGATGGAACTTGAAAAATATACTTTAGGTTCATTAAAAAAAGCCGTTTTTGAGGGAAATGTTGATGAAGGTTCTTTGATGGCAGGACAAGTTGCAGGAATGATTCATGAAATTAAACCCGTTAAACAAATTTTAGAAGAAATGATGAGTGAGTTACAAGAAACTTATTCAAATTTGGAGATTTAAAATGTTAGAAATCAATCAAAAAAGCTTAACTGTTCCTTTAATTCAAGGAGGAATGGGAGTTGGTGTTTCTCTAGGAAGTTTGGCAGGGCATGTTGCTAAGTGTGGGGCGATGGGAGTTATTTCTACAGCGCATCCAGGATACAAGGAAGATGATTTTGAAAGTAATCATCGTCAAGCAAATATTCGTGCTTTAAAAAAAGAAATTTTAAAAGCACAAAAGCTTTCTCAAGGAAAAGGTTTAGTAGCTATCAATGCGATGGTTGCTTTAAAAGATTATGAGGAATTGATCAATGCAGCATTAGAGAGTAAAGTTGATGCTATTATTTCAGGAGCTGGACTTCCTTTACGTTTACCAGAATTGGTAAAAGATCATGATGTTTTAATTGCTCCAATTGTTTCAAGTGGTAAAGCCTGTAAGGTAATCATAAAACATTGGTTCAAAAAATATCAACGTACACCAGATTTTATTGTTATTGAAGGAAGTCAAGCAGGTGGACATTTAGGGTTTAAAAAAGAAGATTTAGAAAATCAAACATGCCAAAGTTTAGAAGAAATTTTTAAAGATGTTGAAGAAATTGTAGAAAATAATAAATTGAACATTCCTATTTTTGTAGCAGGAGGAATCAGTCAAAGAAGTGATGTTAAGCATTTCTTTGATCTAGGTGTCGATGGTATTCAAGTAGCAACACGCTTTATTACAACTTATGAATGTGATGCTTCTATCAAATATAAAGAAGCCTTCTTAAAAGCTAGAAAGGAAGATATTGGTTTTGTTTCTTCTCCTGTTGGAATGCCAGGAAGAGCAATGCAAAATAGTTTTGTTAAAAAAACCAAGAAAGAAAAAATACCTGTTAAAAAATGTTATCAATGTTTAATTCCTTGTGATGTTAAAAATACACCTTATTGTATTTCAAGAGCTTTAATAGAAGCAGTTAAAGGAAATTTAGAGGATGGTCTTATTTTTACAGGAGCTCATGGTTATAGGCAAGATCATTTGATGCATGTTGATGAAGTGATTCATGAATTAATGGAGGATGACAAATGAAATTAGGAATTATTTATGCTGGTCAAGGAAGTCAAGTTGTGGGAATGGGAAAATCATTTTATCCTCGTGAAATCTTTGATCAAAATGAAGATTTAAAGGAATTATGTTTTAATGGACCACTTGAAAAACTATCTTATACACCATATACCCAACCATGTATGGTGATGGTTGCAATAATCATTACAGATTTATTAAAAGAACATGGAATTGTGCCTGATTATACAGCAGGTCTTTCTTTAGGGGAATATTCAGCATTATATTGTGCAGGTGTTTTTAAAAGACAACAAGTGATTGATCTTGCGCGTTTTAGAGGAAAAGTCATGCAAGAAGCAGTATCAGAAATTGAAAGTGAAATGATTGCCGTTTTAGGAATGAAGGAAGAACTTTTACAAGATTTGTGTCATCAAGCAAGTTCATTAGGGGTTGTTTCTATTTCTAATTATAATTGTCCTGGTCAACTTGTTGTTGCTGGTGAAAAGAAGGCTGTGGAAAAAGTTAAAGAATTAGCTTTAGAAAATAAAGCGAGAAGAGTGATTGCTTTAAATACGAGTGGACCTTTTCATACGTCTTTATTAAAAGAAGCGTCACTTGCTTTAAAAGAAAGATTTAAAAAAGAAACTTTTCATGAAATGAAAATACCTGTTATTTTTAATACTTTAGGTCATGAAATCGAATGTCAATCAATACCAGAAATTTTAGAAAAGCAAGTGATGTCACCTGTTTACTTTGAAAAAAGTATTCGCTATATGATAGATCAAGGTGTTGATACGATCATTGAAGTAGGACCAGGAAAGGTATTAAGTGGTTTTGTTAGAAAGATAGATCGAAGTATTCAGCTTTATCAAATAGAAGATATGGAATCATTGAAAAAAACAGTGAAAGCTTTGAAGGGAGAATAAAATGAGATTAGAAAATAAAATTGCTCTTGTTACAGGTGGAGGACAAGGTATTGGTAAAGAAATTGCTAAAACATTAGCTTTAAATGGTGCTTTTGTTTTAATTAATTATATAGATTTAGGGAATAATCAAGAAATTGCTCAAATGACAAAAAATGAAATTGAAAGTCTTGGAGGAAAATGTGAAATCTTACCTGCAAATGTAGCAAGTTATGATGAAACATTAGAGATGTTTAAAACAATTAAAAATGAATATGGAAGATTGGATATTTTAATTAATAATGCAGGAATTACAAAAGATGGCTTAATGTTACGCATGAAAGAAAATGATTTTGATGCAGTTATTGATGTCAATTTAAAAGGAACATGGAATTGTATGAAACATGCGACAAAATTAATGATGAAACAAAAATATGGACGTATTGTTTCCATGTCATCTGTTGTAGGCGTTATGGGAAATGCTGGACAAGTCAATTATGCTGCTAGTAAATCAGGAATTATTGGAATGACAATGTCTCTTGCTAGAGAGGTTGGAAGTCGTGGTATTACTGTTAATGCAGTAGCACCAGGTTTTATTCAAACAGCAATGACAGATGTTTTAAGTGATGATATTAAAGAACAAATGAAAAGTCAAATTCCTTTAGGAGCATTTGGAAGTGTTCAAGATATTGCAAATGCAGTTGTTTTTCTAGCAAGTGATGAAGCAAAGTACATTACTGGACAAACATTGCATGTTGATGGTGGCATGGCTATGTAAAGGAGAAGCATATGAAAAGAAGAGTTGTCGTAACAGGAATAGGTGCTTTAACACCTATTGGAAATAATGTAAATGATACATGGAAGGGTATTTTAAATCATCAATGTGGGATTGATTTGATTCAATCATTTGATACTTCAAATATGAAGGTAAAAGTAGCAGGTGAATTAAAGAACTTTGAAGCTACTGAATATTTAGATAAAAAAGATGTTCGTAAAATGGATAAATTTATTCAATATGGACTGATTGCAGCTAAAGAAGCTATCAAAGATTCTAAATTAGAGATAGATTCTATAAATCATGATCGTTTTGGGGTAGTAGTATCAAGTGGTATTGGAGGATTAGGATCTATTGAAGAAAATCATCAACGTGGTTTAAAGAAAGGATTTGATCGTGTTTCTCCATACTTTATTCCTATGACCATTGTTAATTTAGCAGCTGGTCAAATTGCCATTGCCTTTAAAGCACAAGGACTTGCTACATGTCCTGTAACAGCTTGTGCGGGAGGAACAAATGCTATTGGTGATGCCTTTAGAAATATTCGTGATGGTTATTTAGATGTAACCATTGCTGGAGGTTGCGAAGCAAGCATTACACCTCTTGGTATTGGTGGTTTTACATCAATGAAAGCTTTAAGTGAATCACATGATCCCAAACGTGCCTCCATTCCTTTTGATAAAGAAAGAAATGGTTTTGTCATGGGCGAAGGAGCAGGAATGCTTGTTTTAGAAGAACTTGAACATGCTAAAGCAAGAGGGGCACATATTTATTGTGAAATGGTAGGTTATGGTGTTAGTTGTGATGCTTATCATATGACAGCTCCAGCTCCTGAAGGTATTGGAGGTGCTAAAGCCATGATCAATGCACTTCAAGATGCTTCTCTTGAAGCTAATCAAATTGATTATATTAATGCTCATGGAACATCAACACCGATGAATGATAAGTTAGAAACAGCTGCAATCAAAAAAGCTTTTAAAAATCATGCTCATAAAGTAGCTGTATCTTCAACAAAAGGAAATACAGGTCATTGTTTAGGAGCTGCTGGTGGAATTGAAGGTGTTTTATGTGTTAAAGCATTAGAAGATAACTTTATTCCAGCAACTATTAATTATCAAAATTTTGATGAAGAATGCGATTTAGATATTGTCGCAAATCATGGAAGAAAACAAGTATTAAATTATGTAATGTCAAATTCATTAGGTTTTGGAGGGCATAATGCCTCAATTATTTTTAAGAAATATGGAGAAGAGTAATGGAACTTAATAGTAATCAAATACAAGAAATCAATCCTCATCGTTATCCTTTTGCTTTAGTAGATCGAATTACAGATTATAAACCAGGTGAGTATGCTAAAGGAATCAAATGTGTCAGTGTTAATGAAATGCATTTTTGTGGACATTTTCCAAGTCATCATGTCATGCCAGGAGTTTTGATTGTTGAAGCTTTGGCACAAGTAGGATGTATTGCTATTTTATCAAAAGAAGAAAATAAAGGAAAAATTGCTTTTTTTGGTGGTATTAAAAATTGTCGTTTTAAAGGACAAGTAACACCAGGGGATGTTTTAGAAATGGAATGTGTTCTTACTAAACAGAAAGGACCCGTAGGAATTGGTGAAGCTATTGCAAAAGTAAATGGTAAAGTTGTTTGCAAAGCTGAACTTACATTTGCAATTCAATAATCTTGAATTGCAATTTTTTTTATTTTATCATGATAAAGAGGTGAAACTATGAAACTGATAGAGCTAGAAGAAGTTGATTCAACAAATGATTATTTAAAAAGGGAATATCAAAATTTACCTATGCAAACATGTGTCACTGCCAAATATCAAACAAAAGGTAGAGGTAGAAATGGTCATGTTTGGGAAAGTCATGCAAATGAGAATTTGATTATGAGTTTTTTATTTAAAGATTTTCATAAAATAGAAGATGCTTGGAAAATGACACAATTAGCAACATGTAGTGTTGTTGGTTTACTTGATCGTTATCGTATTAAAGCAACGATTAAATGGCCGAATGATATTTATGTTGATGGAAAAAAGATTTGTGGTATTTTAGTAGAAACAATTTTAGATCCTGATTTAAAAGGAGTCATTGTAGGAATAGGATTGAATGTTAATAATAAAGATTTTCAATCAATGAAACAAATTACTCATAAAGAGTATAAAATATCTAAACTTGCTATTGGACTGAAAACATTTATGTTGATTTATTATAATTTATATCAAACAAATCAGTTTCATAAGGTTTTAGAATACGCTAATAGTATTTCTTATTTAAAAGATCAATGGGTAGAATATGGTGATTATGGAGAAGTTTGTTTTCAAAAGCTATTAGATGATGGTTCTGTTTTATTTGTTGATCGACAAGGAAAAACATATAAACAGGTAATTAATGAAATATCTTTACATAATAAATAAAAGTGCAGGCTTAAGCTTGCACTTTTACAATATAACAGTATTTCTTATAAAAGGATATGCCATATCCTTTTACATGAAGATATCCCTCATTGATAATTTCTTCTTCATATTTATTATCAATGATTTGTTGGGCTCCTTCACTGGAATCCTTAATTAAATCCTTAACAATCTTAGAATGTTTACATTCTAAGATTAGTGCTGTCTGAAAGATTTGTTTAGGAAAGATACATAAATCAAATCTTCCATGCACCGCTTCTCGATTTGATTTGATCTTTTTACCACTAAAGAGTCCTAATAGAAAACCATGATAAAAAGATTCTTCATTATCAAAGTAACTGATACTTCTAGATAAGATATCTCCTAGTATTTCATTTGCTTGATCAACGTCTCCTTTAACAAGACTTTGATAAAGATCTTCTTTTCTTACAAAAGTATAGTCTTCAAAATAAGACATGAATGTTTGTTTATAGATTTCATACACTTCTTTATTAGGAATAATCAGTTTATACTTATTTTCTCCTAAATCTTCTTTTATCTTTAAATATCCTGTAAGTAAAAGAAAACTATAGATATTATTAATATTATCCATTTCTCGATAAGTAAGTTCAGGTTTGATATATTTCGTTAAAGACTTTCCTTGAATGAGTTGTTCAAATTCTTCATGAAGTTCATCACTTCCATTTTGGATATAATTGACTACAAGATCATTACCACTGGTATTTGCCCAAAAGGAAATAGGTTTGTTATCAAAGCTATTTAATTTACAATCAACATACATAAGTGTACTCCAAGGATTATAGATTTCGATGTTTCCAAATAAATAACCATCATACCATTCTTTAACTTCATCTACATAATCTGTTAGATTATAATCTTTTAATAATTGTAAGATTTCTTTTTTTGTAAAGCCAAAATACTCATTACCCTATCTTTTTAAATAATAATTTATTTAGAAGAGATGAGATAAAGTTTGTTGAAAGAAACAATGATAATATAAGTGAACTTTATTCTCTTTCAGATTTTAAAACAGCTGGTAAGATGGGGGTTAGAAAATCAGATGATTATATGAAAAACTATTTTATTAATAGATATGGTGCAATTAAAGATATA
>ENA-ORUA01002150-ORUA01002150.1-human-gut-metagenome-genome-assembly--contig:-NODE-2150-length-15973-cov-3.767873_pt1 | contig 15973 bp, 16 predicted proteins | sample MGYA00242076_ERZ509201 | MGnify/ENA primary metagenome ERZ509201 (study PRJEB26280, sample SAMEA2338863) | human gut metagenome | biome: human gut; feature: human-associated habitat; material: faeces...
AAAATAGAAACAATAATAAAAATAACAGAACTAACAAAAGAAAAAATTGAAAAACTAAAATAAAAAAGAATTTAAAATCTAGAAAGAATACTTGAAAAGTATTCTTTTTTAGTATAAAATTGTATCGAAAAGCAAAAATAGGTAAAAACTATAAAAAATAAATAAAAAATAGGCAAGAAGCCTAAAAAGAAAGAAGGAAGAAAAATGAATAAAAAAACAGTAAAAGACATTGATTTAAAAGGAAAGAAAGTATTTGTAAGATGTGACTTCAACGTACCAATGGACGAAAACCAAAACATCACAGACAACACAAGAATAGTAGCAGCACTACCAACAATAAAATATCTATTAGAACAAAACTGCAAAATAATACTAGCATCACACTTAGGAAGACCAAAGGGAGAAGTAAAACCAGAATTCTCACTAAAACCAGTAGCAAAAGAATTATCAAAACAATTAGGAAAAGAAGTAATAATGGCAAATGACGTAATAGGAGAAGATGCTATGTCAAAAGCATCAAATCTAAAAGAAGGAGAAATAATGCTTCTTGAAAATGTAAGATTCCATAGAGAAGAAACAGACAATAACCCAGAATTTGCAAAAAAATTAGCATCAATGGCTGAAATATTTGTAAATGACGCATTTGGAACAGCACATAGAGCACATGCATCAACAACAGGAATAGCAGACTACATTCCAGGAGTAGCAGGATTTTTAATTGAAAAAGAACTGAAATTTTTAGGAAATGCTATCAATAATCCAGAAAGACCATTTGTAGCAATATTAGGTGGAGCAAAAGTTTCAGACAAAATAGGAGTAATAGACAGTTTATTAGACAAAGTAGATACATTAATGATAGGTGGAGGAATGGCATATACATTCTTTAAAGCACAAGGATATAATGTAGGAAACTCACTATGTGAAGTAGAAAAAACAGGACTAGCACTACAAGCAATGGAAAAAGCAAAAGAAAAAGGAGTAAAACTATTATTACCAATAGACACAAAAATAGGAAAAGAATTCAAACCAGACACAGAAAGTAAAACAGTAGCATGGACAGAAATACCAGACGAATGGGAAGGATTTGACATAGGAGAAAAAACAATAGAAATGTTCAAAAAAGAATTACAAAATGCAAAAACTGTAATATGGAATGGACCACTAGGATTATTTGAATTTGAACAATTTGCAATTGGAACAAACGAAATAGCAAAAACACTTGCAGAACTTGATGCAACAACAATAATCGGTGGAGGAGATTCAGCTGCAGCTGTAACTAAAGCAGGATTAGCAGACAAAATGACACACATTTCTACAGGTGGTGGAGCATCACTAGAATTCTTAGAAGGTAAAAAATTACCAGGAATAGAATGCTTACAAGATAAATAAAAACTGGATCAAGGTGCTACTGCACAAAAAACTGAAAAATTCACAAGAAATTAAAAAAATAAAATAAGAAAAATAAAAATTTACGAAAGCAAAGGGGAATAATATGGAAGATAAAAAAGAACCAATAAAAATAAGATTAAGTACAGTAATTTTATTATTTATTATATTAATATTAATTATTGCTATAATAGGAATAGTATTATATTATCCAAATAAATCAAATATCATTGATAAAGCAAGTTTAACAGAAAAAAATAATCTAAAAGAGGATACTAGTAATGTGAAAATTGAAAACATAATGAATAATATTGAAACTGAAATAAAAGAATTAGATATTAATAGTAGTCAAGTTCAGGAATTATATAAAAAGTTACTAAAGAGTAATGATGATATATATGGTGAGGGAGATTTTAACGAAAGTTTTTATAAAGATGCGAAGGTTGATTACAATGCATTAGGCAATGTAGAAAAAATTATAACAGTTTTACAATATATCAAAGATAATACAACAGAAACGGTAAATTTAAGTAGTATAAACGGAAAATTATACCCTGATTCTTATATGACTACAGACAAAGCAAAATTATACTCAAAACAACTATTAGAAAATACTGTAGAAACAATATTTGGAAATAAAAAATATATTGCTTGGAAAACAATTGATAATAATTGTGGATATGTATATGATTATATAGATGGAAATTATTATGGATATGCATATCAAGGAGGAGGATTTGGATGCCGGAGTAAAAGGCTGCTCACAATTGACAAAAGCTATTCAAGATGATGACATCATATATTTATATGATAAATATATTTTTGCTGCTCAAGTGCCTGAAGTTGATAATTTAGGAGTATATAAAACACCAACATATTATTATACATCATCAAGCAAAACAAATTTGATAGAAAAAGTAGAAGAAGATGTAAGTCTAGAAGAAAATGCAATATTATCAAAATATAGTAAAAAAGCACAACAATATAAACACACATTCAAAAAAGACACAAATGGAAACTATTATTGGGTAAGCACAGAACCAATTAATTAAAGTCCAAAAAGAACTGGCCCTTTTGGACAAATAATAAAATTCGAGAGTTTATGTGATAGCCATGAAAACCAAAAAAATGAAATGGAGAGAAAATTATGAGAAAAAAAGTAATTGCAGGAAATTGGAAAATGAATATGCTTCCAAATGAAGCAATAGATTTTATAGACAAATTAGCACCACTTGTAAAAGACACCAAAAATGAAGTAATACTTTGTGTGCCATACACAGACTTATTCTATGCTCTATTAACAGCACAAGGAACAAATATCAAAATAGGAGCACAAAACATGCACTTTGAAGAAAGTGGAGCATATACAGGAGAAGTTTCAGGAAAGATGCTAAAATCAATTGGAGTTGAATATGTTATAATAGGACACTCTGAAAGAAGACAATATTTTAATGAAACAGATGAAACAGTAAACAAAAAAATAAAAGCAGCATTTGCAAATGAATTAAAGCCAATTGTATGCGTAGGTGAAACATTAGAACAAAGAGAAGCAAACAAAACACAAGAAATAATTACAAAACAAACAGAATTAGCTATGCAAGGTTTAACAGAAGAACAAGTTCAAAATACAATAATTGCATATGAACCAATATGGGCAATAGGAACAGGAAAAACAGCAACATCTGAACAAGCAAATGAAGCAATTAAGTCAATTCGTGACAAAATTTGTCAAATCTATGGACAAAATGTAGCAAACGGAGTTATAATACAGTATGGCGGTAGCGTAAAATCAAATAATGCAAAAGAATTATTTGAAATGTCAGACATAGATGGTGGCTTGGTCGGAGGAGCAAGTTTAAAACCAGACGAATTCGCCAAAATAGTAAATTATGAAAATTAATGTAAATTTAGTAAATTTTTATAAAAAATAAAATTGAAAAAGCATTAAAAATCATAATTCTAAAGCATAAAAGAAAGGAGGAATATGTTAGCCAAAAACTAACATAGACTAATAATGAAAGATAAAGTAACAATGCTAATGATATTAGATGGTTTTGGAGATAACAAAAATACAGACGGAAATGCAATAAAATTAGCAAAAACACCTAATATTGATAAACTAATGAAAAAATATCCAAACACAGACATATTTACAAGTGGATTACACGTAGGATTACCAGAAGGACAAATGGGAAATTCAGAAGTAGGACACACAAATATAGGTGCAGGAAGAATAGTATATCAAGAATTAACAAGAATAACAAAAGCTATAGAAGATGGTGACTTTTTTAGCAACCCAGAATTTATAGCAGCAATTGAAAATTGTAAAAAACACAATTCAAAATTACACATTCTTGGATTAGTATCAGATGGAGGAGTTCATAGTCACAATAGACATTTATATGGATTACTAGAAATGGCAAAAAGAAGAGATTTTGAAGATGTATATGTTCACTGTTTCTTAGATGGTAGAGACACTCCACCGGCATCAGCAGAAACATATGTAGCAGAATTACAAGAAAAAATGAAAGAAAAAGGTGTTGGAAAAATAGCATCACTTTCAGGAAGATTTTATGCAATGGATAGAGATAAAAGATGGCAAAGGGTTCAAAAATGCTATGATGCTCTAGTAAATGGAGAAGGAGAAAAAGCAGGAGACCCAATAAAAGCAATCGAAGACTCATATCAAAAAGAAGTATTTGACGAATTCGTTGTACCAACAGTAATCTGTAATGGAAACGAACCAGTAGCAAAAATAGAAGAAAACGACTCTGTAATATTCTTCAACTTCAGACCAGACAGAGCAAGAGAAATAACAAGAGCCATAGTAGATCCAGAATTTGATGGATTTGAAACTAAAAAAATGAACTTATACTATGTATGTTTCACAAGCTATGATGAAACAATGCCAAATGTACACATTGCATTCAAAAAAGAACCACTAAAAAATACATTTGGAGAAGTAGTAAGTGAAGCAGGACTAACACAATTAAGAATAGCAGAAACAGAAAAATATGCACACGTAACATTCTTCTTTAATGGTGGAGAAGAAAAACAATATCCAGGAGAAGACAGAATACTAGTTCCATCACCAAAAGTAGAAACATATGACATGAAACCAGAAATGAGTGCATATGAAGTTACAGACAAAGTATGTGAAGCATTAGAAAATGACAAATATGATGTAGTAATTCTAAACTTTGCAAACACAGACATGGTCGGACACACAGGAAGCTTACAAGCAGCAATAAAAGCAGTAGAAGCAGTAGATGAATGTGTAGGAAAAATTGTAAAAATAATAGAAGAGAAAAAGGGAAATCTATTAATAACAGCAGACCATGGAAATGCAGAACAAATGATAGATTACAAAACAGGAGAACCACACACAGCTCACACAACAAATCCTGTACCAATAATATTAGTAACAGATAACAAAGAATATAAATTAAAAGAAAATGGAAAATTAGCAGATTTAGCACCAACAATGCTTGATTTAATGGGAATAAACAAGCCACAAGAAATGACAGGAGAAAGCCTACTAATCAAAGAATAGGGGTAAATATGTTAAAACATACTAAGAAAATAAAAGAGATGTATGAAGATATACAAAGACGTATATTTTATATGATACCAGAAAAATGGGATAAAATGTATTTATATGCTTCAGTATCAGATCTAATAGACAGCAGAAAAACAGGGGAATTATTCTTCTATTATATTCCAAAAGGAATATTTAAGAAGAACCCTGTAAATGTCTATGAAATACCACAAAAATTCAATTTAGACGAAAAGGAATATCTAAAACTAGTAAATATATTATATGAAAAAATAGTGGATTTAAGAGAAGAATTCAAAAAAATAGAAATTACTCCAACATGGACAAATTTAACAATGAAAATAGAAGGAGTAAAATTCAAAGTTGAATATGACTATGAAGATTTAACAAAATCAAAATTCACAAGTTATGAAAGACATATAATATGGAGATATAATAATCTAGGAATTAGAGAAGAACAATTAAGCAAAGAAGAACACAAAATAATAGAAAGATATCTACTAGGAGAAAAAGTGGTAAAAAGAAGAGAAAGATATGAAACAGGAATATACATAAAAAATATAAAAAACATAGTAGACTATGACACAGAAAGCTACGACAGTGAGCAAAACATAGAATATGTAGCAACAAAAAATGAAAAAGCTAGAAACCAAATAATTATGCCTGGAGATCAATTGCAGGCAGATAAAAAAGTTTATTAAAAAAAATATAAATATGCTAAATGCAAAGAAGGGAGCAAAAAACGATGATTTATTCAAAAGAATTAGAAGGAATGTGTAAAGTAGCAAAAGGAGTAGACCACGGACCAGCACCAATTCCAGAAGAAGGAAAATGGGTAAAAGCAAAAGAAATTAAAGATATATCAGGTTTAACACATGGTATAGGATGGTGTGCACCACAACAAGGAGCATGTAAATTAACATTAAATGTAAAGGATGGAATAATCCAAGAAGCATTAATAGAAACAGTTGGATGTTCAGGAATGACACATTCAGCAGCAATGGCTGGAGAAATTTTAACAGGAAAAACAATATTAGAAGCATTAAACACAGACTTAGTATGTGATGCTATAAATACTGCTATGAGAGAATTATTCTTACAAATAGTATATGGTAGAACACAAACAGCTTTCTCTGAAGGAGGACTTCCAGTAGGAGCAGGACTTGAAGATTTAGGAAAAGGACACACATCACAAGTAGGAACAATTTATTCAAGTTCATTAAAAGGACCAAGATACTTAAATCTTGCAGAAGGTTACATAGTAGAATTAGGATTAGATAAAGACGACCAAATTATTGGTTACAAATATGTTCATTTAGGAAAAATGATGGATAACATCAAAAAAGGAATTGATCCTAAAGAAGCAATTGAAAAAGCTTCTGGTACATATGGAAGATTTGATGAAGCGGTTAAAACTATAGATCCTAGAGAGGCATAAAGAATGATCAATGATCTAGTAAAAAAAGCACATGAAAATAGTGTGAAACACGGATTTTGGGAAAAAGATAGAGACTTTGGAGAAATTATTTCATTAATGCATAGTGAATTGTCAGAAGCATTTGAAGAATATAGGAATGGCAGAAAATTTGATGAAATCTACTACAAAGATGATAACAAACCAAGTGGTATACCAGCAGAGCTAGCAGACACAATAATAAGAATATTTGATTTCTGTGGTGGAAATAATATCGACTTGGAAAAAATAATTTTAGAAAAAATGAAATACAATGAAACAAGACCATACAAACATGGTAAGAAATGTTAATAAGGAGGAAAAATTAAATGGCAGTAACATTTGAAAGTTATGAAAGAAGAATAGACCAAATAAAACCAGTAATGGAAAAATACGGAATAAAAGATTTTGAAGATGCATTAAAAATATGCACAGATAAAGGATTTAATCCATACGAAATAGTAAAAGGAATTCAACCAATATGCTTTGAAAACGCAGCATGGGCATATACATTAGGAGCAGCAATTGCAATAAAAAAAGGATGTAACAAAGCATCAGACGCAGCAAAAGCAATCGGAGAAGGATTACAAGCATTCTGTATTCCAGGTTCAGTTGCAGATGACAGAAAAGTTGGATTAGGACATGGAAACTTAGCATCAATGCTATTATCAGAAGATACAAAATGTTTTGCATTCTTAGCAGGACATGAAAGCTTTGCAGCTGCTGAAGGAGCTATTGGTATAGCAAAATCAGCAAACAAAGTTAGAAAAGAACCATTAAGAGTAATCTTAAACGGACTTGGAAAAGACGCAGCCCAAGTAATATCAAGAATTAACGGATTTACATATGTAAAAACAGACTTTGACTTCTTTACAGGGAAAGTAAACATAGTAGAAGAAATCAAATACTCAGAAGGTGAAAGAAGCCAAGTTAGATGCTATGGAGCTAACGATGTTAGAGAAGGTGTAGCAATAATGTGGTTAGAAGATGTTGATGTATCTATTACAGGTAACTCAACAAACCCAACAAGATTCCAACATCCAGTTGCAGGTACATATAAGAAAGAAAGACTTGAAGCAGGTAAAAAATATTTCTCTGTTGCTTCAGGTGGTGGAACAGGTAGAACATTACATCCAGACAATATGGCTGCTGGACCAGCTTCTTATGGTATGACAGATACTATGGGAAGAATGCATTCAGATGCTCAATTTGCAGGAAGTTCTTCAGTACCAGCTCACGTTGAAATGATGGGATTAATTGGCATGGGCAACAACCCTATGGTAGGTGCTTCAGTTGCAGTAGCTGTTGCAGTAGAAGAAGCTATGAAATAGTTGTCAAAAGGGACGGACCTTTTTGACAGATTTGCTAAATAATTTAAAAAACAAAATAAAAGACAAGGACTCATAACCTTGTCTTTTAAACGTTTTAAGGCCTTTTAAAACACCGAACAAAAATTTTAATTTTTTATAAAAAAGTATTGACAAAATGAAAAAAAGAATATAAAATAGGTACAACAAAGCGAACAATAATTTGTAAAACATAAATTTGTAAGGAGTGATATAAAATGAAAATAATGACAAAAAAAATTAATTTAAAAATAACAATAGAAGAAACAGCTGAAAGACATCCAGTACCTGTATTAGGAACAGATTACAAAGTAAAAATAATATACAAAAATATCAAAGTTGCTGAACTAGACGTAGAAGATAAAATTATAAAAATATCACTACCAAACAAATACAAAAAGGCAAACAACGAAAGAATATTAGACATAGCAATAGACAAAATGTACGAACAAATAGCAAAAATAGAAGTAGAAAGAGCAATGGAAAAAACAAGAATATTATTAGGATTTGCACCAGAAGACTATGAAATCAGAAAAATGAGTGAAGAACTAGGAAGATGTGAAGAAAACAAAATAACAATAAATCCTGAAATAGTAAAATATGATAGAGAGATAATAGATTATGTAGTTTTACACGAATATTGTCATCTAAAATATAAAAGTCATTGCAAGAGTTTTATAAAAATGCTAGAAAAATATGAACCTAATTACAAAAAATATGAAAGAATTGTTGCTAATATATAGTAATTTAAAACAATATTGACTATAATATAGAGAGCAATTTAAATGTTAAACAAATATATTATAGGAGGAAAAAATAAAAATGAACAAATATTATTTTACATCAGAAAGTGTAACAGAAGGACACCCTGACAAAGTAGCAGATTTTATATCAGATAGTATATTAGACGAATATCTAAAACAAGATAAATATTCAAGAGTAGCAGTAGAAACATTTGTAACAGGAAACACTGTAACAATAGCAGGACAAGTTACATCAAATGGACAAGTAGATATTGAAAATATAGTAAGGCAAACAATAAAAAATATAGGTTACGATAATGCTAAAACAGATATGGATTATAGAACTTGTAAAATAGAGGTAAATATTACAAAACAAAGTCCAGATATAGCATTAGGAGTAAATACAGGTGGAGCAGGAGATCAAGGAATAATGTTTGGTTATGCATCAAATGAAACTGAAGAATATATGCCATATGCAATATCAATAGCACATAAATTAGCTAAAAAATTAACTGATGTACGAAAACAAAAAGAAATATCATATTTACGTCCAGATGGAAAAACACAGGTAACAGTAGAATATGAGAACAATAAACCAAAAAGAATCGAAACAATATTAATTTCAACACAGCATTTACCAGAAATAACAATGGAACAATTAAAAACAGACATTACTGAAAAGGTAATAAAATCAGTCATACCAGAGAAAATGATAGATGAGAATACAAAAATATATATAAATCCAACAGGAAGATTTATAATAGGAGGGCCTCTTGGAGATACAGGACTAACAGGTAGAAAAATAATAGTAGACACTTATGGTGGATATGCTCGTCATGGAGGTGGTGCTTTTTCAGGAAAAGACGCAACAAAAGTAGATAGGAGTGGAGCATATATGTTAAGACATATTGCTAAAAATATAGTAGCAAATGGATATGCAGAAAAATGTGAGATACAAATTTCATATGCTATTGGTATGAAAGAACCACTTTCTATATGTGTAAATACTTTTGGCACAGGTAAGAAATCAGACGAAGAATTAGCAAATATGGTAAGAGAAAAATTTGACTTAACACCAGATGGTATTATTGAATATTTAAAACTTAGAGAGCCTATTTATACTAAAACAACAAACTATGGACATTTTGGAAAAAAAGATTTGGAGTGGGAGAAAATTATAACTTTAAAAGGAGAATAATGAAGAACAATTATATAATAGTAGGTAAAATTGATATGGAAATATTTAAAAATATATCATATAATTTAATTACTGATGAAGTTATATTAACGAATGAAAGATATTTGCACATTATCGAAGGACATAAAGAAGATTTTATGATATATTCTAATATTTTATCTCAAATAATAATTGAACCTAATTATATATTAGAAGATTATAAAAACAAATATACTGTAATGGTAATTAAAAAAGTAGAGAATAACAATAATATAAATGTAATAATACGCCTTGCAATAGGGGAAGATTTAATTCACAATAAAAATTCTATAATGACCATGTATAGAATAAGAGAAAAAAATTTAAAAAAATTAATGCAAAAAAATAAAGTTATTTACAAAAAAGAATAAATGTTGTATAATAAGGATAGAATAGAGATAGGAATTGAAGTGGAGATAGTGCTTCCACGCACCTAGAAATAGGTCAAAAGAAATGTAGGAAGGGGCACACCTACCAATTACCTATATTTAGTAAAATCTCTTACCTAGTAAGAGATTTTTCCGTAGAATATAAGTACAATATAAAGAGTTATTTGAAGTGGACAATAGTGCCATCCACACACCATAGTGGTCAAAAGAGATGCAGGATTTGGCACACCTGCCAAATAACTAATATTAAAGGAGTTATGGAAACATAGCTCCTTAATTTATAAAAAACACTATGAAAAAATACTAATTTATGATATAAATATTATTGAATTTAATAGAAACTAAAATTTTGAAAGGAAAATAATAATGAAAGTACTATTTGCAACAACAAATCCAGCAAAAGTAAAAAAATACAAAAAAGCACTTGAAGAAAAAGGAATAGAATTGCTAACACTAAAAGATTTAGACATTAATATAAAAGTAGAAGAAACAGGAAAAGATGCAATTGAAAATGCATACATAAAAGCAAAATCATATTATGAAGTAGCACATATGCCAACAATAGGAATGGATAATTGTCTATTTGTAGAAGAACTATCAGAAGAAGAACAACCAGGAACACATGTAAGAAGAGTAAAAGGAAAAGAGCTAACAGATGATGAAATGATACAATATTATACAAATTTAGTAAAAAAACATGGAGGAAAATTAACTGCAAAATGGGTGTATGGTATGGTAATTTATAATGGAAAAGAAGTACAAAAATATACTTGGAGTAAAAGTAACTTTTATTTTGTAGACAAACCATGCAATAAAAGAAATCCAGGATACCCCTTAGATTCAATAAGTATAGTACCGGAATTTAACAAATATTTGGTAGAACTAACAGATGAAGAAAAAACAAACAATAATAATAAAAATAATGATGATAAAGTTATTAAATTCATAGTAAATAATATAAATTAAGGAAAGGAGAAATTTATGTTAAAACTAAAAAACATAAAAAAGACATATGTAAGTGGAGACGAAAAAGTAGAAGCACTAAAAGGAATAAGTATAGAATTTAGAAAATCAGAATTTGTCTCAATACTAGGACAAAGTGGATGTGGAAAAACAACACTATTAAACATAATAGGAGGGTTAGATAGATACACATCAGGAGACCTAATAATAAATGGAAAATCAACAAAAGACTTTAAAGACAGAGACTGGGATGCATACAGAAACTACTCAGTAGGATTTGTATTCCAAAGTTACAACTTAATAGGACATCAAACAGTATTATCAAATGTAGAACTTGCATTAACAATATCAGGAGTATCTAGAAAAGAAAGAAAACAAAGAGCAATAAAAGCACTAGAAGAAGTCGGACTAAAAGAACAAATACACAAAAAGCCAAACCAATTATCTGGAGGACAAATGCAAAGAGTTGCAATAGCAAGAGCTTTAGTAAATAACCCAGATATAATTTTAGCAGACGAACCAACAGGTGCATTAGATACAAAAACAAGTGTGCAAGTAATGGAAATATTAAAGAAAATATCAAAAGACAAACTAATAATAATGGTTACACACAACCCAGAACTAGCAGAAAAATATTCAAGTAGAATTATAAAAATACTTGATGGAAAAATAACAGATGATTCAGACCCAATAGAACATCAAAAAGAAGAAAAACAACCAGACACTAAAAAAAGAAGAACATCAATGAAATTCCTTACAGCACTAAGATTAAGTTTAAATAATTTAATGACAAAAAAGGGAAGAACAATATTAACATCATTTGCTGGAAGTATTGGAATAATAGGAATTGCACTAATTTTAGCAATTTCAACAGGAGTACAGAATTATATAAACAAAGTTGAAGAAGATACACTTTCTTCATATCCAATTACAATAGAAGAATCAACAGTAGATATGTCAAGTTTAATGCAGTCAATGGCAGGAAATGACATGGATAACACAGAAAACAAAGAAGAAGGAAAAGCATATTCAGCAGATATAATGAATGATATGATAACAACACTTTCTAATAAAAAGCAAAGCAATAATTTGAAAGAATTAAAAAAATATTTGGATGATGGCGACAATGAAATTACAAAAAATAGTAATAGCATAAAATATGGATATGACATAAATATTAACTTATATAGAGCAAATACAGACGATGGAATTGTAAGAGTAAACCCAAGTACAGTAATGAACGCATTTGGAATGGGAGATATGATAGAAGCGCAAAACAATTCAGCAATGTCATCTGTATTTGGAAGTTCAATGATGACAAATACTGATGTATGTTTTGAAATGCTAGATAATCAACAATTATTAGAATCTCAATATGATTTAGTAAAAGGAAGTTGGCCAAAACAATATAATGAAGTAGTTTTAGTGTTAAAAGAAGACGGAAGAATAGATGATTACACATTATATTCATTAGGACTAAAAGACCAAAGTGAACTAAAAGATAAATGGAAAGCAGTAGAAAATGGGGAAAAACTTGACGAAAATCAAGAATCAACATCATATTCATATGATGATCTTTTAAACTTACAATTTAAACTATTATTAAATTCAGACTATTATCAAAAGCAAAATGGACTATGGGTAAACAAAGAGGATGACAATAATTACTTAAAAGAGAAAATTAATAATGCAGAAACTGTAAAAGTAGTTGGAATTATAAAACAAAATGAACAAAGTGCTGTAAGTACTTCTGTTACAAGTGGTATAGGATATACAAAACAATTAAAAGAATATGTAGTAGAAAAATCAAATGATGCACAAATTGTTAAAGAACAAAAAGAAAACAAAGATGTAAATGTATTTTCTGGTTTGAAATTTCCAACAGATGAAGATACATCTACAATGGAGAATTTAACAGCAGAGCAAAGAATGGCAATGAGTAAATTAAGTAGTGAAGAAATTGCCCAAATGATGGAAACATATTCATCAAATAAAGACTCTAGCTATGAAAAAAATCTACAAAAATTAGGAGCAGTTGATATTGATACACCAACATCAATTAGCATTTATCCAAAAGACTTCGAGGCTAAAGACAAAATATCAGATGCAATAGAAGAATATAACCAAAAACAAAGAGATGAAGGAAAAGAAGAGAACACAATAAGCTACACAGATATAGTTGGAACAATGATGAAATCCGTAAGTCAAATTATAAATACAATAAGTTATGTATTAATTGCATTTGTAGCAATATCATTAATAGTATCTTCAATAATGATTGGTATTATAACATATATATCTGTATTAGAAAGAACAAAAGAAATTGGAATTTTAAGAGCAATTGGTGCATCTAAAAAAGATATTTCAAGAGTATTTAATGCAGAAACTTTGATTATAGGTTTAATATCAGGCCTTATAGGAATAGGAATTACAGTATTATTAACACTTCCAATAAATAGTATGATTTATGCTGTAACAGGAGTTAAAGTAGTAACTGCTGTACCATTTAAAGCTGGTGTTGTATTAGTTCTTATTAGCATGTTCTTAACAATTATTGCAGGTTTAATTCCAGCAAAAATTGCAAGTAAAAAAGATCCAGTAATTGCATTAAGAACAGAATAAAAATAGATGGGTTGAAAATTAATACCTAAAATGAAAGATAATATTGAATTATAAAGAGAAAAGAGCATAATGTCAAGAAAAGACTTTATACTCTTTTTTTGTATATATATTGGATAATACATAATAACATCTACATGAGATTTAAGATATTCTCAATAACCAAATCAATCATAACATCATAATCTAACTCTTTATGACTGTGATAAACAATCTCATGGCACAAATCATCAATTAAATGGATAGCAATATGAACCTTTTCATCAAGATTTTTCGAATCAAAACCATTATCCAATAAAATCCTAGAAATATTTTTAGTCATAGCCATTTCATTTTCTTGGAAAAACTCAGCAATTTCTTTATCAGAATGAGTCATAGACATAATTTCTTCATGTGCAACTTGAGAAAGTTTGTGGTTTTCAATAAAAGCATTAATCATATTTCTTAAAATTTTATCAAGATTATTTTTATCAATTTTTATATTTGAAGTTATATTTAGCATAGGATAGAATATGTCACTAGCATATTTTTTAATACCTTCAACTAAAATATCGTGTTTATCTTTAAAATATTGATATACAATTACAGTAGAAATACCAGCTGCTTTAGCAATTTCAGCAGTATTAGTGTTATAATACCCTTTTTCACAAATTAATTCAAAACCAGCTTTTATTATTTTTTCTTTTTTTTCAATAGAACGCTTTTGAACAGGTTCTCTAATTTCGTTTGAACTCATTTTTTTGTCCTTTCTTAAAATAAGAATAATATTTACAAGCTATTATAATAGTAAAAAAAGTAAATGTCAATTGTAAAAGAATGCATAATTATTTACTATAATAAGAAATTAATATAAATAACAATATGTATTAATCATTTTTTATCATAATACTGCAGAAAAATGAATATATTAATAATGGCGAAAAATCTTTACAATAAATTTATAACAAAAATGTTGAAAAGTGTATTTTGTTATGTTAAAATACTTATTGAAAATATGAAATAAATTACTACCATATGATAAAATAAAACAAGGAAACGAAGGAGGAAAATATGAAAACAAAAATAAAAAATTTTAAAAATAAACAAGGTGGAATTACGCTTGTAGCCTTGGTTATAACGATTATTATATTGTTGATATTAGCAACAATATCAATACAATCATTAACCAATACAGGATTATTCCAAAAAGCCAACGAAGCTAAAGATAAAACTAAAAATGCAACAGAAAATCAAGCAAAGACTCTAAATGAATATGAAGACGAATTAAATAAATATATATCAGAAACAAAAGAATATAAATTAGCAGATAAGGTTAAAGTAGGAGATTATGTAAAATATGAACCAGATACAGCAAGCACAGATTCTATTTTACAAGAATTAGAAACATATTCTGGTTCAGATGCAAATACAACATCAACATTAACACAAGAAAAAGATTTAAATTGGAGAGTTTTAGATATTCAAAATGGACAAGTAAGATTAATAAGTGAATTACCAACAACAAGTAAAATAACTTTATCAGGAGCAAAAGGATATAATAATGCAGTATATTTATTAGATAAGACATGTAAAACATTATATAGTAAAAATGGATATTCAGAAAAAGTACAAAATTTAAAAATAGAAGATATACAAAAGTATTTGACATATGATTATACACAATATGAAAATCAAAATGTAGATACTGGAAAATATGGTGGAGTAAAAGAATATACAACAAATAGATATTATCCAAATTTATTTGCAAAAGAGAAAACAGGATGGGTGAATGGAGAACAAGGAACTGAACTTAATTTAAGTGAACAAACACAACCAATAAATGAAACATTCACACAAGCAAGCAAAAATATAAAAGTAACGCAAACATATTGGGATAAAACAATAGTTTTAAATGATTTTAATATTAGTAAATATTACGAACTATTTATAAATAATAAAGGTAATAATCAAACATACTGGATATCATCTCGTTGTGTTATTGCAGGAACTAATGATGCTTACTTTTATGTTCATCGAGTATATTCTGGAAATATTGATGCTCGTCGTATTTGTGATGCTTATGGTAATGAAAGTTCTGATAGCTATGCGTATCGCCCAGTAGTAACTCTAAACTCAAATGTACAAATAGACACCACAAATACAGGAGATGGAAGCACAGCAGAACAAGCATATGCAATAAAATAGTAATTCATAAATATAATAAAATAAAAAGGTAAAAAATGCCGAAAATTAAAATGAGAAATACAAAAACTCATTAATTTTCGACATTTTTTATTGTTATAAAAAACACATGAAAAATCTT
>ENA-ORUA01002160-ORUA01002160.1-human-gut-metagenome-genome-assembly--contig:-NODE-2160-length-15892-cov-3.318116_pt1 | contig 15892 bp, 19 predicted proteins | sample MGYA00242076_ERZ509201 | MGnify/ENA primary metagenome ERZ509201 (study PRJEB26280, sample SAMEA2338863) | human gut metagenome | biome: human gut; feature: human-associated habitat; material: faeces...
GATAGCAAAACTGGTTATTCTAATAATGGTTTCCGCAGGAATATTTTCTTTATTAAACAACAAAAAACATTGCAGTAGTAATTATACTCCTACCTTATATTTATGCGAAGATGAAACTTACTACCCGAACACAAATTAGGTCATTCTTGCTCTGTACCTATTCTCAAAATAACGGTCATTACTCATCTGACTCCAAAGTATACATTGATACAATTGTTCATTGTATACTTTTTTATTTTCGTCTACTTTATTTTGATTCCATGCCATACTTGATAAATTACAGTTTATTCCAGCTATTCTCCCATACTGCAGCTGTGCCCTGATAATCTTATTTGAGATTATATTCGACTCCACATATTTCCCAAGACTGCCTAGAATACTTGCGGCAAATGTCATGTAAAATTCATAATCCTTGATATTTTCCTGTATCTCTATATCAGTATATTCCTTGAGCTTCCTGTATATCGGCTCAATATACTTAAATGCACTGCTTTCATCTCCATTATATTTGTATTTTGCAGAGATTTGATATAATATTTCATTTTCAATATAGGACAAATATATGGTTTCCGATGATAAGATATCTTCTATTCTGACTGTGATTCCAAGGCAGTCGCTCATTTTTTTTATGTATATAATATAATCATCAAATTCTTTTAACTCGTAAGCTGTTATATTCTTTCCAAATTCTACAAATTGCTTATTTACTCTGTGAGAGGGAAGTTGCTCCTCAAGCCTGCTCATCACAGCCCTACATTCTGCCGGTCTAAATTCACGGCTCAATTGTTTCCATTCGGTATACAGCTCGATGTCATCCCTCTTATCCGTTATAATTCCCATCCTGTGATATCCTGCCGGAAGTCCCAATCTCCCAAGAAGTTCTTCCGCAATATCCCTATGTGTACCGGCTCTGTTATGCTCAAGATTCCGCAATGTCTTTTCTGAGCATACACCTTCATACAGCTCCTTCATGGTCATTCTAAGCATCTTACGTCTTATATTTACAACTGTTCCAATGTTATATACGGAATTTTCCTTATAAAAATAACAATTATTTGTGGTATACTCCCATACACCGTGTTTATTGCACAGAGAATATATGGCGGCAAGCCATTCATCCGTATGAATGAGCATATTTTCTCTATCGCCGTCTCCATACCCCGCCACCAGCAAAGTCTTTCTGATTTCTAATATTTCTGTATAATAGTATCGTACCGCTTTTTCCTGTAACATAGAAAGAGCCTTTTCACAATATTTATACATTTTGTTGCCGATTTCCTTATTTGCGCCATCCATTATCTCACTATCTATGCCATTTTTTACCATAAGCCTGTACATATACACCACAGCTTTAGGGTACAACATAGACTTTGCGGCAAGACTGAATCGCGGATTATCCAAATACTCTAATATTTCCTCCAATGAGCCTATATTTTTTTCTGAATTATAAAAACGATATTCCAATACAATGTTAAGCTCATCTATTGACAGATACAGATTTTTAAGACTAATCTCCGCCTGAACCGGAACAGTCAATTCCAAAGCCTCTTTATACAGCAAACATATTGCTTTGTCTGTCAATGCTTCTGTTCTGTCTACAGTTTCATTTTCTTCTATCCGGCATTGGATTTTCATAAGCTTTGCAAACTGCATTCTCACTACACTACTGCAATATAACTGTTCATACTCATCAATAAATCCACGGGCACCGCTTATATTATTGCTCTCAATAGCGTATATTATCTGCCATCTTCTCTGCCATTCCTCATAATCATCATAAAAAACATATCTCCCTTGTTCTTCGTACACCATACCCAGACGGTCTGTAAGTCGTTTAATCATTGCCTCATCACATTCTCTTTTGCCGTTTTCAATACGACATAGACTGCTCGCCAACATAAGACCTGCACATAATTCCGTGAGCTTCACCTTTTGTCTTATTCGTTCGTCTTTAATTAGATTACCCACTGTTTCATTGAGACATACATTGTCATTTATAAGATTTCTACTCAACAACTACACCTCTCCATTCGTTTTATGCTTACCGAAATTACTATCATTATTTTATACCGATGATTCCTCATAGCCTATAAAACAAAAAGACCACAAACCGTAGCCTATGGTCTTTAAATTTATTTCATTTAACTCTGTTCCTACAGCCACTCTTCTAAACGCATATTCTGTTTTTGCACTATCTATCTTTATTTTATGATATAATAATGTGCGCTCAGCTCTGATTTTTATCTCGTCGGCATGGTTGATAATTATATAAATTGAATCATTCAACAATTCTATTGGGTATTCTTATTTTTATATATGCAATAAATTATATTTTTAATTTTTTTGATAAAACTGTAAATTACTATAATATTGTTGCATTGTCGAAAATTTGGTTACATATGCATTTTCCCCATTACCTGGAACATCTACACGTCCATCATGAATACCCAAAACACAATAATTGCCATTTACTTCTGTAAATACACATCCACCGCTATCACCTTGATTAGAGCTATAGCTACAAATACACCATGAATTTCCAGTTGATATAGAATAATCAAAGCTTATTACTTTTCCAATTCTTGGAGAAACCGATGTTCCTCCTGCTAAAAACACTGTATACCCTTCAGGCAAATATGTAATACTAGAAATTGCATTTAAAGTAAAAGCGGGAGCTGTATTAGTAATCAATGATACATATGTATCATTCACAGTTTTTACAAAACAAAAATCTGCACTTCCGTCATGTATACTAAACTGTATATCACCTAAATAATTCCCATTACCATCTTTAATTCTTCCAATTTTAGAATAATCTTCTGTATGAACGGTTGTTATAAAACCTTCACTACCATTATATTTACATCTAAAGCCAACTGAACCTCCTGTACTTATGGATTGACCTGGTGCTATTGTAGTCTGAGGAATTATCGAACCTTGACTATTTGTTGGCTCTATAATATATTTTTTGTCACCAAAATATATATTACATATTGTATAATCTTCTTGCTCGAATCCATTAGCAAAAATCATCACACAATTATTTTTTTGACTTACTGTAACAGAAATAATCTTATTCGCCCATAAGCGTAGTGCTTCGTCATCACCATTCAATAATTCATTTCTAACATCCCAAATTTCAATTTGCTGTGCCTTTAAGTTCTCATAAGATAAATCCGTTTTCACAAAGCTTATAGCACTTTCTTCAATATTTGCTGCTTCTATAAGATTATCATATTCTTTTGTAGTATATACAATAAATCTACCATTATCGTCTATATATGAACCTCCAAAACAATCCCAAAAATCACTATACTCATTGTCCGTTACATTTTCCAAACTATAACTTGCTGCATTATTGCTCAAAAAATCAATCAGTTGTCCGAATGCCTTTTCTCCCTGATTTTCATTCGCATTATTACATTCGTCATATAAACTTGATTCATATTCCCTTTCATCTACCGGTACTTCATTGCAAGCAAATACCTTTATGGTATTCATATTAAATAATACTAAAACTACCGAAATCAAGCAAGTTATTTTTTTCATCATTTTCATAATTTTTTCCTTTCATTCATAAGTTAACTTCATCATTTTTCTTATAATTCATCCGTAATGTATTCTTAATGTGCAATAAGAACTATATACAATTTTATATTGTATCAACTATCTTGCCATCTACCCAAAGTTGGCAAATTAATCTATAAAATTAATGACTTACTTTAAAGCATATTGCAACAAGTTTACAACTACTATGACTAAGCGGCATCCCATATCTCCGCATTAGTTTTCTAAACACTTAATATATTTTATATGCCCTTTCCTTCAACCACTCTATAACTTCCTCATCTATATTACTCACATCCCCTGCCTCAATTTTCTCGATAGAATCCACATCTGCAATACGCGGGGACAAATCCGCTATCGTCACAAAATTAATTCTAACCCTATCTCCAGTTGAAAAATCATCACTCACAAAAGCACAGTTTTCCAAATTCAGTTTGACAAGCTCCTTCTCCGAAAGCATTTTAGTGGCTTTTTCTGCTACAAAAAACACATCGCTGTCTGTCAAAATAATATAACCCTGATATCCATTATTTGTTTCTTCGCTATTGTCCTGTATATCTGCATTCTTATTTACAAGCTTATGCGTCATAAATATTCCAACCAACAGAACAATTACTATACCTGTTACAATACCTACATACTTTACATACCTTTTAGAATTCATAGCGTTAACCTCCTCATATAAAATGGTAGTGTCATAAAGCTGCCGCGAATATTACTCTGCGCCAACTATCTCTATCTAATTATATTACTATATTATTCAATTGTCATCTACCCATAGCAGGCAAAAATGGGACAGGAGAAAAAGGGGACATGAGTCAAGCTCCTGTCCCTTTTGCCCCCTGTCCCTTTTAAACATCATACTTTTTGAGCAGCATATCCATCGCTTCCCTCAAAAGTATCGCCTCTCCTATTCCCTCTCTTTTAGAAAGAAGGTTAAGCCTCTTTAGCTGGTCCTGCGTGTAATGCGATGTCTTCGGAACCATTTTCTCTTCCTTTGCAAGAGCGACTTTATTTCTGCCGTTATATTTTGCCCTGAACATGGCACTGTCCGCCATTCTGACCAGCTCCTGATAACGCGATGCATTCTCAAATGCCGTCGCGATGCCTATTGAAATGGTCATTGCCATTCCGTCCGGAAGCTTCACATCATAATTCTTCCGCATGTCCTCCATCAGCAGAAAAATGTCCTCTTTCTCCATCTGACCTTTAAAAATAAAGCCAAATTCATCTCCTCCCACTCGATAAAGCGTTCCGCTTTCACCAAGATAATTCTTTAGATGATTTCCCGTCTCGATTATAACCCTGTCCCCCTCATCACGGTTAAAATCACTATTAACTCTAGCAAAATTGTCCAAATCAACCAGTACAATGATGACGTTGTCACCTTCCTCAGCATTCTCCGCCGTCAAAAGTGCCTGTAAATCTTCCTCAAATTCCTTACCGCCCTTCAAATTCAGGGCTTCGTCAACCCTTTTGTGATGTTCAGCCTTAGTGTTTGCCATAGTGCAGCCTCCCTTTAAAAATATTTTTAATATTCTCTCTCAATAATATGTCTGCAATATTATTTTTGAAATAATATCTTATAACATGATATATATCTTGTAATATTATTTGTCAAGTAATATCGCATAGATGTTACCGCGATTTAATATACAAAAAAATGGGACAGGGGTCTGACCCCTGTCCCATTTGTCTAGCCCTTGAGTTCAATTCTTGTAAGCGCTCTCTTCAGCGCATACTCAGCTCGCGCCACGTCTATCTCGCCCTCGTGGGAGGATAGTCGGCGCTCTGCCCTGATTCTCGCCTCGTTGGCACGGTTAATGTCTATCTCGTCCGGCCACTCGGCAATCTCAGCAAGCACCATAACGCTCTTCTTTCCTATCTCAATGAAACCGGAATGAAGAGCTGCCGCCTTGACATTGCCTTCCGCATCGTGGATATGTGCCACACCCGGTGAGAGTATCATGGCTGTCGGTGCATGGTCGGCATATATACCGACCTGCCCCTCTGTAGTGTTAAGCTCAACCATAGTGCTGTTCCCGGCAAAGAAGGTTCTGTCAGGTGTTATTATTTTAAGTTCAAATAATTTGTCTGCCATCTAATCAACTCCCGTCAGGTTATTTGTTAACCTTGGCAAGCACATCCTCAATACCGCCGCAATTTAAGAAGTAGCTCTCCGGAATGTCATCATACTTTCCTTCAAGAATCTCCTTAAAGCCCTGAATGGTATCAGCAACAGGAACATAACGTCCCTCAAGTCCGGTGAACTGTCCTGCTACGAAGAATGGCTGTGAAAGGAATCTCTGTACCTTTCTTGCTCTTGCAACAACAAGCTTATCGTTCTCGGAAAGCTCATCCATACCAAGAATGGCGATGATATCCTGAAGCTCCTTATATCTCTGAAGAATCTCCTGAACTGCTCTTGCTACCTTGTAGTGCTCCTCACCTACGATACGTGGGTCAAGGATTCTGGATGTTGACTCAAGAGGGTCAACAGCAGGGTAGATACCAAGCTCAACGATACTTCTTGAAAGAACCGTGGTCGCATCGAGATGTGCGAATGTGTTCGCAGGAGCCGGGTCCGTAAGGTCATCCGCAGGCACATATACAGCCTGAACGGATGTTATTGAACCGTTCTTGGTGGATGTGATACGCTCCTGAAGAGCACCCATCTCCGTCTGAAGTGTAGGCTGATAACCTACGGCTGAAGGCATACGTCCAAGAAGTGCGGACACCTCCGAGCCTGCCTGTGTAAAACGGAAAATATTATCGATGAAGAGAAGGACATCCTTACCGCCCTGATCACGGAAGTGCTCAGCCATTGTAAGTCCTGTAAGTCCTACTCTCATTCTCGCTCCTGGCGGTTCGTTCATCTGACCAAATACCATGGTAGTCTTGTTGATAACGCCTGATTCCGTCATCTCATGGTAGAGGTCATTTCCCTCTCTGGTACGCTCTCCAACTCCTGTAAATACAGAATATCCGCCATGCTCTGTGGCTATGTTACGGATAAGCTCCTGAATAAGAACTGTCTTACCAACTCCGGCACCACCGAAAAGTCCAATCTTACCACCCTTCTGGTATGGGCAGAGAAGGTCTACTACTTTAATACCTGTCTCAAGAATCTCAGTCTGTGTAGACTGCTCCTCAAAAGCAGGTGCCTTTCTGTGAATAGGCATATATTCCACGCCCTCAGGTGCAGGCTTATTGTCGATAGCTTCACCAAGGACATTAAAAATTCTTCCAAGTGTCTTCTCACCAACCGGAACACTTATAGGAGCGCCTGTGTCGACTGCCTCCATTCCTCTTATCAGACCATCAGTCGAACCCATGGCTATACATCTTACTGTATCATCACCCAGATGCTGTGATACCTCTGCCGTAAGAGTCTCACCATTGCCGCGGTCTATCGTGATAGCATTCAGGATATCCGGAAGCTTTCCATCCGGAAACTTGATATCAAGAACCGCACTGATAACCTGGGTAATCTTACCCTTGTTTTTCTCGGCCATTGTGTCTCTCCTTCTAAAATTATTTTAACTTATCGCATTCGCTCCTGCGATAATCTCAGTCAGCTCCTGTGTAATAGAGCCCTGTCGCGCTCTGTTATACATAAGGGATAAGTCTTCAATCATCTCATCCGCATTGCTTGTCGCATTGTCCATTGCTGTCATACGTGCACCATTCTCACTCGCAACCGATTCAACAAGAGCACCATATATAAGACTGCTCACATACTTAGGAATAATGATGTCAAGAGCTTCCTGTTCTTCCGGCTCATACTCCATGACAGAGCCATCCATAAGCTCCTCCTTATCTCCATCCTTAAGCTGTATGTCATCAGCGCTGATAGGAAGCAGCTTGATAAACACAGGAACCTGGCTCACTGTATTCATAAAGCATGTATAAGCAAGATAGATTTCGCTCACCTCTCCGCTCGTATATGCACCAAGAACGTCTGAAGCTATGTCCATAGCATCCCTGTACATCGGTTCGTTGATGACATCCGAATAATCAGCCTTTATATCGTAGCCTCTTCTTGCAAGGTAATCCTTTCCCTTGCGGCCTATAGAATATACAAGCATATCCTCCCTGGCAATGCCGCTTGAGATAACCTGCTTTATTATATTCGTGTTGTAACCGCCTGCAAGACCTCTGTTGGAGGTGATTACAATGACAGCCTTCTTCCCAGTACCTGCATTGTTAAGGTACTTGTGGTTGATAGAGCCGCTCCTTGCAATCATCGTGGTGACAGCCTTGTACATAGCATCAAAATACGGCTTGGAATTCTCCGCTCTGCTTCTCGCCTTCTGGAGCTTAACCGTGGCAACAAGCTTCATAGCCTTGGTAATCTGACCGGTGCTCTGAATACTTTCCTTGCGCCTTTTTATATCTCTCATTGATGCCATACCGATTACCCCCTATCTTATCGGAACTGCTTCTTGAACTCATTGATAGCGTTAACAAGTTCTTTTTCAGTATCCTCGGACATAACCTTGGTGTCCTTTATAGTCTGAGGTATCTGTGGATACTTCGTATCGATAAAGGCAAAAAGCTCTGTCTCAAATCTTCCGATAGCGTCTGTCGGTATGTCAATAAGGAGCTTCCTTGTAACCGCATAGATAATAATTACCTGATATTCAACAGGCATCGGCTTATACTGCGGCTGCTTTAACACTTCCTTAATTCTCTCGCCCTGTGCAAGCTTCTCCTTGGTATCGGCATCAAGCTCTGAGCCGAACTGTGCGAATGCCGCAAGCTCCCTGTACTGTGCAAGCTCTGTTCTGATAGGAGCCGCAATCTTCTTGATAGCCTTAATCTGTGCGGCACCACCAACTCGTGATACGGACAGACCGGCATTTATCGCAGGACGGAAGCCTGAGTTAAACATCTCTGTCTCAAGATATATCTGACCATCTGTTATGGAAATAACATTGGTAGGAATATATGCAGAAACATCTCCTGCCTGTGTCTCTATGATAGGCAGAGCCGTAAGTGAGCCTCCGCCAAGCTCATCCGAAAGTCTTGCCGCACGCTCAAGGAGTCTTGAATGGAGATAGAATACATCTCCCGGATAAGCTTCACGTCCCGGCGCTCTCTTAAGAAGAAGTGAAAGTGTACGGTATGCGGCAGCATGCTTACTGAGGTCATCATATACTACAAGCACATCCTTGCCTGCCTCCATCCACTCCTCGCCGATGGCGCAGCCTGAATATGGAGCAATATACTGAAGTGGAGCAAGCTCACTGGCTGTGGATGCAACGATTGTTGTATAGTCCATTGCTCCGTACTCTTCAAGTGTCTTTACAATATTGGCAACAGTTGACGCCTTCTGTCCTATAGCTACATAGATACAGTAAACGCCCTGTCCCTTCTGGTTGATAATCGTATCGATAGCTATCGCCGTCTTACCTGTCTGACGGTCACCGATAATAAGCTCACGCTGACCTCTTCCGATAGGAACCATGGCATCGATAGCCTTGATACCTGTCTGAAGCGGTGTGTCAACAGACTTTCTTGCGATAACACCCGACGCAACTCTCTCAATCTTTCTATACTTATCTGTCTGAATAGGTCCTTTTCCGTCGATAGGCTGTCCAAGTGCATTTACTACACGTCCAAGCATTGCATCCCCGACAGGAACCTCAACAACTCGTCCGGTAGTCTTGACTGTATCGCCCTCGCTTATGCTCTTATTGTCACCGAGAAGAACTACACCTACATTGTCCTCCTCAAGGTTGAGAACCATGCCGTATACATCCCCCGGAAACTCCAAAAGCTCGCCCTGCATGGCTTTTGCCAGACCATGAACACGGGCAATACCATCCGCTACCTGGATTACAGTTCCGACATCAGACACCTCAAGCTCAGACTTGTACTGCTTAATCTGTTCCTTAATGACTGAGCTGATCTCTTCTGGTCTTAAATTCATAAGGCTCTTGCACCTTCCTTCTTATAGTCTACATACCGCCTGCCGCCCTACGCGAGCTGAATCTTATTAAGCTCCTTGGTAAGCTCTGCAAGCTTAGTCTTAATACTGGTATCCACAACTCTGTCTCCAATGCGGATGACCATGCCTCCAATGAGGCTCTTGTCTACGGAATAGTTCATCTCCAGCTTCTTAAAAGCTGTAGTGTCGAGTATTCTCTTCTCAACCTCCGTCTTCTGCCTGTCTGACAGCTCCATAGGGGTTGCCACACTGACAATACCTATCTTAAGGTAATCCTTTACGGCTGTTATAAAGTACTCGAGTATTCCCCGGATATCGTTCTGCCTGTCCTTCTCGACCGCAAGAACGATAAGTCCTGTGATATCCTTTCTCACGCGGGAATCAAAGATGCTCTCCATAGTCTTTACCTTGTCGGTCTTACTTATCTTAGGATTATTTAAAAAGTCGGTAAGCTCACCGTTCTCCTTAAATACCTCCAAAACAATCTGTACCTCATCAAGATATCCGGCAGCACTGCCGCTCTCGATGGCGAGCTCATAAAGAGCCTGTCCGTACGCTGATGCTGCTAATTTTGCCATGTATCATCACCCATTTCACGAAGCGTCTCGTCAACCAATGACGCCTGAATGTCTGTGTCAATTGAAGCAGATACCACCTTGCCGGCAAGAGCCGATGCAAGAGCTATCATTTCCTTCTTCATATCATCGGCTGCACCCTTCTTCTCTAAGAGAACCTCATTGTGTGCTCTCTCAATAATGTGGGCAGCCTCGGTCTTAGCCTCTTCTATAATCTGTTCCTCTCTCGCAAGTGCACGCTTTCTCGCATCCGCAAGAATAGCCTCCACTTCCTTATCCACCTCTTTCAGCTTAGCCTCATACTCAGCCTTCATGGCCTGTGCATCCTGCATGTCGGTCTTAGCCTTCTCGATGTCATCAGCGATGCCTTCCTTACGCTTGTTAAGGAAATTCCTCACCGGATTGAACATCAGGTATGAGCCTGCCAGAAAGAGAATAAAGATGTTAACTGCCGTTATAACCACATCCTGGATAAGCTGGGGATCTAGGTTGAACATTCTTTCCAAGGTCTTGCCTCCCTTCGCCTATTATTCTCGTTAGCTTAACCCTTAAAAAATCAAAGCTTTCCGATAAGTGGGTTGGCAAATAAGAGAATAATCGCAACCGCAAATCCGTAAAGACCTGTTGTCTCGGCTACCGCCTGTCCAAGAAGCATGGTAGATGTGATATCTGACTTAGCTCCCGGATTACGTCCTACCGCTGCTGCTGCGTGGCCTGCTGCGATACCCTGTCCTATACCAGGTCCGACACCGGCTATCATTGCAATACCTGCACCTACTGCTGAACATGCTAATACTAATGCTCTTCCATCAATCATTTTTAATTCCTCCTGAAAATGAAATTATATTGTTTTTAGATTTAACTTATTCATCTGCAATCTTATCGTTGATATATACCATCGTAAGCATACAGAATACATACGTCTGAATTGCTCCTGAGAACACATCAAAATATACATGAAGTGCAGCCGGAAGACCCAGCTTAAGGAATATAGGCAGCAATCCGTAAATCAGTCCCATCATAACTGTACCTGACATAATATTACCAAAAAGACGGAGAGATAATGAAAGCGGGACTGCAAACTCTCCTATCAGGTTAATCGGGAAAAGAATCGGAACCGGTTTAAAAAGGCTCGTAAAATGCTTTCCCTTATTCTTGGCAATGCCACACCCCTGCACAAGTGCAAAGGTAATAAGGCCTAGTGGTAATGTAACACCGTAATCTGCCGTCGGCGGTCTGAGTCCTAACAGACCGGACAGGTTGCAGAACAGTATAAACATGAATATCGCACAGATATAATTCACAAAGCGTCTTGCGTTCCTGCCCATAATAGACGCAACCATATTGTCTATGGTCTGAACATACATCTCTATGATATTCTGGAATGTACCCGGAATCTGTTTTGCGTGTTTCATCGTATGATGAGCGCATATCATGATAATAAGTATAATTATCGTCACGATAAACATTGCCACATGGGTTGTCGTAATATACAACTCCTGCCCAAACAGCGTGTATTTAAACACACCATGAATCATGAAATCGGCATCTGCCAATATCATACCCGGGAATTGTCCTGACACGTTATCAACCTCCTTGCTTTTTTTTAGTTGCTTTTTCTATAAGCCTGTGCGTCAAAGGCTGTGCATATGTTGCTACCTTCAAGCCGAAAAAACCGACAAATGTGGTTATCAAATTCAGCCATCCGAAGTATCCTATCGCTCCTAATAAAGCTACAACCGCAAACATTCTTCCCACTGAGGAAAATGCAAGAAATGCCGAATGCCCCTTCTGCATATGCATAGCCTTATATATGGTATGCTTCATAGAAAAGAGCATAAGCACTCCGGCTGCCGCACCAAGCAACAAGCCTCCTTCGCCTTTTAGCTTGTCTTTGGTAAAAATAAGAACAAATATTGATGCTATGACAAAGTATGCTGCCATGCCGATAAGCACCTCACTAATGGTCTTTTTTGTTGTGTCTGTCATTCACGTCTCTCCCTGTTTCCGGATTTGAATCAGGCTTCAAAGCAGCTGAAGCCCCCGAAGCCTTCTTAGCCATGAGATAGCAGTTCCTCATTCCTGCCGCCATTCCGAGAAACAGCAGCGGAATAACCACCCATGTTCCTATGAATTTTCCAATCCATATACCAATAAACAAGCATAAAAATGTCGGAACCATGACATTAATCCCTAACTGGGAAATAAGAGCTAGATTCTTATATACATTATGCTTCTTATCCGCCATATCGTTCCTCCATCTCATAAAAGCTTACTGGAACTATTATACTATTTTCCCAATCGAAAGTCTATTAAATAATTAAAAACTTTGCGAATCGTGACCCCAAAGCTTAATATATTTCTGTAAATTATTGAATTTTTTGTATAAATTTGGTATATTTGTTGTACATATATTTAAAGCAGCTATCCGGACTGCCGGCCGGCAGCGGAATGGAGACTAATTATGAAGAAACCTGTTCTTTTTCGTAAAAGATATATCCCATCAGAAATAGTTGAGCTCAAGGATGATATCATTCTGTACCGTGATGATTCAATGCTCATAACACGCTGGACCACACTCAAGCCAAGGCATGATATAGCCGGCGGAATCTCTTTGTACCTCATCGACAAGGGTTGCAAGATATCCCGGATTCACGATGCCTTCGGCAGATTTCTACACTACTACTGTGACATAATACACACAGATTATTCTGCCGGGAACGACACCTATATATTCACGGATCTGCTTGCGGACATCATTGTTCACCGCGATAACAGGTATTCCGTTGTAGACCTTGATGAACTTGCGGAAGCGCTTAAGACCTCACTTATAAACGCAGACACTGTATGCGAGGCTCTGTGCTCAACGGACAGACTTATACGCTGTATTGATAATGGGGAATTTCACAGCTATACAAATCTAATAGAGCGCTATGTGTCACTCTGAGATAATCGGAGTGGCATATAGCGCTCTTTCTTTTTTTACATATGTTTCCATAATGCCGGATTCATAACACACCTATTTAATGTACGGGTGTATAACGTACTATATCCTTGCCGGGCATCTGTGAAATCTATTTAGTTCCGAATATTCTGTCGCCTGCATCCCCAAGTCCCGGAATAATATAGCCATGCTCGTTGAGCTTCTCATCGCAGGTTCCGATATACATATCCACATCCGGATGATCCTTCTTCATTTTCTCAATTCCTTCCGGTGCTGCGATAATGCACATAAACCTGATATTCTTTATGCCGTGCTGCTTAAGCATTGTAATCGCTGCAGATGATGAGCCGCCGGTTGCAAGCATAGGGTCAACAACAAATACTTCCCTTTCCGCACAGTCCTGAGGGAGCTTACAGTAATACTCAACCGGCTCTAATGTCTCCTCATTGCGGTACAGACCTATATGTCCGACTTTGGCTGCCGGAATCATGGCAAGCATACCGTCAACCATCCCAAGACCTGCCCTTAAGATTGGCACAACAGCAAGCTTCTTTCCCGCCAGTTCCTTGACAGTTGTCTTACAGATAGGAGTCTCAATTTCCACGTCCTTGAGCTTCAAATCTCTTGTTGCCTCATAGCACATAAGCATTGCAATCTCACTTATAAGGGTACGGAAATCCTTAGAACCTGTCTCCTTTCTTCTGAGAATTCCAATCTTGTGCTGAATCAATGGATGATCCATAATTACCACTTTACCCATAATGCTGTCCTCCCGTTTTTTATTAATTCTCAAGCATGTTGATACGTCTGATATGTCTTTCCTCATTGGAAAATTCCGTTGTTAAAAATGTCTCCGTAATCTTAACCGCAAGTCCCGGACCGATTACTCTTCCGCCAAGTGCAAGCACATTGGCATCATTATGAAGCCTTGTCGCCTCTGCCATAAAGCAGTCCGTACAGAGTGCTGCCCTGATTCCCTTAATCTTATTGGCAGCTATCGATATTCCTATTCCTGTTCCGCAGATAAGAATACCCTTGTCGCAGGTTCCATCATTGATTGCTGCACATACCTTCCTGGCATACTCAGGATAATCAACACTCGCCTCACTGTAGCTTCCAAAATCCTTGTATTCATATCCCTTCTTGTCAAGATATGCCATAATCTCCTGCTTTAACGCAAATCCACCCTGGTCACAACCAATCGCTATCATTATTTCCTCTTTTCCTAGGTACAACAGATTCAGACAGCTATCCGCCATTCGCTGCACATCATAGCTTATTTCGCATACATCCGCCGTACTTATATTATTTATTAAACTTCCCCATTTTCAATCCGGGTAAGCTTATTATCTACCTTATGGAGCCATTCTATCATAGACTCACAGCATTCCACATAACTGTCCATCTCCTTGCCGTAAGGGTCCGGTATCTCGCCCGCCTCACCGGCAAACTCGGAAACGGTATATAAATCCTTAGGAGCATACGTCTCTATCACCATTTCTTTTTCCTTGTTACCGATGGCGAGTATCAGCGTTCCCTCCGGAATATCCTCCTCCGTAAGTGCGACAGAGGTCCTGTTATCAAGAATGATTCCCTTCTGTCTCATAACCGCTATCGCCTTGGGATTAACCGGCTCCGGAAACAGGACAATAAGTCCTCTTGAAATTATCTCAATATCCTTGTGAACCGTGATATGCTTCATCAGAAGCTCCGCCATCGGTCCCATACAGGTATTATTCATACTGACAAAAACAATTCGATTATATTTTTTCATGCAAAAGGTGAACCCTGATGTTCACTGCTCCTTATTTTATTCCACGTTTTCGATATGGTGCCCTGCTGCCTTAATAAGCCTGTTCATGACTGCCTGTCCGAAGCTGTCCTCCGCAAAGCCCTCCGACAATATTATATCCACATCTATATGGTCAAAATGTCTGAGCACGTCAAAAAGATGAGCTGCCACCTCATGTTCATCGCAGCGGCTTCCGACCACAACAACCTCACCTGAGGTATACCTGTGTTCATTCTCCGTGCTTGAAAGGATTCCGACCTTGAGCCCCTTCCTTTCATTCTCCCCGGCAAGCTCATTGATTTTTTCGACAACCTTGTCATTGTCACCCTCAAAAATCGTAAGCTCAGCCTTCGGCGCATAGTGCCTGTACTTCATGCCCGGTGCCTTAGGTCTTCCCTGAACCGTAGAATGGGCAAGCACCGTCGGGTCAAAGCTCACATCGCCAAGCACATCCCTTATCATGTCGGCAGTCACATATCCCGGTCTTAGTATCATCGGAACATCGGAGGTCATATCTACTATAGTAGATTCAATACCTATCTCTATAGCACCTCCATCAATAATCATGTCAATCCTTCCGTCCATGTCCTCAATGACATGCTCAGCCCTCGTCGGACTAGGGCGTCCCGAGAGATTCGCGCTCGGTGCCGCTATATATACGCCTGAATCCTTGATAAGCTTCGCCGCAACCGGATGGCTCGGCATTCTTACAGCCACCGTGTCAAGCCCTCCCGTTGTGCCGTAAGGAACTATCTCCTTCTTCTTGAATATCATCGTGAGAGGTCCCGGCCAGAAGGTATCCGCAAGCTTGTAAGCACTGTCCGGAATATCATATGCAAGCTCATTAAGTGCCGACAAATCCGCTATATGTACAATCAGCGGATTGTCACTCGGACGACCCTTGGCACTGTATATCTTGTGTGCCGCATCCTCCTTAAGTGCATCGCCTCCAAGACCGTACACCGTCTCCGTAGGAAATGCTACAAGTCCACCGCTTTTTAACACTTCTCCGGCTTCCTCTATCACTTTGCTTTCATTGTCTTTATCTATCTTTAAAATCC
>ENA-ORUA01002182-ORUA01002182.1-human-gut-metagenome-genome-assembly--contig:-NODE-2182-length-15737-cov-3.025443_pt1 | contig 15737 bp, 10 predicted proteins | sample MGYA00242076_ERZ509201 | MGnify/ENA primary metagenome ERZ509201 (study PRJEB26280, sample SAMEA2338863) | human gut metagenome | biome: human gut; feature: human-associated habitat; material: faeces...
TCGCCATATTGGCCTCGGCGCCCGCGCTCACGTTGCCGGGCACGGTAAGGGCGCCGCCCATCACGACCACGCGGCCGATGGACATCATCGCCGCCGCATCGCGCTCCAGGGCGAGCGCCAGGTTGGAGAGCGGGCCAGTCGCTACGTAGACCAGATCGGGACCATAGGTGCGCGCGGCATCGATCAGATAATCGACCGCAGCGTTGCCGTCGGCCGAGGTCGCCCCCACCGGCTCCCCTGTGAGCGCCGGCCCCCTCATTGCACGCTCGCGCCGCCGATGCCGTTCTTGCCGTGAATGAGCGCGGTGGACGCCGGCGGCGCATAGGGCTCAGTCGCCTGCAGAGGACGGTCGGCACCCAGGTACACCGGAACCTCGGGGCGACCCAGCAGATCGAGCACCGCCAGGCAATTGTGCGCCGATTGCTCGACGCGCACGTTACCAAAGCACGTGGTGATGCCCACGAGCTCCACCTCGGGGCTCGCGATGGCATAGGCCAGCGCCATCGCATCGTCAACACCCATATCCAGATCAAGGATCAGCTTCTTGATTGCCATTGTTCTACTCCGCTTCTCCGTCTTTATCGTTTAACCAAACCAATGTTCAACTTCGGCGCGCGTGGGAATCGATTGCTGAGCGCCCAGGCGCGACACCGTCACTGCCGAGGCGCGAGCACCCGCGGCCATGCACTCAAAGAGCGGCAAGCCCTCTAGGCGAGCCGCCGCCAACGCGCCGATAAACGTATCGCCGGCGGCCGTGGTATCGACTACCGTACTCGAAAGTGCCGGCATGCGCAGCAGCTCACCGCCATCGCCGAGCGTAACCGAGCCGGCACCGCCCAACGTGATGACCGCAGCCCCGGCACCCTTGTCGAGCAGCGCATTGAGCGCGGCGACGCAACTCACATCATCCGTGGGCAGAATGCCCGTCAGAACCTGGCACTCGGTCTCGTTGGGACAGACCAGGTCGACCGCAGGCCAGACCTCCGCAGGCAGCTCGCAGGCAGGCGCCGGATTAAAGACCGTATAGAACCCCAGCTCGCGAGCGCAAACAAGCGCCTCGGCCGTCGCTGCAAGGTCACATTCGCCCTGGGCGATAAAGACGCTTCCGGCAGCCGGGGCAATCTCGCTGGCGTCGCCGTCGAGCTCATGGGCCACCAGACGCCTCAGCGCGCGGGCAACGTCCGCGCCCGCAAGCGCATGGTTGGCGCCCGGTGACAGTACGATGCGGTTGTCGCCCTCGCAGCGAATGATGGTCGCCGTTCCCGTCTCCACGTCATCGCGATGCACTACAAAGTCACAGTCCACGCCGGTGTCTTGGAGCCCCACCACGAGCGATGCGCCGAACGCGTCGCGACCGACCGCGCCGATCATGTGCGTGCACGCGCCCATACGCGCGGCAGCTACGGCCTGATTGGCGCCCTTGCCGCCGGCGTTGGTGATAAACCCGCTGCCGCCGACGGTCTCACCCGCACGCGGTATGCGCTCGCACGCCACCGAAAGGTCCATGTTCATGCTGCCGAACACCGCAACGATGCCACGATCTGCCATGGAAACCTCCTCATCTGCGGGCTTTGCACCCACCGTCGACCGTCGATTGCGCGCCTTCGCACCTCTATAACTTTAGTTCACTTTGATGTGAACGCACCCTTGAGGTTGCGCCAGCAGCAAGCATTCACAGGAGCAGGCAGCTACAATGAATACGTGCTGATTATTCTCGTCATTGGATGATGTTTTATGGAACAATTCTCGCAATCGGGCTCGCGCGGTCGACGCCGCACGGGCAACGAGCCGGCGCCGCACGAACGCGTGAAGAGCGAACGCCGTGCCAACGAGCCGCGACGCACCACGAGCCCCCATCGCGCTTCTGCCAACAACGCGGGCCGCGCCAACACTCCCGCCGCGGAGCAGACGCCTGCTCGCCCCAAGTCCCGCTACATCCCTGCACTCGACGGCCTGCGTACGCTCGCCGTCGTCGCGGTGGTACTCTATCACCTTAACCTCACGTGGGCTCAGGGCGGCCTGCTCGGCGTCACGATCTTCTTTGTGCTTTCGGGCTATCTGATCACGCGCTTGCTGCTCAACGAAGTCGCTAAGACCGGCCGCATCGACCTCAAGAGCTTCTGGATCCGCCGCATCCGTCGCCTGGTCCCCGCCGTGGTGACCGTCGTGGTGGTGACCTGCGCGCTGTGCACCGTCTTCAACCACGTGATGCTCACCAAGATGCGCCCCGACATCTTGCCGTCGCTGCTGTTCTTTAACAACTGGTGGCAGATTGCTCAAAACGTCTCGTACTTCAATGCTCTGGGCGACCCCTCACCGCTCACGCACTTTTGGTCGCTTGCCATCGAGGAACAGTTCTACCTGATTTGGCCGCCGCTGCTGTTTGCCATGGTATCCATGCATGTGAGCAAGCCCAACACGCGCCGCGTGGTTCTGGGCCTTGCTGCGGTATCTGCCCTCGCCATGATGGTGCTTTACAACCCTGCCGCCGACCCCAGCCGCGTGTACTACGGCACCGACACCCGCGTGTTCTCGCTGCTGCTGGGTGCCTGGATGGCCTTTATCCCCGATCGCGACCTGGCGCCGGTGCGTCTCGCTCATCGTTTGGGGCTCAATCGCCTGGCTGGCGCCGCCAAGCACGGCAAGAACGCCGAGGGCAAACCTGGCGAGAAGGCCGACGAAGCAGCCGAGACCGCCCCGGCACAGCCGAGCGCCCTCGTGCGTTTTTGGTCCTCGCCCGCATCCATCGATGTGTTGGGCGTCGTGGGTCTGGTTGGCCTTGCCGCCATGGTCGCGCTCACCAACGGCTACACCGCCTTCCAGTATCGCGGAGGCACGCTGCTGTGCTCGATCCTCACGCTCATGGTCATCGCGGCCTGCGTGCAGCCCCAGGGAATGGTTGCCCGCGCGCTATCCGCCGAGCCACTCGTGTGGGTTGGCAAGCGCTCCTACAGCATCTCCCTGTGGCACTATCCGCTGCTGCTCCTCATGAACCCGGTCGCCAACATCAACGATACGCCGTGGTGGCAGTACATTTTGCAGGTGTTGTTGGTGGTCGCCGTGGCAGAGTGCTGCTATCGCTTTATCGAGACTCCGTTTAGGAAGGGCGCCTTTGGGCGCACCGTCGCCGAATTCCGCGATGGCACCACCACGCCCGCCAACTGGGCACGCACGCACATCCCTGTCTGCGCAGCCTGCGCTGTCGTGTTGGTCGTTGCACTGGGCGGCCTGATCTTTGTGCCCGAGACGTCTGCGCTGAGCGGCGAGGGCGCCGAAGTTCTGAACAAGGAAGCCAAGAACACCGCGCCCACCGACCAGCAGGCGGCCGACGACACCGACAAGGACAACGACGGCTTCCCCGATGGCTCCTACGATCTGCTTATGATCGGCGACTCCGTGTCGCTGCGTGCCGTAGACACCTTTGACGGCGTGTTCCCGCACAGCCATATCGATGCCGAAAAGGGCCGCCAGTTTGATGCGGGGCGCGCGACATTTGAGGGCTATATCCAGCAGAACCTTGCCGGCAAGATCGTGGTCTTTGCCCTGGGCACCAACGGCTTGGTAACCGACGACCAGATCGACGCCATCATGGCCGATGCAGGAGATAAGCGTATTGTGGTGTTTGTGAACACGCGCAGCCCGCAGCCGTGGGTTGGCTCTACCAACCAGGCCATCGCCAACGCCGCTACGCGCTACAAGAACGTGCGCGTTATCGATTGGTACGGATACAGTGCCAACCGCAACGACCTGTTCGATGGCGATGGCACGCACCTATCGACCACTGGCGTGACTGAGTACCTCAACTTGATCCACGATGCCGTCAAGAAGGACCTGCCCGTACACCCCGAGGATCACGTCAACGATCCGCAGCCGGCAGCCGTCAAGTCTGCCACCGACGCACTCGTCAATGCGCTCGCTCTCAAGCCGCACAAGCTGGGCACCGACAAGTAACCTGCAGCGCAAACTTCCCACATCCGGAGGGGGTGTCTGCCACGGCAGACACCCCCTCCGGCAGTTAGGGACACTCCTGGCGCAGCCAATGAAGACCTCTACGGATGAATTCCAGGCCGCTCCGTCGCTCCAGACATCGTTTCCGCGCCTCGTGCCCGCCCCAAACAATCAAAACAAGCCCTTTTCGCCGCACCCTCAAAGGTCTGTGGGCAAAAAAGGGCAAATATGAGTACTGTTACCATTTTAGTAGCAGGCAAAACCACCCAAAATGACGTCCGAGCGACCCCTACAACCCCCTAAAGCAGCCAACCTGACTGGTTTAAGGCGTATTGGAGCCAATTTTAATGAACATACTAAAGGCTATGTTCATTATCTTTTAGGATGTAAATGCTATTCACTTAGCAACAGTACTCATATTTGGCATTTTTTGTCCATTGCTATATAACTAACACCCTATAGCAGACAAAAAACAGGCCGCAGCCCATCGCTGCGGCCTGTTCGGAAGCAAAAGTGGGCGTTAAGCGCTGTAGCCCATCGCTTGCAGAACAAACATGACGACCGTCAGCACCGTAATCACACCGATAGTCGCCCACGTGAGCACATTCCACACACGGCCGTTGCGGTTGGCGCCCATAATGTGTCGATCAGCGGCAATAAGCACCTGGAACACCAGGACCACAGGCAAAAGCACGCCGTTGATGACCTGCGAGGTCATCATAATCTGGAACAGGTCGACGCCGGGCATGAGCACCAGCATGGCAGAGATGCCAATGATGGCCGTAATAATGCCGCGGTAGACCGGGGCCTCGTCCCAGCTGCGATCGGCACCGCGCTCCCAGCCAAATGCCTCGCAGATAGCGCTGGACGTAACGCCCGGCAGCACGCAGGCGGCCAAGAAGCTCGCCGCGACCAGGCCCGAGGCAAACAGCACCGTGGACCACTGGCCCGCGATGGGCTCCAATGCGCGGGCGGCGTCGGCAGCATCGCTGATCTGAATGCCCGCAGGGAACAGTACCGTACCGGTCGTTATGATAATAAAGCCGGCAATGACATCGGCGGCGATCGAGCCGCTCACGGTATCAATGCGCTGCAGCACGATATCGTCCTCACCCGCATTCTTATCGACCACGTTGTTCTGCGCCAAGAAGATCATCCACGGCGCGATGGTGGTGCCGATCGTTGCGACCACAAGCGACACGTAACTGGGGTCGTTTTGGATGTTGGGCACAACCAGGTCGACCGCCACCTCGCCCCAGCTGGGACCAGCCATAAAGGCGGCAACGATATAGGTCACGAACACACAGCTCACCAGCAGCAGAATCTTCTCGATGCGCTGGAAGCTGCCCGACATGGTAAGCATCCAAACCAGCAGCGCCACCAGCGGCACCGAGATGCTCGCCGGCACACCAAAGAGAGCAAGGCCGCTCGCGATACCCGCAAACTCTGAGATGGTAACGGCCGTATTGGCGATCAGCAGCGCCGCCATGGCCAGCACGCTCCTGCGCACGCCAAAGCGCTCGCGGATGAGCGACGCCAGGCCCTTGCCTGTGACGCAGCCGCAACGCGCCGCAGTCTCCTGCGTCACGATAAGCAGCACGGTCATGACAGGAAGCATCCACAGCATCTTGTAGCCATAGCTGGCACCGGCGCTGGAATACGTGGCGATGCCACCGGCGTCATTGCCCGAAAGCGCCGCCAGAAGGCCGGGGCCCATGGCGCCAAAGATGGCCGCGATGGTCAGCTTTTGCTTGGTGCTCGCCTTTTGCTTCGTGTTTTGCACGCGACCACCTACCCCATGACCGACATGGTAAGCAGCACCGCGGCGATGCAGTACGCCACGCATGAGATCATGACGGCAATAACGTTCATGGCGGTACCCGACGTATTGAGGTCGTGCTCGTCACGCCAGAACAGCACCATCAGGTAAATCACGGCGCTCATGTTGCCAATCAGGCAGACGATGGCCGCAATGTTAAAGCAGCCGGTAAAGAGCTGCTCCTCAAACATGGGCGCGTCGGGGAATGCGGCGGTGCGCACCAGCTGGGCGCACAGGTAGGTCACGAGCGACAGAATCAGGCCCATGCCCGTGCTCTGGAAGAAGAACCCCAGATACGGCTTGGGCTCATCGTCATGGCCGTCGTACTCCAGGAAGTAGTTCTTGACGAACGACACCATACGCGAGGCAGCCAGCAGCACGAGCGGCATGGCGCACATGAGGAACACCACCAGATGCGCAGAGCCCAGCGCCGTTCCCAGCACTGTTGCCATGATGCACGAGGCAATACCCCACACGACAACCCAGTACTGGCGATGCACAAACCAGCTGAGCACATTCGTCGAGTCGTCGGACGCGCTATCGCCCGAACCGACGCCTGCGATCTGCAGGTCCTCCTGGTGCTCCTCGGCGATAACGTCCATGGCGTCGTCAAAGGTCACGATACCCAAGATGTGACGGTTCTCGTCGCAAACGGGGATGGCGACCAGGTCGTACTTGGTCATCTCGTCCGTTACGTCTTCCTGGTCATCGTCGGGCGACACATAAACCAGGTCGCGATAGGCCAGCTGGCCCAGCGTGGCATCGCGGTCGGCCACGATGAGCGTGCGCAGCGAAAGGACGCCGGTGAGCATGCCGCTCGGGTCTTCGGTATAGACGTAGTAGACGCTCTCAAAATCCTCGTCGAGTTTGCGAATCGCCTCGATGGCATCGCCGACCGTCGCCGTGGCGGGCAGCGAGACAAACTCCGAGGTCATGATGCGACCGGCGGTGTTGTCCTCATAGCCCAGCAGGTTACGAATCGCCTTCTCCTCCTTGACGCCCATCAGGCGCAGGAGCTTCTCGGCCTTCTCGTAATCGAGCTCGTCGATCAGGTCGGCAGCGTCGTCCGGGTCCATCATGGCCAGCATCGACGATGCATCGGTATCGGATAGGCCCTCGAGCATCTCGGTCATAAGCTCGTCGTCATCGAACTCCGAGATGGCCTCGGCGGCCTGTGCCGTATCGAGCTGCGCGAACACCTGCGCGCGCAGGCGCGGGTCGAGCTGCTCGATAATGTCAGCGATGTCGGCAGGATGCAGCTCGCCAAGTGTCTTGTGCGACACCGAGAGCTGGATGTTCTTAGTCGAGCGATCGAGCAGGTCCATGTAAGACCAGGCGATAATGTCCTCGCTGAGCGGCTTGCCCAGATGCTTCATAAAGCCCTCGACGACGCGCTCGAGTGTGGGACTGATCGCGCGCAGCAGACCGCGGGCGCCAACTTCGGCACCCAGCAGGCGCAGCTGATTTTCGCCCGACATGGAAAACTTGATGTCGTTTACGCGCACGACCTTCATGCCCTGCGTGTCGACAATCTGTTTGTTAAGCACGTCGCGGGCAAGCAAGAGTTCGGTCGGCTGCAAGTACGAAAAACGGATTTCGGTGGCCGGCGACTTAAGATGTACGCCCGTCTCGTCGATACGGTCGACCCATTTGCGCCAGCTGATCATAAACGGCGTCTTGCCGGGTCCGCGGAACGCGAGCGACGTTACGTGCGGAAAAACTTCGCCGGTAGCAATGCCAAAATCGTTCACAACGCCGAGCTTTTCGCCATCGACGTCCAAGACCGGCAATTTGAGCATCTCACTCAGATAATTCACTGGTGCTCCCCATCATTATCCCTTCGAACTGCGGCCATGCCGGCACGCCGTCCGTGGACTTTTAGATATGTATACGCATGCGCGGGCGGCACGCCGCTCGGCGCTCACACCCCGTACATGCGCAAGAAGCACCTGCATGGGGTCATCGACTGTATGGTCGAGGTTTGGATTTCACCTGCAACCTTTCTCTTGACCCTTGTTATCCGCAGTAACTATAGCATCAGCATCGCGCCGTGGCGCCAAATTTATGCTCCAAACATCGCAGGCATATCAAACGCTGACGCATCCGTGACATAGTCATTGGGGACGTTCTTACATGACTAGTCTGTGGTGTCGTCATCTTCGGCGAGCTGGGGGAACACGGCGTTTTTGGGCATGGTGACCTTCGTCAGCGAGGTGAGCTTTTTGCTCAGCGATGTATCCGTCTTGACCAGATCGCTCAATGTCACGATTTTGTAGCCGTCGGCAATAAGCCCGTCGATAATCTGCGGCAGCGCCTCGAGCGTCTGCTCGGCACATTCATCGTTATCGGTCAGCAGCACAATGTTGCCCGGCGTCACCGAATCGAGCACCGTCGAGACCTGCTCGTCGGCACCGTTGAGCAGCCAGTCGCCCGAATCGATATTCCACGAGACCACGGCAGACACCAGGTCCATCGCATCAATCCAGTTTTGCTCGTCAAAGGCTGCGTAGGGAGCACGCAAAAGCATCGTCGACGTTCCGGTCGCGGACTTGATCGCCTCGGTGCCCTTCGAAACCTGCTCGCGCACCGCATCGCGATCCTGGCCCTTGAGCGATTCGTCGCTGTAACTGTTGGAGCCGACCTCGCAGCCGGCATCGACAATCGCCTTGGCCGTGGCGGGCGAAGCCTCGGCCGCATCGCCCGACAGGAAGAACGTCGCGGTGACGCCCTTTTCCTTGAGCACCTGCAAGATCTGCTTGGTCGCTCCGCTCGGGCCCTCATCAAACGTCAGCGCCACGTACTTTTCGTTGCCCTTGGGCGCCACGCTCGCGCACTCGACCACGCAATCGGTGGCGGGCACGACCTCGCCGCGGTCCTGCGTCTTGCCCGACTGCTCGCCGACCCACACCTCAGAGCGACCCTGGATACCCCACGTCTTAACGTACTCGATGGCACCCGTGCCCTCGACCTTGAGCTTGGGCTCGATAACCGTCGCCTGGACCTCATGCTTCTCATACGTGTCGCGGCCGTCTTTGACCGTCACCTTCTCGCCGCCCGTAAGCTCGCGGCTTTTCCACTTGCCCTGTTTTATGCGCTTGCCGTCCACTTTTACCGACAGCTTTTCGCCGCCATGGCGAGTAAGCACGCTGTCGTCAACGGCCAGCAAGTCCCCGGCGTCGTAGGTATCGGTCAGCTCCTGGTCGTCGATGAGATTTTGCAGCGTAGAGCCGACGCGCACTGCAGTCTCCTGACCGTTGAGGACGACATCCACGCTGCGGTTGACATAGCCCACGATAGCAGCGATGAACAGCACGAGCGCGCAACCCACGGCGATGAGCGCATAGGGCAGGCGAGACGGACGGCGGGGCGTGCGTCCGTTGCCGATGCGAGCGCTGCGGTCGCTAAAGCCGCGGCTATGGTTGAGATACATCGCGCCGGGCTTACGGTGACGCTTGCGCTGACCGCTGGGCAGCTGCCCCAGGTCGCGGCGCGCCGTCGGACGCGCACCCGAGCGCCCGTTTAAGTTAGATCCGTTTTGGCGCATGTGCCCTCCCCCATAAACGCAGCAAGCCGGAGCAACAGGTCTCCGGCTTGCCTCCCATCAATTGGTACGTCGCTATTTGCTAGCTTTTGACGAGCTCCCGCTCGCCTTTTGATATTCGTCCTTAAAGGCCTTGAACATACCGCGCGTCTTGCCGAGCTGCTTGCCCAGCGCGCGACTGCCCTTGTCCACGGCGACCGAACCCTTGTCATCGAGCACCTTGGCGCCCCTCTTGACCTTATCGCCCACCACGACGCTTGCCTCGGCAGCCTTTGCAGCGGCACCGCCCGAATACCCGAGCGACTTGACTTCGTCCGAAACGATCATCGCGCCGTCCGCATAGCCGCGCAGCATCGTGGGCGGCATCTGCGTGTCGCCCACCAGCACACTCGAGGCAGTGCCAGTGGTCACATAGAACGTCTGCACGATGCCCGAACGCGGCTTGAACTCCACATCCGAGCAATAGCCCACGACATCGCCCGACTCCGTGCGCACGTCCATGCCAACCCAGATAATGCAATCGTCCAGGTTGATGCCGAGACGCTTGGCCGCAGCGGCATCGTAGGTGCCCTTGACGTCATCAACCGCGATGGCGCCCTCGTAGACACCAATGGCATCGAGCGCCACAAACCGGTCGGGGCGCTCGATCATGCCCGCGATATCGGACTGGCGAACCATAAAGCCCACCACACGCGTGCCGCCCGGGGTAAAGACCGGAAAGTGAATCTTGCCGAGCTTTTTAGGGCTGCGCGGCGTGCCGTCCTTTTTGGTGCGCTTATCCTCGGTAGGCTTGCGATAGATCTTGGCGCCGACAAAATCCCCGGCGCGCATTATGCCTCGGTCGAAGGCTCCGCGGCCTCGGCGTCGGCCTCGACGGCGTTTTCGACCACGACATCGGCGGGCGTCACGTTGCCGCCCGAGATGGCGTCGTTGAGCTGCTCGCGCAGCTGGTCCATGCGCTCGCGGGCAAGGTCAACCTTGGCACGCAGGTCATCGGTCTTGGCGTCGACCATCGGGCCAAAATCGTTGACCGCAGCGCGGGCCTCCTCGGCACCGTGCTCGTAGGTGTCGCGCATGTTATCCCAGGCGTCATTGGCGATATCGGCAGCCATGGCGCGGGTCTCGGCGCCCGAGCGCGGAGCCAGGGCGACGCCGATGATGGCGCCGGCGGCGGCACCGAAGAGCGCACCCGAGATAAAGTTGAAAGTCTTACCCATGTTCATTCCTCTCCTGCGGGCACCTCGGCGCCCACCGTTTGAATGCTGTCCATTATACCCGCAGCACAGCGCTTGCCGTCTTGCTCATCTGCGTACGGTAAAGGCGCAGGTACATGATGGTGATAAGCGGGTGAGCCTACTCCTGCGGCATGGCAGGCATGGCCACTGTAGCGCCCGGGTCCTCGCCGGCGCCGTCAACGAGCGGCAGCGCTCCCTCCTGCGCGGGGGCAGCCGGAGCCGTCGCCGCGCCACCGTAGACGGCAGCGGGGGCCTCGTGGCTTTCGGCGGTCGCGCCCTCGGTATCGATTGCCTCCTGCGGCTCGTCGTCAAAGCTCGGGACGCCCTGGGGCTCCGCGGGCTCGGCCTCGACGGTCTCCTCGGCAGGGGCACCGTTGACAGACTCGGTGGCAGCCTCGGCAGGCGCCTCGTCCTCGGTCGCGTCCCCGGCCTCGCCCTCGGCGTTCGCGGCGGCGACGGCCTCGTGCGGGTCCTTGCCCTCGGCCTCGGCACGCATGCCCAGCACCAGGTTGCGCAGGCCCGCGACCGTACCGTCCACATCGGGAGCGGGCTGGTCGGCATGCAGGTAGGCCCAATCCATCATAAAGGTCGCCGAAGACAGCGCGCCGATGGCCAGCGCGTCGTCGGGACACGAAAGCTCGACCTCAAAGACACGCTCATCGTGCTCGCTTACGCGGGTGCGGCCGCACGAAATGCTGCCAGCGAGACCGGTCTCGTTCATGAGCTCGACCGTCACGTGCTCCAGCAGATGGCAAAGCTCGGTCTGGCCCATGCAGTCCTGGAATTCGCGACCGGAATCGCCCAGGCACAGATGCTTGGCAATCGCGGGCACCAGGTAATACACGCGCGCCGTGGCCTCGATATCCTCCGAGGTCATGAGCGGCATGCCGGGGTTCACCAGCACATGCGCGCAGATCTTGTCCTCGCTGACGGTGACCTTAAGGATGTTGAACAGGCCTGCCATAACTCTCCCCTACTCTTCCTCGCCCTACTCGTCGCCATCGTGCGGGTCCGCAGAACCCGCGTCCGACGCCGCCGGCTTATCTGCCGAGGACTCGGAATCCTTCTTATCGGTTTCGGCCGGAGCGATCACGCGAATGAGCGAGATGCGCTGGCCACGCATCGACTGCACCTTAAACTTGTACCCCGCAACCTCAAACACCTCTCCGATGTCGGGCACCGAGTCGCAAAGCTCCAAAATCCAGCCGGCGATGGTCTCATAATCATCGCTTTCCTCGAGCGGCCAACCAAGCTCAATCGCGTCATCGCACGAAAAACGCCCATCGACAAGCCACTCGCGGCGCGAAAGGCGCGTGAGGTACTTGTTGTCGGGGTCGAACTCGTCCTCAATCTCGCCCACGATCTCCTCGACAATGTCCTCGATGGTGATGATGCCGGCCGTGCCACCGTACTCGTCCACGACCACTACGATCTGGTCGTGCGAGGTCTGCATCTCGGACAGCAGCGGCAGGATGTCCTTGGTGTCGGGCACAAAGGTGGCGTCGCGCAAAAAGTCGGCGATGGGCTGGTCGCCCTTGCCGTCGAGCGAAGGCTGAATCAGGTCCTTGATGTGCGCGATGCCGGCGACGTTGTCGGGATCCTCGTGATAGACGGGGATGCGGCTAAAGCCGGTCTGGCGCATGGCGGACAGCACGTCTGCGACCGTCTCGTCGTCCTCGCACATGGTGGTGTCCACGCGCGGCACCATGACCTCGCGGGCAACGGTGTCGCCCAGGTCGAAGATCTCGTGGATCATGCGCTTTTCCTCGTCGAGCAGGTCGTCCTGCTCCGAGACCATGTACTTGATCTCTTCCTCCGAGACGTTTTGGCGGTCGTCGGCGCTCTTGATGCGCAGAATGCGGGCCAGGTCATCGGAGCAAGCGCCGGTCAGCCACACGAGCGGACGGGCGATCTTTTGGAAAAACGACAACGGTCCCACGACCTGCTTGGACACGCCTTCGGCATTAGCCAGGCCGATGCGCTTGGGCACAAGCTCGCCAACCACGATGGACACGAAGGCGACGGCGACGGTGATGATGACCGGCGCCAGGCCGCGCGCGATGGCGGAAAGCGGCGCGATGTCAAAGCTCATGAGCCACGTGGCAAGCGGGTCGGACAGGCTCGTCGAGGCGACGGCGGACGAGGCGAAGCCCACGAGCGTGATGGCGACCTGGATGGTGGCGAGCAGCTGGTCGGAGTCGGCGGCCAGCTTAATGGCGCGCTCGGCGCGCTTGTCGCCTTCCTCGGCATCGTGCTCCAACACGGCGCGCTTAGCCGTGGTGAGCGCCATCTCGGACATGGAGAAGTAGCCGTTGATGAGGGTCAAAACGAGGGTGGTGATAAGGGAGATGGTTATGTCCATCGGGAGTTTCTCGAACCTCCAAGATTCGGGACGTTAGGGTAAAACGTTGATGGCGGATACGGCAATTGCGCCGGCGCCCAAACGAGGACGCGGGCGCGCAGGCATGGTCGCTAGATTACGAAGAGGATCACCGCCATGAACTGGAAGATGCTGCCGGCGAGCACCCACAGGTGAAACACGCTGTGCAGATAGCGCACGTTTTTGGCGATATAGAACGGCACGCCCGCGGTGTAGCACACGCCGCCGACGGCGAGCAGGGCAAGTGCCACGGGGTTGAGCAGCAACACGAGCTCGGGCAGCTTAAAGACAACGAGCCAGCCCATCAGCAGGTAGACCAGGCCGCTTACCCAGTGCGGTTGACGCTCACGCATAAAGCACTCGAGGGCGATGCCGATAATGGCGATGGCCCATACGGCAAAGAACAGCGCAGGGCCGCCGTCGTTTGCGAGCGTGATGAGGCAAAACGGCGTATAGCTGCCGGCTATGAGCAGGTAGATGCAGCTGTGGTCGATAATGCGGAACACGCGCTTGGCGCGCGCAGGCTGAATCGCGTGGTAGAGCGTGGAGGCAAGGTATTCGAGGATAATGCTGACGCCATAGACAATCGCCGCGGCCATGTGGGCCGGACCTCCGCCGCGCAGGGCGGCGAATACGATCAAGAGCACCAGACCCGCGATACCCAGCAGGCAGCCGACACCATGGGTGACGGAGTTCATGATCTCCTCGCCCACCGTGTAGTGTGGAACGGCCGCGGTCTTGGGTCGCGGCTTAGAACTGTCGCTCGAATCGGACATGCCGGTTACATCCTCCAACGTAAAGAGTTCTCAACACTATATCAAAGCGTCTGGGTACGTGCGAAATTTGCACCATATGTGACCCTTTGTTTACCCATTCTTTGCTTGTTGACGCATCAACGGCGAACGTCCATAATGCGCTTGCGTTAAATGTTGATGTATTAACATCTTATAGGAGAATACCGCATGACTCAAAACGCATGTTCCCATCGAAAGCTCAAGATAGCCGGCATTGTTGCACTGGTGGTTGTCGTTGCGCTGCTCGGATTTGCCGGCAACTTCCTGTTTGACTTCGCGCTGAATCCCCGCGCGCCGTACACCATGAAGATGATGCAGGATAGCAAGAACGACAAAGACGGTGAGCAGCCGGATGCCGAGGAAACCGAGGCGCGGGCGTGGTTTAAAGAGAATCGCGAGAGCAGCAGCCTCACCGCAGATGACGGAACCGAACTTGCCGCTTGGTATTTTGCCGCCTCGGAGAACACCCACGATTACGCCGTCTGCCTGCATGGATATACCAACGAGCCCATCGGCATGGCCCGATACGCCAAGCGCTTCCACGACCGCGGCATGAACGTGCTTGCGCCTGCCGCCCGCGCCCACGAGCGCTCCGGCGGCGACTATATCGGCATGGGCTGGCCCGAGCGCCTCGATATCGTCGCATGGATCGAGCAAATCGTTCAGGCTGACCCCGAGGCGCGCATCCTGGTCTTTGGCGAGTCGATGGGTGCAGCAACCGCTATGAACGTGGCGGGAGAATCTCTGCCCGCAAACGTGAAATGTATTATCGAGGACTGTGGTTATACGAGTGTTTGGGACGAGTTTTCTCTGCAGCTCAAGGACGTGTTCGGCCTGCCCAGCTTTCCCTTGCTCGATGTAGCAAACTTGGTGTGCAACGTGCGCGCGGGCTACGACTTTCATAAGGCGAGCAGTGTGGAGCAACTCAAACACGCGACGGTTCCCATGCTGTTTATCCACGGCGACCAGGACACCTTTGTGCCGTACGACATGCTCGACCAAAACTACGACGCGTGCGCCAGCAAAGTCAAGCAAAAGCTCACCATCCATGGCGCCACCCACGCCAAGAGCGCGCAAGTTGACCCCGAGCTCTACTGGAACACAGTCAACAACTTCCTCGACGAGTATTTTTAGGCAAAAAGCAACGTCTGGGGCTTTATCTGACCCCCTATTTTCGAAAGTATGCGGCAAAATCTGGAACTGCCGACCAGACCGCAGTTTTACCAACAATTTATCAGGGGTTTTGTTGCCAAAAAACGTCGTGTGCTCGGCGGTCTCGAAATTTGCCGCATACTTCCGAAAAGCCGCCCGTGAGCGCTGTGCCCACGGGCGGCTTTTGCTCTACTTGCGCCAGAAAAGCGCTTCATTTGTCCAATAACTAGGCGCTACTTGACCTCGATGAGCTCGTACTTGCTCGTGCCCAGGCCGATCTTCTCGGCGTGTGCGATACAGGCGCGCCAGTCGGTGTCGGGATGCGTGATGCAGAAGGGGTCCTTGGCCTGCTCGCCCTCCAGATGCTCGTGGTTGTGCTCCATCTTAGCCGCGCTATCGGTGAGCTCGGTGTTGGGCAGCGGCTCGGACGCCATGACGGCATCGGCACAGGCCTGGTCGATGGCGACCGGGTCGAAGCTCGCGAACATGCCGATATCGTTGACGATAGGCGTGTCGTTTTCGGGATGGCAATCGCAGTTGGGGCTAATATCCATGGCAAGCGAGATGTGGAAGCTCGGACGGCCGTCGACGACGGCCTTGGTGTACTCGGCGATCTTACAGTTGAGCACGTCGGCCGCGGCGTCATAGCCGGGCTTGATGCAGTCCTGGTTGCATGCCGCAATGCAGCGTCCGCAGCCCACGCAGCGATCGTGGTCGATGGCGGCCACGTGCACCGTGCGAGTAGCGCCGCTGGCAAGCTCGCGCTCGCGGGTGTCGTCAAACGAGATAGCGTTGTGCGCGCAGATCTTTTCGCAAGCACGGCAGCCAACGCAGTGCTCGGTCGAGACGTTCGGCTTGCCGGCGGCAT
>ENA-ORUA01002205-ORUA01002205.1-human-gut-metagenome-genome-assembly--contig:-NODE-2205-length-15612-cov-3.155493_pt1 | contig 15612 bp, 19 predicted proteins | sample MGYA00242076_ERZ509201 | MGnify/ENA primary metagenome ERZ509201 (study PRJEB26280, sample SAMEA2338863) | human gut metagenome | biome: human gut; feature: human-associated habitat; material: faeces...
AATATTGTATACAATGTACAGTATACGATTAAACGATTGTTTAATTGTTTATTGTATTTTATAAAAACAATGCATGTTATGTTTGATTATTGCACGTTATAGTGTTATAATAGAATTAACAAATGAAAGGAGAAAAAACATGAAAGGTTTAACAAAACAAGAGCTTGAGACATTAATGAAAGCAGAGAACATTTTATTTTCGTATTTAGACGGTGAAGTAATGGAAATTTTTAATCAATCGGCTATAGCGTTATATAAAGCTATTAGAAAATACGTAAAGTTAATGGCTAAAGAGAGTGAATTTGATAATGATAAAGCTGTAGAAACGTATGTTAAAAGTGACATAATAGCACTTAATAAATTATATAGCGAGAAAGTTGGTGAATAACCTATGGCAGAATGGATAACACACGCACAAGTGCGCAAGAGGTTTCAAGATCATTTTTGCGAGTCGCTATATGACCATCCTGAACTTGTAACACCTGACACGGTTGTTGAATACGAAAAAATGAAAGATATAATGGAAGAAGAAAATGGTACAGCACTTTCATTGTGTAACACAACATATCGTACCAATTTACATTATGCTTTTTTATACATCACGAAAGCAAAAACATATGATAACGGTAGATATTATGTTGCGTATATAACAAACGATCAGCGGATTGATGTGCCGATTAGTAAAAGTTCAATAAAGGAGATTTATTCGTGTTTAGAAGAAAAATTAAAAGACTATTAAAGAACCTTATAGTGTTAATTTCATTAACTTTAAACATGTTAGTGTTAGCAACGATTCTTTACGGCATCTTTTACGGTATGGCGGAACTAGTGAACTACTTCGTTCCGTTACCGTAAATTAATACAAATGTTTCACGTGAAACATCTATCAAAAAGTGGGGTACAATAATGAAAAGAGAAAATGCAGATGCAATCTATAAAGTGATGTTTGTAAAGTCAGGGTGTAGTTATACAGCGCGTGTAGTAATTCCGGGAAGCGCTGTCTCTGATTTGGGAATAACTGAGGGTGACAAAATACAGTGGACAAGAACGGTTGACGGGTTATTATTAAAAAAGGTTGGTGATAACAGTTGACGGTTAAAGAACAATATAAGCGCGAATACCGAAACTATCTTCGGCGTGTAAATAGAGCGGTAAAACAGGGATATGTAGTTGACGTTGTTGGACGTGTCAAAAAACCTACAAGAGCGTCTATCAACCGATTAAAACAACAGACTGGTGAAAAGATTAGAACAAAATCAGAGATTGTTGACATTGAGACAGGGGAAATTTTAAAACCCATTAAAAACAAAAAGAAACGTCTATCACAACAGAGAAAAAACGTTAAGATATTAAAAGCAGATTTACAAACTGTGGCTAACACAGTGGAAAATAACACAACATTCAGTCCAATTCAGGGAATGTCAAATAAATTATTGTCACCATCAGACAGCTATGAACAACTCATAGATAATTGGTATCAACAGGTTAGAGAGTCATTCTACTGGTACATTGCTCAGTTTATTGAGTGGCAGACAAACAAATTAATATACGGTAAATCAGAAGAAACGCGTAAGCGTTTTGCCTATGTTTTTTCACAGCATCCTGATTTATTTCCTGAACCACCCTACGAAACAAGAGACGTTATATTAAAAAGGTTTGACGAAATAGCGCGCATGATGGAATTAGCGCCGGACAGTGAGGCTTACTATGATTTTCTATCTATGTATGATGGCGTGGAGAGTGAGGGATAGACACGTGAATGTGATGGTGAAGATGTTATGGCAAGAAAGAAAGAAATAACATACTGGGCGTGTGATTTTGAAACAACTGTTTGGACAGATGACATGATAAAAGAAGCAGGACATGAGCAAGATTATACTGAGGTGTGGGCAGGTGCTGATGTTGCATTGTACGACAAAGCAGAGACGGTAACAATCACGCATAGTATACGTGATTTTCTAACTAGATTCTTACGCATGCCGGGAAACAACGTTTTATTTTTTCACAACTTGTCTTTTGATGGTTCATTCATTGTGGATTTTTTGCTCCGTGATGGATACACACACACACGTGTGAAAGACAGTGAAATGAGGAGTAGGCAATTTAAAACATCTATTTCAGCTATGGGTCAATGGTATTACATTAAAGTTAAATGGTCACACACACTACTAGAAATAAGAGATAGTTTAAAGCTCATGCCGGCATCACTACGAGTAATCGGCGAATCATTTCACACAAAGCACCAAAAGTTAGAAATGGAGTACACAGGTTACAGACACGCGTATTGCAATATAACACCGGAAGAAGAGGAATACATAAAAAATGATGTATTGGTGTTAAAAGAGGCTCTAGAAATGATGTTCAATGAGGGTCATGACAAATTAACAATAGGTTCATGTTGTCTATCGGAATTTAAATCTGAATACACGAAAAAGGATTTTGATAGACTGTTTCCTGATTTACGTGATGACCCCATGCATTATGATTTTTGCGGCTATAACAATGTGTGGGAATATGTACACAGTTCATATTCCGGTGGTTGGTGTTATGTCAATCCTAGATACGCACATAGAACCATCACACTTGGTAAAGTCTATGATGTAAATTCTCTATATCCGTCTATGATGCACAGTATTTCGGGCAACTATTACCCGTACGGGCGTGGACAGTATTGCTTAGGTGCGCCGACTGAGGATATGAACAAGCTAAATGATTTTTATTATTTTGTGCGTTGTAAGTTCCGATTTAAATTGAAAGCCGGAGCTTTTCCGTGGTTACACATTCGTAGTAACGCTCACTATAAAGGGAATGAAAATCTATACACCTCAGATATACGACATAAAGGTGTATATTATAGATATTATTATGATAATGACGGAAATATATGTGACACAGTACATGAGTTTGTGTTAACTAAAACAGATTGGTTATTATTACAAGAAACCTATGACTTATATGATCTACAGATCATTGACCATGTATGGTTTTATGCTCGACCGGGTATGTTTGACGGTTACATTGACCCACACGCAGAAATGAAAAAGAAAAGTAAAGGTTTTAAACGGACACAGGCTAAACTTTTTCTAAACAACTTGTACGGCAAGTTCGCAATGTCAGATGATAGTTCATGGAAAGAACCATATATGTCTGAGGATGGAATCGTCCGTTTCATATTGCATGAGGAACATGAAAAAACTGTCGGTTATATTCCTATTGGTTCAGCTATAACATCATACGCCCGTAATTTTACGATCAGGCATGCAATAGCTAACTACGACAGATTTTGCTATGCAGACACAGATTCGATACATTTACAAGGTTTAGAACCGGCTGAAATGGTAGTTGTTGACCCTGTTGAGTTTTGCTGTTGGAAAAATGAATGTGATTTTGATTTCGCATATTACGAGCGTCAGAAAACATATGCAGAACACGTTATAGCAGAGGATGGCGAGGAGTGTGACCCTTATCTGAATTTAAAAGCGTCAGGTATGACGAAACAGGCGAAACAGGGGTTTATTGACCGCGGATTACCGGTGTCCGCGCTACGTGAAAACTTGCAACTTGAGGACGCTAATTTAAAGGGTGTAAGAATCAGAGGCGGTATATTGTTAAAAAATAAAACATTTAAAATACAAAAAAGTGTTGACAAAAAAGTCAATCCGGTTTATAATGATAATGTAATCAAAATGAATGGTTAAAAAGAATGGAGGTTAATATTATGATTACAAGAACAAATATCACAGCAGAAGTTAAAGCAGAAGTAGTGGAAAAAACAGAACATGGGATTCAGTCAAGAGAAGTTGATGTTTCTATTGAGAAGTGTACTTCAAAAGAAAAGGCTGAGATTGAATTGGGTAAAATGTTTAAAAACGCTATTGTTCAGGTGAACGAGTGCTTGTTCTATGCAGATAAGCGTGTAATGAGCGAAACCGATTTTGTTGCACACTCAACATTGAAAGAACATAAGGTACTCACGCCGGAAGAGGTTGAAGCAATCAGAAGTTCAAGAAAGAGAGGTAAATAAGCATGTTATATAATATCACAAAAATGGATATGGCGAACGTAGGTTCAGGACTTGGATTTGTTGATGCAGTTGAACAGAAAGTAGAGGGTGTACTTGAGGGTTTTGGAATCGTGGATACTGAAGAAGTTCCGATTTCCGTTGTAAAAGTGAATGGACAGCTTTTTAGTGGTGCGTCAAAAGTTGTTGAGGGTAGATTAAGAAACCTGAGCGCAATCGTTGGAGACAGTAACGATGTTGAAGAAAAGAAGATCAGCGTAAAATTTGAAAACATTAAGTTGGCAAAGGGTAACGGTACAAACCTTATTGTCACTAGATATGAAGAGTAATCAGAAAGGGCGGAAAACCGCCCTTTCTTTATAAGGTGGTGTAATATGATTAACTTAGAAAAATTGAATATGTCTATTGTAACATCTGACACATTAATGCACATCATCAATGACCCATGTGTACAATCTGTGACACCGTACACAGACAGAAAGGGATTACAATGTTATAACATAGTGTCAGTGAGTGGAGAAAGGTATAAGGTGTTTACACGTGGAAAAGTATTATGATTGTAATTACCTATTAACTTTAAAAGACCGTAACGGAAAAAACCCTGATATATATATTGCAGACGGAAACCGAACAGCAGGAAAAACAGTGTCGTTTAAACGCAGGTTAATAGATACGTTTTTGAAAGAAAAGACTGACGTTAACCAGTTTTATTTGATTTACCGTTATAAAACAGATATGCAATCTATGTCTGACTCGTTTTTTACCGATATTCGCCGTTTGTTTTACAATGGTCACACTATGACGGAGAAGAAATTGTTTGACGGTGCTGTGGTGCAGTTGTTGTTAGATGACAAACCGTGCGGTTGGTGTCTGCCACTGTCATTATCAGGAAAAATAAAGCGAATGTCTTCTATTTTTGTGCAAGTTGCTCACGGTTTTTTTGACGAGTACCAAGACGAGTCAAATAACTATCTTCCGAATGAAATAGATAAGTTAATGTCAATACACACATCTATTGCGCGTGGTGATGGAAAGCAGAGTCGGCGTGTTCCTTTATACATGGCGAGTAATACCGTGTCAATTCTTAATCCATATTATCAGGCATTGGGTATTAATAAAATGCTAAAGCGTGACACAAAAATATTGCGAGGGGATGGTTGGGTCTACGAAAGAACCTACAACGAGAACGCAAGTAAAGCTTTTGAGAGTTCAGCTTTTAACCGCGCATTTTCCGGCTCGAAATACTTTTCGCACGCGTCACAGAACATATATTTAAATGACAATGATGCTTTAATTGGTAGACCTGGTGGTGTATCTGAGTATATGCTTTCGATACGCTACAATGAAATGTGGTACAATGTCAGGAAATACAACAGTTGCATTTACGTGTCAGAGGGTGCGGACGAAACATTCCCACGCCGTGTCTGTTTCAACTACACAGACGTTGTTGACGATCGCGCAGTGATGGTGAACAGTAGTAACTACATTATTATAGCGTTACGTAATTATTTTCACCGTGGTTTGATGCGTTTCCAAAACCTCACCTGTAAAAATATGATGCTGGACATGCTATCTTTTTTATAGGTTGACATACATAATAAATTGTGTTATTATAAGATTGCTCCCCTCTTTGAGTAGAATCACTGACCACGCCCGGGCGCGTTAATGGGCAAGTAGCCAACCGGGGTGGGTGGAGTAACGCACCCTTTGATTTATCTTAGAGGTCACGGGCAGAAAAAATAGCGGTTTCAACTAATTTATGGTTGACACCGCTATTTTAATTTGCTATAATGTGTTTAACGATTAAGGCATTGCTTATTCGTTTAATCGTTTGTTTTGATTCATGTTTCACGTGAAACATCTTGATTCGTGTTTCACGTGAAACGTCACAGAGAAAGGGGTGGAGGTATGGACACTATTAACACAGTTATTAACGCTGTTTCAATGGTCGGATTTCCGATTGTGTGTTGCGGTGTACTCATGTATTATCAGAAATACACACGCGACAAGGACTCCGAACAGCTCAAACAGTTGTCAGAATCTCACGCAGAAGAGATCAAGACAATGGCAGACGCGCTCAATAATAACACCATTGTGTTACAGAAACTGTGCGATAAGCTGGACAGTGAGGTGAATGCGAATGAAAAAAAGTAAGGATCTGATTGCATTATCCCTCTCTGTTATGCTTGTTGTTTCACTACCAGTCACAGCTAGTGCAAATATGAACGGTATAGACGTGTCTAACTGGCAACGTGGAATTGACGTAACACAGATGCGTGATGTTGAGTTCGTAATAGCAAAAGCAACAGAGGGTACAGGCTATGTTAACCCGGATTGCGACAGAGTATATCAAGATGCAAAAGAAAGCGGAAAAAAGACAGGTGTATATCATTTCGCAAGGAAAGGTGATGCGATCGCACAGGCGAAATATTTCGTTAATCACATTTCCGGTTATATTGGTCAATCTGTATTGGTGTTGGATTATGAATCATCCGCGGTCGATCAAGGTGTCGGTTGGGCGAAAGACTGGCTGGACGCTGTCTATAACATGACAGGTGTGAAACCCGTGATCTATATGTCAAACACTGTGGTTCACAGATATGACTGGTCGGAAGTGGCAAAGAATTATTCTCTATGGAATGCGGGGTATTATGCGGGTTATAACACAATCTATGGCTTCATAGACAACCCACCATTACATTATGACCTTGGTGAGTTCTCAGGCAAGACACCACTATTCCAGTATACATCATCCGGTCGGTTGAATGGTTGGACGGGTAACTTGGACTTAGATGTGTTTTACGGCGATAGCGCAGATTGGGATAAATTAGCGGGTTGTGTTGCGTCAGATAACTATAAACCGTCTGAGCCAAATCACAAAGCAGAAGATCGTGTTGTGTATTACACAGTGCGATCAGGTGACACGTTGTCACGTATTGCACAACGATACAACACAACATACAAATATCTTGCTGAACTGAACGGTATCGCGAACCCGAACTTGATTTACCCGGGACAGGTTCTCACAATTTCCGGTGCGTATTCATCAAACACGAACACGGAAAGTGTCACAACGTACACAGTAAAAAGCGGTGACTGTCTAACTTCCATTGGAAAAAGACTTGGTGTTTCGTGGATTGATATTGCAAATAGAAACGGTATTCATTCGCCCTATACTATTTTTCCGGGTCAGGTACTTACAGTTGCGTCAAGTTCACAAGCATCAAATGTTTCACAGTATTACACAGTGCGGTCAGGTGACACATTGTCTGACATTGCATCACGGTATAATACGAGTTATCAGACGCTTGCTAAACTGAACGGAATCAAGAATCCGAATCGAATTTATCCGGGTCAAAGTATAAGGTTGTGGTAATATGCCGTCTATTAACACAGCATACACATGGATGATTAACGCGTGTAATGCACCCAGCATTGGGTATTCTCAAAAATATCGGCGTGGACAGAATGTAAACGGGATCACGTATTATGATTGCTCTTCATTAATATCACAGGCATTAACGCAAGCCGGGTATTTTCAAGAAAATCCTTGGTTCACAACAGCCACCATGGGTCAGTATTTGCTAGACCTTGGTGCACAACATCACAAAACAGATGCTGTTCCGTGGCAGGCGGGTGACATTCTAGTTGTTCGCAACGCAACACGTCAACATACAGAAATGTGTTATGAACCCGCGGACAGTGGTGGTATTACAATGGGTGCACACACAGCGAATGTTCCGCTTGCGCAACAGGTTTCCATAAATAACTTTGTGACCGGGGTTGATTACTACACCGACCTCTATAGATTAGGAAAAGCCACAAAACTTAAATGGATTGCAAAAAATAACTATCTCACAGAGGAAGAAATGCAGAACAATGCTTATGTATTTTATTCTATCATGTGGGGTTATGGTTTTACTTTAAACGCTGTTGCGGGTATGCTTGGCAACTTTGAGCGAGAATCCAATATCAACCCGGGATTGTGGCAAAACTTAGATCAGGGAAATTATAGTCTAGGTTTCGGACTCGCTCAGTGGACACCCGCAACAAACTATACAAACTGGGCGAAAAGTCAGGGGTTCGAAATTGATGACGGTGACGGGCAGTGTTTGTGGCTGGATACGCAGACAGAATCATCCGGTCAGTGGATTCCAACCCCACAATATAAAATGTCTTGGTTGGAGTTTAAAAAAGCTACAGATGAACCTGAGTATCTTGCGAGTGCGTTCCTGAAAAATTTCGAACGTGCCGGAGTCGAGGTTGAGGAAGAACGGCGAAAAGACGCAAGAAAGTGGTATGAATATTTAAAAAATTTTAACCCAAACAACCCACACCCGAAAAAGAAAAAGAAATCAAAATTGTGGTTATACAGTATGCCACTATGGAAAGGAGCTAATAGAGTATGACAAGAGAAGAAGCGTTAACACAGATTATTGATGCTCTTGAAAATGTTGAGGAGTTTGATGAAGCTCTCACAACTTTAAGAACACCTACGGAAGATGAAACCACTTGGAAAGCAAAATATAATGATCTTGCTGAAAAGTATAAAACACGGTTCAAAGAGGAAATCATGACACAGAATAGTGGAGCATTGGAAAAACCGATCGAGAAACCAATCACGCCTGAACCAGTACCCAAACTGGACGACTTGGACTTTTCAGCAGAAACAGAGTAATTGATGAGAGATGTTTCACGTGAAACATCACAGAGAAAGGAGAGATCACACATGGCAACGAAAGCAACTAACACAGCAATTTTAAATGCAATGAGGTCAGAGTATGAACTTGAAAACAGAATACCCGAGGCAACTCTTACTAATCTGTCTGAGATTTTCACAACAATGATGAGTTACTCACAGGGTAAAAATCAGATTATTCCATCTCTACTTGAGAGAATCGGTCTACAGACTGTGGACTCAACAGCTTGGAAAAATCCCCTTGCTATGTACAAAAAAGACCCTATGCGCTATGGTATGACGCATGAAGAAACATTCGTCAATATGTGCAAAGGGAAATTGTACGACCCACGTGAATCCTACGAGTCTGCATTTCAGCAGTATCAGTCATACATCATGACCGTGTTCCACAAGGTCAATCTGAATATGCAGTACCCAGTTACAGTAACATTCGATAACTTGCGGTCAGCATTTTTGACAGAATACGGAATCCGCGATATGATGGGGATGAAGATGCAGTCAGCTGTATCCGGCGCGAACTGGGATGAATACAACGCGATGAAAGGTATGATTGACACTGGATATACACAACAGATTTTACCGGCTGTTACTGTTCCGGCTGTTGTGGACGAAGCGTCTGCTAAGAGAATGCTTGCCGAGGTGAAATCCGCGGTAGATGAATTTAAATTCCCTAACCCGGCGAATAACATCGCGGGTGCGACTTCCACATCTGAACCGTACAGTCTCATCTTCATTACAACACCGAAAGTTAACGCTCAGATTAGTGTTGACGCACTGGCTTATGCGTTCCATCTTGACAAAACACAGGTGGATGTTAGAACCGTAATTGTTGACAAGTTCGCGAACTCAGCGATTCAGGGTGTATTGATGGATATTAGATTTTTCAATGTAAGAGATCAGTTCCGTGAAATGAGCGACCAGAGACTTGCTAATGTGTTGGCATGGAATTATTTCTACACTATGGTGGAAATGATTAGTGCGTCACCGTTCTACCCGATCAGAGTGTTCACCACAGATCAGGTAGCTACAGAGTCGTTAACTATTTCCGCGAAAGGTGGAACATACACACCGGGTACAGTGACCAATATTCAGGCAACCGTGACAGGTGGAACAGGTGCATACCATCAGAAACTTCTTACCTACAGTGTATCCGGTGCAACGTCAAAAGACACATACATTCTACCGGGAACAGATCAGTTGTATGTCGGCTCGGATGAAACAGCTACAACTCTTGCGGTTGAAATTGTTTACAGACCGGATGAAACTGTAAAAACAACGGCAAATTTTACCAAAGCGGGTTAGTGTTAACAGGTGTCGGGTGGGCAAATACAGACACTGTTACAATCCCGCAAAACGAAACAAGTGAACAAACTGTAGAATACACAAGAGGTGCAGCGAGTGATATTATGGTACTAGACGATAACTTCATTAGTGACGCTAAACTGGCTATTCATGGTAGCACCGGGGCGCAACTTGCAAATTTACCAAACAAGAACAACGTCACTGTAGACGGTGTGACTTGGTCGTGTAAAGACAATGTGGTTACAGCAATAGGGGAAACCGGAAATGAGTTTTCTAGAGTAAGTGATCTAGTATATCGTGTGCCTGTTGTACCCGGAAATTACTACATTTCAGGTGGTGTAAATCCAATCAGGGCTGTTGTAAAAACTACAAACAACTCAGGTTCAGACATGTATTATTTGAATAACCAAGCGTTTACTATTACGGATGAAATCTCTAGTATTAAGTTGTATGTAGAGGCGATGCCAAACACGATAGTGAATGCAACTATAAAAGTAATGTTGAATAAGGGCAACGTTGCTTTACCGTTCGAGCCTTACACAGGTGGAACACCTTATACAGACAAGTACACAGCCACTATAGTGGATCAAGCAGAAGACAATGTAACATTATCTATCGAAAATGTTTCTGCGGTAACAGGTGATACCACAGACCTTGATGTTGTGTTAACAGACAGACACGGTGTCACCAAAAGATCAGAGATTGGAAAATCTTTTATTGGGGGGTAAGTAATCATGATTCCAATGCCTACACAGGCGAATGTTGTGCCACGTGCACCACAAACACAATTAAGACTGTATAGAGGTGTTCCGTGGGATAATTCCTATAACCATGTTAGATTATACAACTCAACGCAGGACTTGCTAAATCATCTTGAGAACTGGAGGGTTAATCTCTCCAGTGGATTGGATGAAATGTCACCAATCAGAGTTGGGTCACTTGACGTGAAAGTTCCATTCACTGAAATGTCTGCGCTTGATCTTAACTATTTGGCGTTCAACAACTATGGTTTACACGATGAATGGGTGTTCTGTTTCATTACATCTATAGAGTGGAGATCAGAGCGTACAACAAGAATCATATTTGAGTTGGATGTGTTCCAGTGCAACTGGTACAAGCTGAATGTGAAACCTTGCTTCATTGAATATCATCACATTCCAAAAAGTCAGGACAGTATAGGTGCAAATCAGATACCTGTGAATCTTGAATCGGGAGAGTCAGTAGTGGCAAATTCCTATCTATACCCGTTGTACAACATGGACATCTGTGTCTATGTTTCAGAGGGAACAACCGGAGAACCTTTTGACGGTTCGGTAGTTAACGGAATATATCGAACAGGATCTTTGGGTCATTACAGTGTCAAAGACGTGGAAACCGTAAACAACCTAATCAAACAATACACGGAAGAGGGTATTGTTGACGATATTATGGCTATATTCATGGCTCCTCAAATATGCATTAACGCGATAAAGGGTGATGACTCAAATCGGGCAGAGTTCAAGTTACCGTTAAACAAAGGTGATATTTTCGGTGGTTATATTCCACGCAATAATAAGTTATATAGCTACCCATTTTGTTACGCTATGGTGGACAATAACGAGGGTCAGGCAAATATCTATAAGTTTGAATTATCGAACAACGCCGACCACAGTATTGACTTTGAAATAGTTGGTGCAATGTGTACCTTACCGCAGGTGTTAGTGTCACCATCAAATTATAAGGGTGTGAACCGATTATTTTCTGAGTCATTGGTGATATCAGGATTTCCACAATGTGCTTTCCAGTCTGACACGTTCAAAGCTTGGGTTGCTCAGAATAAGGGCGCACTGGCTGTTCAAGCTACATCTATTGTAGCTGACTCGTTGCAAGCACCTGTTGGTGCTGTGACAGCTGTAGCTACAGGTGGAGCAAGTGCTGTATTAGGTGGGATGCAAGCCACATCATCCTCAGTCAGTGCAATCCAAGGCACTATCTCGTTATTGGCACAATTAAGAGACAAGTCTGTTGTCCCGGCATCTGTTCACGGGAAAGCACTTTCTGAAAATGTCAATGTTGCTTGTGCTCTAACGGGATTCACTTTCTACGTTATGTCGTGTCAGGAAGAATTTGCACGTGTGATTGACTCGTTCTTTGATACCTACGGGTATCCAATCAATAGAGTCGCAATGCCAAACATACACACTCGATCAACATGGAATTACGTAAAAACTGCCGGGTGTGGTTTCACAGGTGCGGTTGACTTGGCACAGTTACAACAGATTAGAGCTATTTTCAATCGAGGTGTTACACTATGGCACACAGATGACATAGGAAACTACTCACTCCAAAACAATTAGAAAAGAGGTGACAATGTGGGAACAGTGAAAAACCCGTATCGGGCATATGAAAAGAATATCAACAATTCATGCAACAAGCAAGATATCGTTGAATTCTACTTTTTTAACAATATCATGAACTTGTTTATTAATCGTTTCAAGTACACAGGTTTACCTGAATCAATTGAGCCATTCTTTATTGAACGAGTCATGTTTTTTCATGGTTTGGGGTCATTCATCTATGACGATATTGTAGATGCTTTCGCGTTCATGAAAGTGAACCTTTCCGGCATGTATGATATATACAACGTCCCGGAGGACAGATGGGCGTATGCAAATAACGGCTACATGAAAGAGTACGGAAAAGAGAACTCCGTTATCATGTGGGATTCAGCGACCGCATTTCCGTATTATTACACCGCTTGTATGTACGCTAAAACTATGGCGGACGTGTGGCGCACGCGTAACATTAATATGTTCAGTCAGCGTACACCTGTTGCGATTGCATCCTCTGACGATGAAAAGCTTAGTTATCAAGTTCTCGGTGATGAATACTCCAACTATGTTCCTGTCATTAAGATTAGTGATACAATCAACATCAAGAATTTACAGGCTATATCATTAGGTGCGCCTTATGTTGTTGATAAGCTGGAAGATGAACTTTCCGTGTTGTGGGCGCGTGTACTAACTGATCTTGGTTATGAATCGAACCCGTCAGAAAAGAGAGAAAGGTTGATATCTGATGAAGTTGCCGGGAACAACGGGCACACAGAGGGTAATCGAAATCTAGCTCTAGCACTAAGAGAACGTGCGATTGACGCTTGCAATAAATTGTTCGGATGGGATGCGAAAGTGGAATTTAGATCGAAGCTACCAACACCACTGAACGCACCAACACAGTTTATGCCAAACATTGACAGAAAGGGTGATGTTATTGAGTAAGTATACCACAACTATATATAATATACTTCAAAACATTGTACCAAACTCGGAGAGCCTATCACCGGATGAACTGGTTGAGAATGGTGTAAACGCTTTTTTCGACTTCTCATTTCCTTGGTATAACAACACAGGTGATGGAAAATCTGAGTTTATGTCCGCATACTTAACAAGGTATTTGAATAATGAAATAGGGCAAGAAACGTTAGGCATGCACAAACAATTTTTTAAGGGTTTGATGTGTGAAAGCATGGAAGAAATGAGTCAAAAATATAGATTGCTTGGTGATATGCCTAACGTTGCGGGAGAAAGGGTGGTGAAACACAATGAAAACATAAACGACACAGAGACAAGTAACACAGATGTGAAGCAAGATGCAGTATCTACAGATACTTCAAATCAGAAACAAAACTCGCAGTCTATTCATTCAGACAACCCACAGGTCACAATTAGTACAAATGACTATGCATCTGAAATGGATAGAGGCGAAGCGACCACAAACAGCACAATAAACACAACAAGTAACTCATCAGGGAAAAATAACAGTAACCGTGTAGGAAACACAATCAGGACACTCTCTGAAAATGAAACAGACACACGCAATAGTGAAAAATATTTTAAAGCAATTTCTGAGGGTACATATTTAATCAACACAATACTGTTAAAACGCTGTAGAAGATTGTTTATGCAAGTGTGGTAAAGGTGAGGTGATAATATGGAAATAACACCATTAATTAAATTGAATTGTTGTAATCTACCGTCAGTGTATAACGACAAACAGTCGTACTATGAGGTGTTATGCTATCTCGAAAATAAGATAAATGAATGCATTTCTAGCATCAACAATTTCACAGACTCGTACAAGGAATACACAGACACGCAAATCGCTCAATTAAAAGCAACACTTGAAAATGAGATACATTCCCTTGAAGAGTATGTGAACACACAAGTTGCTGTCTTTAAAGGGTATGTTGACGGAAAAATTGCTGCTGTTGAATCTGATTACAACGAAAAAATAACAAAACTCGAAGTATCAATAAACAGGAAAATAAATGATATTTCGAATTCATTGACGGAGTTGACAAGAACCGTGTACCGTCTAAACAGTGAAACCTATGTATACATCAATCAACAGATTGACAGGTTGATTGATTACATAGACAAATATGTTTGTAACAATATACAGTGTTACAATCCGGTCACAGGTCAATATGACAGTATATGTAAAGTCCTTGGTGACATTTATGACTCGGCGAGATATTGTGGGATAACTTGTGATGAATTTGACAGGTTGGCGTTAACTTGTAACAGTTTTGAACGCCTAAGCATGACAGCTCACGACTTTGATTTATACGCCGGGTGCAAATTAATCCCATCAAGTCAGTTATACATGTTCTCACCGTTAACAGGTGAATACGTATTCTATCAAGATGTGATTTATCAGTTGGCTGAATTACACAGCAACGCGCCAATTACAGTTAACGAGTTTGATGACCTAAAATCACTAACGTGTAATTCCTTTGTAGGTTACAACATGACGGCGTACACGTTTGATAACACAGCAAAAGATATATTAATGTAAGGAGAGATTATTATGAGTAGCACAAACAAAACAACAAACTATAATTTGTCACAGTATATCGGAACGGACAAGCCTACTTACCTTGGTGACTACAATGGAGATATGCTGAAAATCGACACACAGATGAAAGCGAACTCGGATTCCGCAAGCAATGCAACGAGCGCTGCCGGTGCAGCTCAGGCTGTAGCAGAGAAAGCATCGAAAGACGTGCAGGCTTTAAATAACTCTGTGACAGCTAACAGTGAAGATATTGCCAGTTTAAAGACAAAAAACGCACAACAGGACGTATCTATTCAGAACGCGACAAATACAGCAAGCTCAGCTAACAACAAAGCAAATCAGAATGAGCAGAATATTACAGACATTAACACACGTAACCAGTGGATTCAGGGTATTAACATTCATAATACAGGTCTTCCTAACTACTCGAAAGGTTCATGGAACTGTTCATACAACAAGTTCTCGGGACTGTTAAACGTTAGTGGACAGATTGAACTTTCTCAGGGTTCAACTATTGCGGGTACAACAAGACTCGCTACAATCCCTGATAATATTATGAAGTCGATTGCATCGACAGGAGATCAAAAAGTTTGGAGCTTTTTATTTGCGGCAACGTCGGATAGTGCACTGGAAGTTCAGAACCTCACAATTGACCAGGCAGGAAAGATCTATTTTGATTATACATTAAACAATGTAACGTATCTGAATATTCAGCTTACACTTAACACATCAACTTGGAGATTATAAACGCAAT
>ENA-ORUA01002231-ORUA01002231.1-human-gut-metagenome-genome-assembly--contig:-NODE-2231-length-15489-cov-6.891733_pt1 | contig 15489 bp, 10 predicted proteins | sample MGYA00242076_ERZ509201 | MGnify/ENA primary metagenome ERZ509201 (study PRJEB26280, sample SAMEA2338863) | human gut metagenome | biome: human gut; feature: human-associated habitat; material: faeces...
GAACCAAAAGAAATACCTTTACCGATGCTAGATGAGGCATCGTTAGATATTGATCGAAAGAGATTTAGAACAGAGCATGAAATTAGAGCAGAGCATGAAAATTGATATTAAACTGGATGTATTTGAAGGTCCTCTGGACCTTCTTCTACATTTAATAGAGAAAAATAAAGTAAGTATATACGACATTCCAATCGTGGAAATCACAAACCAGTACATGGAATACATCCGTGAGATGGAAAAAACCTATTCGATGGAATCAATGAGTGAGTTCCTCGTTATGGCAGCGACCTTATTAAAGATAAAGTCAAAGATGCTGCTTCCGCAACCGGAAAAAGAAGAGGAAGAAGATCCAAGAGAAGAATTAGTCCGCCGTCTTACCGAATACAAAATGTACAAATATGCGGCAGAAGAATTAAAAGACTTAAGTGTAGATGCCCAGAAAGTATTCTTTAAACCAGAAACTGTACCAGAAGAAATCAAGTACTACGAGGAGCCAATCCGCCCGGAAGAAATTGTTGGGGACATCACTTTAGAAAAGTTAAACCAGATATTCCGCATGGTCATGCGCCGGAAAAAGGACAGAGAAGATCCGGTGCGGAGCCATTTCGGAAAGATTCAGAAAGAAAAATATAAAGTAGAAGACCGTATGGATGACATACGCCGTCAGATTCGCGGACTGAAAAAAATAAATTTCCGAACCCTTCTTGATATTCAGCCCGTCAAGGAAATGGTAATCGTAACTTTCCTTGCGGTACTTGAACTGATGAAGGTAGGAGAGATAAAAGTAAGTCAGGAGCATAACTTTGCGGAGATATACTTAGATTCCTGTGAATAGGGGGGTACTGAAGAATTGGAAAAGAGGTATTATGAAAGATAAAGAGAGAATAAAGGGAATTATTGAGGCGATTCTTTTTACGATGGGAGAGTCAGTTGCAATTTCTCGATTATCAGAAGTTCTTGACATAGAAGAAGATACATTAAAAGAACTATTAGAGGAAATGAAAGGCGATTATGCCGGAAAGGATAGAGGAATCTGCCTGATTGAGTTAGATGGGGCGTACCAGATATGTACGAAGATTGAGACTTATGAGTATGTCAAAAAGTTAGTAAGTCAGCCGAAGAAGCGTTCTTTAACAGACGTTATGTTAGAGACACTTTCTATCGTTGCCTATAAACAGCCTGTAACTAAACAGGAAATCGAGGCGATTCGAGGGGTAAAAAGTGACTTCGCGGTAAATAAACTCCTCGAATACCGCCTGATAAAAGAACTTGGCAGACTCGATACAATAGGACATCCAATTGTATTCGGAACGACAGAAGAATTTTTACGCTGCTTTGGCGTATCCTCTATTGAGGAACTTCCGGATATTGATGAAGTACAGAAACAGAACTTTATGGAAGAAGCAATGGAGGAGGTTGCGGCTTCAATAACAGTATAACGCAACAAGAATGCCGGGGCATTCTTGAAATCAATTATTTTCATTCTGAATTTCTGCCAGAGCCTTTTTAAACTGAAATGAAAATAAAACTGATGTAAAAAGTACCGCAATAATATCCGCAATCGGTTCCGCCATATACACTCCTGTAGTTGGATTGGATACCACATGAGGCATAATATAAATAAGCGGAAGCAGCAATACAAATTTACGAACGACAGCAACAACAATAGAGTTTACTGCTTTTCCAAGTGAAGTAAATGTCATCTGGCAGGCAATCTGGATACCGAACATAAACAGACATGCCAGATAGATGCGCAGCGCTTTTGCAGTAAATGCAAGCAATGTGGCATCGGAGGTGAACATTCCTGCAAATACCTGCGGGAAGATCATGACGCAGAGCCACAGGAAAACGGAGTATGTCAGACTGACCTTCAAAAGAAGTTTAAAGGCAGATTTGACACGATCCACATTTTTGGCTCCGTAGTTGTAGCTGATGATCGGCTGTGAACCTTGTCCGACTCCCTGCAGCGGAAGCATGGCAAACTGCATAACACTTGTCAGGATTGTCATTGCACCAACTGCGATATCTCCACCGTATTTCAAAAGAGAAGAGTTGAAACAAACGGAGATGATACTTTCACTTGCCTGCATCACAAAGATGGAAGAACCGAGAGCGAGTGAAGGCAGGATAATCTTAGACTGAAGTTTCATATTGCAAACTTTCAGTTTCAATGTTGTCTTTTTTCCAAACAGGAACGTCAGAACCCAGATGCAGGAGCAGGCCTGAGAAATAACAGTGGCAAGGGCAGCACCGCGGACTCCGAGTCCAAATCCAAAGATGAAGATCGGATCCAGGATAATATTGGTAACAGCACCGATCAATACGGAGAGCATACCGGTTTTGGCAAATCCCTGAGCTGTGATAAACGCGTTCATTCCAAGTGTGAGTTGTACAAAAAGCGTTCCGATAGCGTAAATGTTCATATAGGAAACAGCATATTCAATCGTGTTCTCACTTGCTCCAAAAGAAAGCAGGAAAGTCCGGTTTCCAATCAGAAGCACGATAGTAAGGATCGCAGATATGATGAGCTGTGTGAGAAAACAGTTGCCGAGGGTTTTCTCAGCAGACTCTGTATCTCTCTGTCCCATGAAAATAGATGCGCGCGGGGCCCCACCGTTTCCGACAAGGGCAGCGAATGCCGCTACGATCATGATCAGTGGCATACAAACACCTACGCCGGTCAGTGCAAGAGCACCTACATTTGGAATGTGACCAATGTAGATACGGTCTACGATATTGTAAAGCATGTTGATCATCTGTGCTGCAACGGTAGGCAGTGCCAGACGCAATAACAATTTACCGATAGGTTCGGTTCCTAAAAAATTCTTGTTCTCGTTCATTTCTCATTCTTCCTTTACAAATTATTTGTCTGAGTTCTGTTGCTGCATTTTGAATGCATTTTTTGCATTTTCCATCAGTTTCCGGTTCAAAAATTCCAGCTGCTCTTCCTCTTCTTTGGAAAAACCATGGAAAAGCTCTGTACGGAATGTCTCCTTTATCGTATCAATCTCATTCGTGATTGGAATTGCATCCGGAAGCAGCTCAAGATGAATCCTTCGCCGGTCATTTTCATCCGGAATCCGTTTCAGTAAAGATTTTTGAATCAGCAGTTCTACAGCCTGAGAGACATTTCCCTTGGAAAGCATCCGTAGTTCTACGATGTCAGCAGCTGTGTCACGACCCGGATTATTATAGAGAAAACTGATGATCGTTGTCTCAATCAATGTCAGCTTATGCCGTCTGCATATTTCTTTCAGCATACATTCGTACAGTTTGTTCAGTTGCCGGAATTGTACAAGAAAATGGGTTGAATTCATTATCCAAAACTCCTTTTGTGTTCAGATACAGAATGATTCGATTGAGTTCAACCAAAATGTATCACAGAACAGTTTTAAATAAAACAGTTCTAAAAAGAACTTTTAATTGTAATCATACGCACAAAAAGAGATTTGTCAAGAATAATTTGAAAAATTGTGTTACAAAATTATAATAATAAATTTATATTTATAATACGGAATACTCTTCAACTGTTAGAATAGTAAAAAAATGAACAAGCTGCATTAGGGAGGTCCGAATGAAAAAAATATCTTTAAACAAGAATTGGCAGTTTGCCAAAGGAACCATAACAATGATGGAGTTAATGATGGGAGACGCAGGAAATATAGAAAATATTGATTTGCCCCATGATGCCATGATTTATCAGGAAAGAACTCCGGCAACTGCGAATGCACATCAGACAGGATTTTATCCGGGCGGTGAATATACATACATGAAAAAGTGGGAGATTCCGGAAGCGTGGAGGGGATGTACAGTTGTTTTGGAATTTGAAGGTGTTGCAGATACCTGCCGTATTTATATGAACGGGGATCTTGTAACAGAGCATGTGAATCCATATACAGGTATTTTTGCAGACGTCAGCGGTTATCTGAAGTATGGCCAGGAAAATGAACTGAAAGTAGAAGTATGCAGTATAGAGCAGTCCAGCCGTTGGTATAGTGGTGCGGGGTTATACCGTTCTGTGTATGCATGGGTGGGAAAGACTGTGCATATTCCTGCCCAGGGGGTGCGTGTTACAACAAGAGAAGCTGACTGTGAGGCGGCAGTCGTGGAAGTAGAGGTTCCAATCTGTAATCGGGGAATGGTTTCCGAAACGGTACAGGTGGAAATTACATTGACCGGACCGAATGGGGCAGAAGCAGCCGCAGAGCACATACCGGTAACTGTTTTTGGAGAAAGCACGCAGATGTGCTGTCAGTGTTTGCTTGTAGAGCATCCTGCATTGTGGAGTGATGAAACACCAAATCTATACTCCTGCCGGATTACAATTTCTGAGGATGAAAATCCGATAGACAGTGTAAATATTTCAACAGGAATCCGTACACTTCGGCTGAATGCAAAACATGGTCTGTTGGTGAACGGTAAACCAACGAAACTGAGGGGGACTTGTATTCACCATGATAATGGGATTATCGGAGCGGCAACATTTCCAGATGCGGAGTATCGGCGTTGCCGCCAGATGAAGGAAGCCGGATTTAACGCTCTTCGAAGTGCACATCATCCGATGAGTAAGGCAATGCTGGATGCCTGTGATAAGCTGGGCGTGTTGGTGATGGATGAACTGAGTGATATGTGGACTCGGACAAAGAATCCCCATGACTATGCAAATTATTTTCCGACACATTGGAAGCAGGATGTGTGGGACATGGTGGAAAAAGACTATAATCATCCATGCGTGATTTTGTACTCGACCGGAAATGAGATTCCGGAGGCGGGCACTCAAAAAGGGGCAGAATGGAATCGGAGGATTCATGCAGAAATGAAACGGCTGGATGCCACACGCTATACGACGAACGGAATCAATGGTCTGATGGCAGGAAATGACCGAATGGGCGAAATTATGTGCCAGGCTACAGGGATGACTCCGGAGCAGCTTGAAGCGATGCAGCAGCCGGATGAGCAGAAGCGTGGAGGCGCAGATGAAATCAATGGGATGGCTGAGGTTATGGTGGGACCGCTGGCAGATGCGATTGCCACCAGTCCGATTCTGGAAGAAATGATAGGAGAATTTGCTGCGGCAAATGACATTGCCGGATATAATTATCTGACGGCATTACATGAAGAAGATCACATACGTCATCCGAATCGGGTTGTGCTTGGCACAGAGACTTTTCCGGCGGACATTGTTCATTTGTGGGATATCGTAAAGCGCAATCCACATGTGTTAGGAGACTTTACATGGACCGGATATGATTATCTGGGAGAGGCCGGATGCGGTATATTCCATTATAATGGAGGAGTGAATTTTTCAGCGCATTGGCCGGACAGACTGGCAGGTATCGGTGACATTGATATTCTTGGTGATCGTAAACCAATCAGTTATCTACGGCAGGCAGTATTTGGAATTGGCCATGCACCATCTATCGGTGTACTTCGGATGGATAAGGCAGGAATTGAAGTCGGAAAAACACCGTGGATGTGGAAGGATAACCTTGCAAGCTGGACATGGCCGGGATATGAAGGGGAAACAGCAAGTGTGGATGTTTATGCCAATGCAGATGAGGCAGAACTGTTCTTGAATGGGGAAAGTCTGGGACGAAAGTCGATTGGCGGAGTATATGTTGTGACGTATGAGGTACCTTATCATCCGGGAAAGCTAGAGGCAGTCAGTTATCTGAACGGAGTGGAGGCAGGCCGGGCTGTCTTACAGACAGCAGGGAAAGCGGTGAAGCTTAAGGTTGAAGCCGACCGGAATGAACTTCCTGCTGACGGAGAAAGTCTTACTTTCGTAAAAATCAGACTGGAAGACGCAGCAGGAAATTTCAATCGTCGGGAAAGTGCAGCAGTTACAATTAAAGTAGAGGGATGTGCTGCATTGCAGGGATTCGGAAGTGCAGACCCGAGCTGCGAAGGAAGTTACCAGTCTCATACATGGAATACCTATGACGGCAGTGTAATGGCAGTAATCCGGGCTGCAAAATGTTCGGGGAAGGCAGTCGTAACCATTTCAGCGGTAAATTTTGCAGAAGAAAAACTCGTTCTGAACATCAAATAGAAAGATGCCCCGCCTGGTATATTAGTAGATTTTGTGGGTCTGATTCCGATACTGTGTCGGAGTCAGACCATATTTTTTCTTAAATACAGTCTGAAAGTAAGACTGACTGGAAAAACAAAGATAGTTACTGATTTCGCTTAATGTCTTATCCGAATATGTCAGGAGACTTTTTGCCTCTTCCAGCTTACACCGCATAATGAAGCTGCAGACATCGAAGCCGAGCTCTTTTTTGAACTTGTTTGTCAAATAAGAGCGGCTTCTTCCGATATGCTCAGCTACATCGCCAACCTGAATGGATTCGTTGATGTGGTGAGTAATAAACTGAATACACTCAAATATTTCCAGAGACATTCCCTGAGGAATTTTATTTTGCGAAACCCGTTCCGTAAAATCAATCAGCATAGAATAAGACAAGGTTTCAATGTGGGAAATATTCTGCAGCTTTTCACATTCACGGATATATACATCGGCAAGCTGGTAAGCCTGTTCCATATCCATTCCTCCGGCAATGGCACTTCTTGTAACAATTGCAACAGTTGTAATGAAAACATTCTTTTCCTGCCGGAGGGAGTTGTCAGCCATAAGACCACCCGATAATTCGGAGGGGGTGTTTAACAATGTTTTCATTTTTTCGACGTCTCCATTTTGAATATACTGCAGAAGTTTCTGTTCAAACTGGTAGGTATTATGAAAATGCTGTTCTTCCTTTGCATTCATCACCTGATTGGAATGTACATTGGAAAACTCGCTGATGCTGCTTGTGTTTTCCAGATTAAAATGCTGTCCAACAGAAATATATTCATCGTTGAAACACAGGTGAAGCCAGGCAAGTGTCTGGAGAAACTGGTTAAAGGAAATCTGAGGAATATTGACCAGAAATTGGAGTATATCCGGTTTGTGTTCCTGACTGATTGCCCATTCCTGCATGAAAGTGCGAAGTGTAAGATCTGAAATAGGTGTGCTGAATACAGGGCCAATGATGATTACGCAATCAGCATGCTCCGGCTTTATATAACCATAATAGCCGAAGGACTGCGAGATAAAATAGTCCGGGTTTTTTGTGAAATGTCGGAAACCGGACAGGATGCCTTTAAAAACAGACGGATCTTCCAAAATCGAAGGAAAGGAACAGTCATTGTCGGGTGAAGCGTGGTAATAGCCAATCGGTATGGAGGTTGATGCATAAAATAATTCACAAAATGCCTTTAAATCAGTAATCATGGAAGACTCCTCCAGGTAAAACCGTACTTTTAAACTCTCTTTGAAATGGATGTAATACTAATTATAAGGTGTTCTATTTATAAAAACAAGGACAAAATTGAAATATTGTAATCAATATTGTAATACAAAAATTATATGGTTTGATATTTTATAGATAACTCGTAACTGTGAGGGTACTGAACAGTTACGATAACTCAATGAAAGTATTTAAAAGGAGAACTCAACATGGGAATGGAAGATTTTTGGGAACAGCTTCCGACAGGAAAAGAAGATAAACCATTGCTTTTTGAAATGGGACCGCTGGAGTACGATTTTCATGATATTGACGGATTGTATTTTATGCTGGATCGTCGACTATCCGGCTGTCTGCTTATGATGTGGGCAAAGCCGATGAATCCGGATATTCAGGGAACCGTCACCTTAGATAGCAGGGTGGTATCCGGCTGTATCAACCAATATATGGAAGTTATGGGAAATATGTGGGTGCTTGGAATTCCGCTTCGGGGACTTGTGACAGAGTACGGTCGGGAATATCAACTTCACGTGGAAGGTTTTGTGGACATGGATGGGAATGAGATGAATCCGCAGGATTTTACGGTCAGAGGTGTGGAAAAAGTGAAACCGAAGCCGGAAGATGCAGCACATGAACAGATTGCACTGGAAGCCGCCAGGGAGGGAATCGTTCTTTTGAAAAATGAGGCGGAAGTTCTTCCACTGAAGAAGGGAACGGTATTGAATCTGTTTGGCAGAGGTATTCACGAATTTCGTATCGGAGCAGTGGGGGCAGGCAAAATCAATCCTCGCTACAGTGTTAATTTTGTGGAGGCTGTCAGGGAAGGAGAAGCTTATTCACTGAATGAAGAACTGGTTGAATTTTACGGCTGTGACAGGGATGAGATACCGGAGGACGAGATGTTGATGCGTGCAAAGAAATTGTCCGATACGGCAATCGTGTTCCTGACACGTGCAGCAGGAGAAAACCAGGATGCTTCCACGGCGAAAGGGGAATACTATCTGAGCGAGGCTGAAGAAGCACTTATTGCAAAAGTAACGGATACATTTGCAAAGACAATTGTGGTTTTAAATGTCGGATATCCGATTGATGTGACATTTGCAGAAAAGTATGCAGTTGCAGGACTTATATATTCGGGATTTGGTGGAATGCTTGCAGGACCGGCACTTTCGGATATCCTGAGCGGGGCTGTAAATCCGTCAGGGAAGCTGCCGGATACATGGGCAAAGGATTATTTTGATATTCCGTCGTCGAAAAATTTCTATGACTGTGTAGATAAAACACGTCTGACAGCAGATGAAAATATATATGTGGATACTTGTTACGAGGAAGACATTTATGTGGGATATCGTTATTTTACAACATTCAGGAAAAAAGTGGCGTATCCGTTTGGCTACGGATTAAGTTATACAGAGTTTTGTATCAGGCAGGAGAATATTCGATTTGACGGGGAAGTACTGGAACTGGATGTATATGTGAAGAATGTCGGGGAAAAAGCCGGAAAAGAAGTTGTTCAGGTTTATGTAGGCAAACCGGAATCAGAACTGGAGCAGCCGGAAAAAGAACTGGTATTCTTTGAAAAAACAAAGGAACTGCTTCCGGGAGAGGAACAGAAGATTCCTGTTCATGTTCCGGTGAAAGTATTGACTTCATATTCGGAAGAAAAAGCGGCGTATATTTTATCAAAAGGATATTACCGTATTTATGTGGGAAACAGTATTGAAGCAGCGGAATGCGGCGGATTCGACGAAGAAGAAACAAGAATAATCAAACAGGTAACCAATCTGCTTTGCTGCGATTACAAATTTACAAGATTATCCAAAACAAATCCGGATGATACATGGCCGACAGGAGCGCATTCCGGAGTGGTCAAAAATAAGTTGACATTTTTGCCTTATGAGAAGAGGAAACATTATCCTGCAAAGTTTGATATGGAGAAACCGGAAGAGAAGGTAACATTTGATGCTGTAAGAAAAAATCCGTCACGTGCGGCTGAGTTTGTGGCACAGATGTCACCGGAGGAACTTGCCCGCATCAGCATCTGTGCCTCGGCAGGGTGGGGAATGGAAGGTATCGGTGAGGCAGGTCGTGTATTTCAGACAGAAGGATATGATTTGCCGGACTTTCCGGTGAGCGATGGAAACAGCGGAGTCAATCTGAACATCAAAAATATTGGAATGCCGTCAGGCGTTACAATCTGTGCTTCGTTCAATAAAGAATTATCGGAAGCAATCGGGTGTGTAATCGGGGAAGAAGCGAAGGCATTGGGCATGCCGCTGGTTCTTGCACCAGCATTTAATATTCACAGAAATCCGCTAAATGGACGACAGCCGGAATATTTTTCGGAAGATCCGTATTTGTCCGGTGTCATGGCCGGATTTTATGCAAAAGGATTGGAAGGAGCCGGGATCGGAAGCTGCTATAAACATTTTATCGGGAACAACTGTGAATCTTCCAGAAAGCGAAATCAGAGTCTGATTTCCGAACGTGCAATCCGGGAAATTTATTTCCGAACTTTTGAATATGCGATGGATGTTCATATGCCAGCCAGCTTTATGACGGCGTATAATGCGGTAAACGGCTGCCCGACAGCAGCGGATGAAGAACTTCTACAGGGGCTTCTCAGAGAAGAAAATGGGTTTGCCGGTTTTGTAATGACGGATTGGACAACCTATGACAGTGTAGATGTGGCAGCAATGGTACAGGCGGGAAACTGCTGGATTACGCCGGGCTCTAATGATGATACATATACCGGTCAGATAAAGAAAGGATTGGAGAACGGTACCATAGACATGGCAAGACTTCAGGAGAATGTTACCGCTCTGATTCGTACAATGGCAAAATTTTCGTAACTGTTCAGTACCCTCACAGTTACAAATTTTCATAGAATAGAAAGAATCAGAAAAACAAAAAGAGAGAGGAAATGCATATGATTCGTGATTTGACAATAGAATACAGAAAAAATCCGATAGGAATCGATGAGAAACCACGTTTCTCATGGAAGTTGGAGAGTGAAAAGCAGGATGTTGTGCAGACAAACTACCAGATTCAGGTTGTCAGCGGAGGCCGGCTTATGTGGGACAGCGGCCGGGTGAAAAGCGACCAATCCGTTCTGGTGCCATATAAGGGTGCTGCATTGAAAGAGATGACTGTTTATCAGGTGCAGGTCAGTGTATGGGATAATTACGGAGAGCTGGGACAGGTGACAGGAAACTTTGAAACCGGTTTGATGAGAGAAGAAAACTGGAATGCAAAATGGATTACCCATACACTTCCGGCTGAAGAGACTGCATGTCCGGTATTTGTCCGCAGCTTTTCTCTGGACAGACCAGTGAAGAGAGCAAGGCTGTATGCGACTGCCTGTGGTGTATATGAGGCATTTATTAACGGAAGGAAAACAGGAGACTTGTTCCTGGCTCCGGGCTGGACATCTTATCATCACCGACTGCAGTATCAGACTTATGATATTACGGAACTCCTGGAAAAAGATAATGAGATTACGGTTACTGTAGGAAACGGGTGGTATAAGGGAGAACTCGGGTTTGATGCAAGACCAAATCTTTACGGCGACAGAACGGCTTTGCTGGCAATGGTGCGTATCGAGTACGAAGACGGGGAAATTATCTGCATCGGCACTGATACGGACTGGCATGTGGAAACAGGAGAAATTCTGTTTTCCGAGATTTATCACGGTGAGATACAGGATTATACAAAAGAAAGAAGGCAGGTAGGAAAGGCAGTTCTGTTTGAACATACGGATGATATCGGGCAGATTGTGGCGCAGGAATCCGAGCCGGTCCGGGTAACGAAACGGTTTGATGTAAAGGAAAGGATCGTGACTCCAAAAGGAGAATTGGTGTTTGATTTCGGACAGAATATGGCAGGACTGGTAGAAATACGACTTCCAAAACTTATTGGAGACAGATTAGTTATTCGATATGCAGAAACACTGGATAAAGATGGAAACTTCTATACAGAGAATCTGCGGACGGCAAGATGTACAGATACATTCGTATACGGAGAAAAGCAGGTGGGAATGCTTGTGATGCCGCACTTCACTTTCCACGGATTCCGTTATATTTGTGTGGAAGGCGCAGGAACGGAAACAGAGGCATCGGATTTTACGGCATGTGCAATGCACACAGACATGCAGCCGACAGGAACATTCACATCCGACAACACGTTGGTTAACCAACTGCAGAGTAATATACAGTGGGGACAGAGAGGCAACTTCCTCGATGTTCCGACAGACTGCCCACAGAGAGATGAACGGTTGGGCTGGACCGGAGATGCACAGGTATTCTGTGGCACAGCCTCCTATAATTTCCACACGGCATTATTTTTCCGAAAATGGCTGCGGGATATGGCAGCAGAGACCACTCCGGAGTGGGGCGTACCTCATGTTGTTCCGAATATTCTCGGAAATCAGGCGGGAGCAGCGGCATGGAGCGATGCTGCGACAATCATTCCGTGGACGATTTATAAGGTTTACGGGGATAAAGAGATGCTTGCGGAGCAATTCCCGATGATGAAGAACTGGGTGGATTATATACATGCGAGAGTCTCGAAAAACGGATTGTGGCAGAGTGGATTCCAGTATGGAGACTGGCTGGCGCTGGACATAGAATCCGGAAGCACCGACCGGACAGGCGGAACGGACAAATATCTGGTGGCAAATGCTTATTACGCATATTCGACCAGGATTGTGCGGGATGCTGCGGATGCATTGGGGTATGCAGAGGAAGCAAAAGCATACGGTGACTTATATGAAAAAATAGTAGAAGCCATTCATGTGGAATACGTGACAAGAAGCGGACGAATGGTCAGTGAGACACAGACAGCCTGTGTGCTGATGCTGTACTTTGACTTGATAAAACCGGAATTTCGTAATCGGATTTTGGAGACATTGGAGTTAAATATCGGGGCACACCATAATCATCTGACGACAGGTTTTGTGGGTACACCGTATCTGTGTCATTGTTTGTCAGAAAACGGTCTTCACGGGTTGGCGGATGAAATCTTTATGAAAGAGGATTTTCCGGGCTGGCTCTATGCAGTAAAGAAAGGCGCAACGACAATCTGGGAGCGTTGGAATTCCATTCTGCCAAATGGGGATTTTGACGAATCAGGTATGAACTCCCTGAACCATTATGCGTACGGTTCGATTGGAAGCTGGTTGTACGAAAAAGTTGCAGGAATACGCTGTATGGAACCGGGATATAAGAAAATACGGATTCAGCCGACGCTGACAAAGGGAATGACAGAGGTGTCCGCAGCTTATGAATCCATATATGGAACAATCGTAAGTGCATGGAGCTGTAGAGAAGGAAAAATCTGTGTGGATGTGCAGATTCCGGTGAATACAACGGCTGTTATCCAGCTTCCGGAGAAAGAAGCGGAATTTACGGTTGGTTCCGGCAGATATCATTACGAGTACAAAACGGATACAAATCTGAAATTCGAGAAATATTCGTTGGAGTCAACACTCGGAGAGTTGGTCGCCGAAGAACTTGGCCGCAATATGTTTGAAGAAATGATGCCGGGAATGCTGGAAGACCCGCTGATTCAGTTTGCATTGTCCATGACCATATCCGATCTGCTTGTGCAAGATGCGCAGGCAAAGCCAATGTATCTGGCAGTCATTGATGCGCTGAACGCTACAAATTCAAAATTATAAAAATTAAGCTAAAATTAAAATACAGACAAATAGGAATGTGATATTTTAAGCTTACAAGATATCAAGGAAATGTGATACGAAATGAAGGAGGGACACAATGAGTAAAAAACCATTAGGAAAGGACAAATTTGGCGTTCAGAAAGTAATGCGCGTGAAGGATTACTTCGGAGATGCTACGGGACAGTTCGCATTGAATGCGATGTCCACACTGGTAGGACAGCTTACATACTTCTATACGGATAAGGTTGGCATGGCTGCTGGGGCGATTGCAACAATGTTTATTGTCTGTAAGATTATTGACGCATTTACAGACCTGATTATGGGAAATATCATTGACCATACAAAACCGGGAAAAGAAAAATATCGTCCGTGGCTTTTGAAAGCGGGAATTCCGGCAGGTATTGTAATGGTTCTGATGTTTACGGTGCCGAAAATAGGAGATATGGGACAGATTATTTACGTGACAATAACGAACATTCTTCTGACAGCAGTATTATATACGGCAATGGCAATCCCTTATAACTCGCTTATGACCGTTCGTACGAACAGCCAGGAAGAACGAGGCATCATGGGAACATGGAGAGCGGCGACCGGTTATGTGGCAGGTATGATATTTGCAATCTGTATGATTCCGATTACGAATGCACTGGGCGGAAACCAAAACGCATGGATTAAATTTGGCTTTATCATGGGAATTATTGTAATACTGGCAGCCTTGATTTGTTATGCAACAAGCCGTGAGACAGCAACAGAGGCAGGAGCGGTAGTAGAAGCGAAAGAAGAGGATGAAGAAGTGATTCCGTTTAAGGAAGCGCTTGGAAAGCTGTTCCACAACAAATACTGGGTGATTGTTCTTGTGGTGAATCTGCTCTCATGCATTATATATGGTCTTACAGCGGGTGCGGGAGTATATTACTGTAAATGGATTTTCGGCAATGACAACCTGGTCGGCGTTCTCGGAGGAATCGGAATGATTCCGACCCTGTTAGGATTCATATTTGTAGGACCGATGATTAAGAAACTTGGTGTTGTGAAAACGCTGCTGGTGAGCTTTGCAATGGGTGCAGGAGCAAATATACTGCTTCTCTTCACAAAAGACATCTTTTTCTGCTACGCATTATTCGGAAGTATTACAACATTTGCAACCATTCCGATGATGTGTCTGGTTGGAGTTATGACGGCAATGTCAATTGATTATAATGAATATAAATATGGTGTAAGAATGGTAGCAACCTCCAACAGTGCATCCAGCTTTGGCGGTAAAGTGGGAAGCGGGCTCGGAACATCTATTATCGGCTGGTTCCTTGCGGCAGTCGGCTATGATGCTGCACTGACTGCAGCGCCGGCAGCTACAAAAATGGCAATTTACGGATTCACTATTGTAACACCGTTAGTGATATTTGTTATTATGTTTATTCTTGTAAGCAAGTTTGATCTGGAAAAAACACTTCCTGCGATGAAAGAAGAAATTGCAAAAAGAAAAGCACAGAATGCCTAAAAAACGCCAAAAGGAGAAATATTATGCTGAAAGGAAAAATAGCAGTAGTAACTGGAGGTACACGCGGAATCGGGTATGCCATTGTGAAAAAATATCTGGAGAATGGTGCAAAGGTCATATTATTCGGTTCCCGGCAGGAGACAGTAGATAAGGCACTGGCATCCTTAAAGGAAGAAAATCCGGAATGGGAAGTATCCGGTGCCTGCCCGAGTCTGACAGACGCAAAAGAAGTGGCAGACGAAATCCAGGCAATTCACAGAAAATACGGAAAGATTGATATTCTTGTAAATAATGCGGGTGTATCTGACAGTATGATGACGATAGATTGCAATCCAGAGCATTTTCAGGAAATAATCAATCTGAATGTAAACGCAGTATTTAACGCAATTCAGCCATCGGTAGAACTGATGAAGGAGCAGGGCGGAGGCTGCATTATCAACACAAGTTCTATGGTAAGTAAGTACGGGCAGCCAGGCGGAGTGGCTTATCCTACCAGCAAATTCGGGGTAAACGGTCTGACAATCTCTCTTGCAAGAGAACTGGGACAATATGGAATCCGTGTCAATGCAGTTGCACCTGGAATTACCAGAACAGATATGGTGGCAGCACTCCCGGAGGAAGAAATTCAGCCGCTCATTGCAACGATTCCTCTTGGAAGAATCGGAGAACCGGAAGATGTGGCAAATGCATGCCTCTTTCTCGCAAGTGAACTTGCAAGTTATGTGTCAGGAGAAATTTTAGCTGTGGATGGTGCAACAATCTGCTAAGTTTTCAAAGTAGAATAGATAGAAAAAGTAAAATGCGGGTGGCGGCGACTTATTTTCTTACACAGATAATCCTTGTGAATCTGCTGGATTCTTCAACAGATGGAACAGGCTGAGTCATCACCAGTGCAAAAAAGGACACTTTTTTTTTACAAAGGAGTGTCTTTTTTTGCTGTGTAAAAATTCGTATCATATAGCTATAACAAGGAGAAGAGGAGGAAAAGCTATACGCAGCCACTGGAATTCAGAAGCAACCCTTCAATA
>ENA-ORUA01002266-ORUA01002266.1-human-gut-metagenome-genome-assembly--contig:-NODE-2266-length-15264-cov-3.098231_pt1 | contig 15264 bp, 8 predicted proteins | sample MGYA00242076_ERZ509201 | MGnify/ENA primary metagenome ERZ509201 (study PRJEB26280, sample SAMEA2338863) | human gut metagenome | biome: human gut; feature: human-associated habitat; material: faeces...
AGCGCCCGCCGTTCCCGCTGACGGTCTGACCGACGAGGTCAAGGTCGCCATCATGGCGGCGATCGCCCAGCAGCCCGGCTTCAACATGGCGAATGTGACGAATGTCAGCATCCGCAAGATTTAATTTTGAATTCCACTTCTTCCTTTATCAGTGAAAGGGACGGCATTGCGCCGTCCTTTTTGCTACCATGAAAAAAATATTCGATTTAGCACAAAATTAGCAGGCTGTATGCTATAATGGGGACGGAAAGCATGCGGAGTCTTTCTCCGCGCCAACGATCAAGCGAGAGAAGGCGGCGACATGGCAAAAATCCCCGAAAAAATGCGTTGGATCTACGACCTTTTGCTGACGGCGGCGATCCTGGCTATGGCGACGGTGCTCTGCACGCTGCTGCGAAGGATCGACGACGGCAGTGGCTACGTGAACCTCATCTTCGTGCTGGCGGTCGCGACCATCTCGCGCTGGACGGAGGGCTATTTCTGGGGGATATTCAGCGCTGTCTCCGGCGTGCTGTTCGTCAACTACGTGTTTACATATCCCTACTGGGAATTCAACTTCACGATCACCGGCTACCCGTTTACCTTCCTTGCGATGCTGACGGTGTCCATGATGATCAGCGCGATGAACACGCAGATCAAAAAGCAGGAGCGGCTGCGCATCGAAACAGAAAAGGAAGCCGTGCGCGCCAATCTCCTGCGCGCGATGTCGCACGATATCCGCACGCCGCTGACGAGCATCGTCGGCAACACCGCCGCGATCCTTGAAAACGAGGATTCGTTTTCTCCCGAGCAGAAGCGCCGCCTTTTGGAAGACGTGAACGAGGACGCGCAGTGGCTCATCCGCATGGTCGAAAATCTTTTGTCCATCACGCGCATGAGCGGCGGACAGGCAAAGATCGAGAAGGACTGCGAGGCGGCCGAGGAGATCGTCGGCGTCTCGGTCAGCAAGTTTACCAAGCGCTTCCCCGCGATCAAGGTTTCGATCGAGGTACCGGACGAGGTGCTGATGGTGCCGATGGACGCGACGCTCATCCGTCAGGTCATTATGAATCTGCTGGAAAACGCCGCCATCCACGGCGGAAACGTCACGCAGATCCGTGTCTGCCTCTCACGCGAGGGGACGAACGCCTGCTTTTCCGTCAGCGACAACGGCGTCGGCATCCCGAAGGAGAGGCTCTCGACGATTTTTAACGGCGGGCTTTCCGGCGTGTCGCACAACAACTTTGATATGAAGAAAAACATGGGCATCGGCCTTTCCGTGTGCTACACCATCGTCAAGGCGCACGGCGGCACGATGACCGCAGAAAACTTAGATTCGGGCGGAGCGTGCTTCCGCTTCTATCTGCCGCTGGAGGAGGGCATCAACAGTGAAATTGAAGGATAAAGTGCTCGTGGTGGAAGACGAGCAGAACATCAGCAACTTTATTTCGACGGTTCTCACCGCGAACGACTTCGACGTGCTGGTGGCGCAGACGGGTGCCGAGGCGATCTCGATGATCACCTCGCACTGCCCCGATCTCATCATTCTCGACCTGGGGCTTCCCGACATGGACGGGATGAACATCCTCAAGGAGGTTCGTTCGTGGTCGAGCCTGCCGATCATCGTCGTTTCGGCGCGCACGCACGAGCATGACAAGGTCATGGCGCTCGACCTCGGCGCGGACGACTACATCGAAAAGCCGTTCGGCACGAGCGAGCTGCTCGCGCGCATCCGCACGGCCATCCGTCACACGCGCACGCCGCTCGACAACAACGAGATCGCGCAGTCGGGCAAGTTCACCGTCAAGGACCTGACCATCGACTATGACAAGCACCACGTGCTCATCGGCGATCAGGATGTGCACCTGACGCTCAACGAGTTCAAGATCGTGGCGCTGCTCGGCAAGTACGCTGGCAAGGTGCTGACGTATGACTATCTCATCAAGCAGATCTGGGGTCCGAAGGCCAAGGCCGACAATCAGATTTTGCGCGTGAATATGGCGAACATCCGCCGCAAGATCGAGAAGAATCCCGCCTCGCCCGAGTATATCTTCACCGAGATCGGCGTGGGCTACCGGATGCTCGAAAACGACGCATGATGATAGAGCCGCTCGCGGCTTTATGATACCAGGGCGCGTGCGCGCCCCACACGATCACGCAGACGGCTCCTGCCATTTGGGGATGGCAGGGGTCATTTGCGCACTTTTGCACTTTTATGAAAAAGGTGTCGGACTGAAACAGTGAACGTTTCAGCCCGGCACCTTTCTTTTTTTGCGTGTTTTCATGCAGCAAAATCTTTTTGCTTGCTTATAAATACCCCGTATTGTGCCGCAGCGGATGTTCGACCATCATAGTTATGCTGACTTTTGTGTATATTTTTACCAAATCGTTTTCCGCTCTATTTCGCCTATTTATTCAGCGCTACAATCTTGAGCGGACACCGCGTGCCTTGTCGGCGCGGGCGTTATCGGCCGCACGATGATCTCCGCCGTGCACGAGGCGCTGCCCCAGATCAAGACCATGTACCTCTGCGATATTGATGTCGCCAAGGCCGAGGGCATCGCGAAGGAGTACGGCGACAGCTTGGGCGTCGAGATCATCCCGACGAGCGACAGCAAGGCTGCGGCGCTCAAGTCCCAGCTCATCGTCGGCGAGACGACCGCGACCAAGCCGTTCATGGACACCTCCTGGCTCACGCCCGGCTGCGGCCTCGTCTCCATGCACTCCAACGAGGTGATGGAGGACGTCTTCCTCAAGGCCGACGGCATCGTCGCCGACTACTGGACACAGCTCAAGCAGCACACGAACCCGCTGTCCAAGCTCACGAAGGAGGGCAAGCTCGATGGGAGCCAGATCATGGACCTGAGCGAGCTGGTGCTCGGCACGAAGAAGCTGCGCACCTCGGACGATCAGTTCGTCGCCGCCGCGTCCATGGGCCTCGGCGCGCTGGACATCATGATCGCCTATCAGCTCTATCTGAACGCGACGGAAATGGGCATCGGCACCAAGGTGAACCTTTGGGACAAGCCCCTGTGGGAATAAGACACGCAGGAGGGAACAAAGATGAACGCATTCAAGAAATTTGCGGCGCTGCTTTTAGCGCTTATGATGATCCTGTCTCTCGCCGCCTGCGGCAGCAAGAGCGATGACAGCGCGCAGGGCAGCTCGGACGGCGATGCGTCGTCCGATGACACCGCCAAGTCCAAGATCGAGCAGATCAAAGAGGCGGGCGTGCTCGTGATGGGAACCTCTGCCGACTATCCCCCGAACGAGTTCCACACGGAGGTGGACGGCAAGGACACCATCGTCGGCTTTGACGTTGCTATCGCGCAGTACATCGCCGATGACCTCGGCGTCGAACTCAAGGTCGTCGACATGTCGTTCGACAACCTGTGCATCAACCCCGCCAAGGGTGATTTTGACATTGTCATCGCCGGTATGGCCTCGACCGAGGAGCGCTTGAAGTCCGTCGATTTCTCTGACCCGTACTTTAAGCAGCAGCAGGCCATTCTGATCCGCGCGGAGGATGACGCGCTCTACAACAAGCCCGAAGACCTGAGTGGTCACAAGGTCGGCGTGCAGAACGGTACCATTCAGGTGCCCATCGCCAACGAGCTTGCGGGTGAAGAGAACGTTGTCGGCCTCGTCAAGGCGCAGGATCTCATCATGGAGCTCAAGAGCGGCAAGCTCGATGTTGTGTACATCGACTACACCGCGGCTCTCGCATTCGCCGCGGCGAACGATGACCTGACGGTCAAGGACATCGGCATCGAAAGCGACAGCGAGGGCCAGTGCATCGGCGTGCAAAAGGGCAACGAGGACTTTGTCGCCTACCTGAACGAAAAGATCGCCGAGATGCAGGAGCAGGGCCTCATCGACCAGTACGTCGCCGAAGCCCAAACGCTGGCGGGCATCGAGTAAAGCCCGTCCCCCTTGCATGATATGAACAGCACCAGCATACCCTCTACCAAGAGAATTGGGGAGGATATGCTGATGCTGTTTCATTTTGACCGCAGGAAGAAGTCTGAAAAGGAGAAGAAGCCGCCGCGCTTTCTGGTGCTCCGGCGCAAATGGCTGACGCTGGGCGCGGCGGTGCTGGCCGCCGCGGCGATCTTTGCCGCCGTCAATTATCCCGCCGCCGTCAGCGCGTCGGCCGCCACGCGCCAACTGCCGATCTACTGTGTCCAGCGCGACCAGAAGGTGTGCTCCATCTCGTTCGATGCGGCGTGGGGGGCGGACAACACACAGAAGATCCTCGACGTGCTCAAGGAGTACGGTGTCACCTGTACCTTTTTTGTCGTGGGCAACTGGGCGGATCAGTATCCCGAACAGGCCAAGGCCATCGTGGACAGCGGCAATGAGCTCATGAACCACTCCAACGCGCATGATCATTATAATTCCCTCACCGCCGACCAGATCATCGCAGACGTGAACACCTGCAACGATAAGATCGAGGCGTTGACCGGCGTCCGCCCGACGCTCATCCGCTGCCCGTTCGGCGAGTATGACGACCACGTCATCTCCACCATCCGCTCGATAGGCATGGAGCCGATCCAGTGGGACGTGGAAGCGCTGGCAGCGGTTGGAACCGCCCGCGGCGCAAGCGATATGCGCGCCCCTTACTCGTCTTCCTGTTCCGGCCGGTGCCGTTCCGCAGGGCACAGCAAAAAGCTCATCATGTAGAGCGCGTCGCCCGTGCAGTGGAAATCGAATGTAGGGAGCCTTATGACCGAAGGCAAGGCAGCAAGCCACAGCGCGGCGGTCGAGGCGCATCTTGTTCATCAGCACGAGCATGGGAGGAATCAGGATGGGGATATAAGCGATGTGAATGGGGATGAGGTTCTGAGACAGGCAGGCAATCAGGGTGATCATGCCGAGAAGTGGTGCCAATGATCTTGCTCAGCTTCTTGGAGACAATGTCGGCAAGGCCGGTGGTAGCGATCGCCGTAGCGAAGGTACCGAGCAGGATGTAGGCAAGAGCAGTAGTCGCGTTGCCGGAGAAGCCGGACGTGAGCAGCTTCATAACGCTGTCGCCCTCAGCAGCGTAGATGGGGATATAAAAGGCCACCATCTCAAGGAGCCGTTCGCTCACTGAGATGGCGGTCACTATTTTTGATGTGTGCAAATTAGGGCCGATCACTGTGCAGTGCATCGTGTATCCGTTCGGCCAGCGCCCTTGTCGTAAAAGGCTTCGGGAGCACAAAGCTTGCGCCCAGACGGTATGCCTCCTCTATGACCTTGTGCGTCGGCAGCGCTGTCATAAAGATCGTCGAGATTTTGTGTCCGCCCTCACGCAGCTGCTGCATAACGTGAAAGCCGCCCTTGTGCGGCAGCAGAAAATCCAGCAGAAGAACGTGAGGTCGGTGCCGATGGAGCACCTCGGTTGTCTCGTCCGCATCCCTTGCGTGGAATACACGGAAGTCTCCGCGCTCACGCAGGGAATCCGTCAGGAGCATACTGAAGGCTTCATTACTGTCTGAGAGTAAAATCTTCTTTCGGTGCGGCATTTTTATCCGCCTCCCCCTAAAAAATTTGATTTTACACACTCACCTTGTATAAAATAGTCCTGTTGGCTCATTTTTTCAATCCGCTGCGCAGCATTTTAACGGTTTTTTTACTTGGCAGGATTTGAGCTTCCGCAAAAGAAAGAGGGATGCCTGAGAAACTTGCCAGGAGTGTTGTTGTAACACCTTGCTGCCGGCACCATTCGCTTACGGAGAGACCGCTGCCCCGGCATTCCTGTATAGCTATGTTCCATTCCTGCTTCTTGGCTTCGTGTTTCAGTTCATTGCTCGTCATTTACTTCACACCCTGAACATTATAGTGGTGGGAAGTTTCGCAATGTTCCGCTACTATTGTCCCATGTCTGTCCAGCCGCCCTCAGCTTTGACGGTTACTTGAGATGGCGGCCTTTTATATGCGGTTACGTTTTACGCTTACTGAGGGGCGGTCCATCGGACCGCCCCTCCTTGCTGTGCCGTATTCGGCTTTAGTCCGCGTTCTTGAGGTACCGCGCCATCATCGCGGCGACCTGCGCGCGTTGGGCATCTGCGCTCGGCGCGACACAGTTATTGCCGACGCCGTTCATAATGCCGTTCTGCGTCGCCCAAAGAAGCGCATCCTGCGCGTAAGCGCTGACTGCTCCCGCGTCCGCAAAGCGCAGCGTACCGCTAATCGCAGGTGAACCATAGAAGCGATAAAGCAGCGTCGCAAGCTGCTCGCGCGTCACGCTCGCCTCGGGGTTCGTGCCATCTGTGATGCCCTTGCTCTTGGCCCACTCGGTACCAACCTCGTACCACTTCTGGCCATTCTTGGGTGTGGTATCAATGCCCGCAAGTCTTGCCAGCACAGTATTCACCATGCCACGGGTCATGGGCTGACTGACACCAAAGAGATTATTCCCGACGCCATTGAATATATCACGGGAAGCGACGAAGTTGACCTCATCTCGACTCCAATGATTACGGGTGTCAATGAAATCCTTGGAGTTATCAATAATCTTCACCACCGTATTGCCGTCTACAGTCAATTGAACGCCGTCTTCGGTGGGCTTGGAATTCTTGACGATCTCCTCGGTGCCGTCCTCGTGGACGATGACCGCAACCGTGCCGGAGTTCACGTTGGAAACCGGGATCTCGATCTTCGTCTCACCTGCGTTCTTCGGCAGCTCGACCTTGACGGTCGGGGCGGAATTGCTGTCCTTGCCCGCCTTGACCTCGGTGGGCACCTTGACCGCCTCGCTAGACTTCTTCGCGTCCTCGACCGCCTTGTTGCTGATCTTGGCCTCCGCCTCGGTCTTGCCGTCCTTGTCGGTCTTGACCGTGCCGGTCGTGCCGTCGGCGGTCTTGCTCTCGGTCACGGAGCTGCCGTCCTTCTTGGTCGTGGTCTTGCTGGTCGAACCGTCCTTACCGGTGGTAGTCTCGACCACTGTGCCGTCGGGTTTTGTTTCGGTTTTGGTGGTAGATTCATCAGGGTTGATGGTCGTTTCAGTCTTGGTTGTGCTACCAGCAGAAGAACTGCCACCGCCAGCGCCACCAGTACCGCCTCCGCCATTCACCAGCTTAGGAATAATTTCAGTTTTATACTCATCACATATAGCGCAGGTGTAGAGCATTTCACCGTTTTCTCCATAGGTAGGTTGCTTTAAAATTTTGCCACTATCCCAATCATGACCCTTGGCAGAAACCACTTTCTGTGCAACGAGAACTTCGTTGCAGACGGAGCAGTGCTTGCCTTCCGTCTTGCCTGGCTTCGTGCAAGTCGCCTCGACCACCGGATCAACCACTTCCGTGTGACCCTTCGCGGGAACAGTTTCCTGCGCGGTAATCACCTCACCGCAGACGGAGCAGTGCTTGCCTTCGGTCTTGCCGGGTGCAGTGCAGGTAGCCTCGACTGCCAAGTCGACGACCTCGGTGTGGCCCTTGGCGGGAACCTCGGTCTGTGCAACGATCACTTCGTTGCAGACAGAGCAATGCTTGCCCTCGGTCTTGCCGGGCGTCGTACAGGTCGCCTCAATTGCCTCGTCAATGACCTCGGTGTGTCCCTTGGCGGGGATCACTTCTTGGGCAACAAGTACAGTATTGCAGACGGAGCAATGCTTACCCTCGGTCTTGCCGGGCTCGGTGCAGGTAGGTGCAACTGCCGTATCAATGACCTCGGTATGTCCCTTGGCGGGAATCACTTCCTGTGCCTTAATGACCGCGTTGCAGACAGAGCAGTGCTTGCCTTCGGTCAGGCCAGTCTTGGTGCAGGTTGCCTCAACAGCCGTGTCAACGACTTCGGTATGGCCCGTCGCAGGGATCTCTTCCATACCGGATATCGTAGCGCCGCAGACAGAGCACTTCGTGCCGGCTTTATGGCCAGCCTCGGTGCAGGTAGCGGGCTGTTCCGCAACTTCAACCGGAGTATGTCCAGTCGCGTCGATTGCTTCGGTCTTGGTTGCATTGCAAACTGTGCAGGTGTAGGTCTTGGCACCGGCGTTCTCACAGGTAGCGGCGGTGGTAATCACGCCCTCATTCCAGCTGTGGCCCTTTGCAGGAATGGATTTACCCGGCTTTTGTACTTTATCACAAACCTTGCAATAGGTATCGCCGGTGTAGCCTTCCTCAGTGCAGGTAGGCTCACGGCTACCACGAACCTCGGTCAGCGAGTGGTTATCCTTCCAGCTGGCTTTGAGGGTCAGGTCGGAGAAGGCGAGGAGCATTTCATCGTCCCATTTCTCGTCATGAAGCTCATACGTCTCGAAAGTATCGCAGCCAACAGTTCCGGTGATGAGCCAACCGGCGAAGTCATAGCCTTCGCGAGTAAAGCCACATTCGGGAAGCGTGTAATACTCGCCGGACCCGCCGTTGACGATTTTTACCGAATCCATCGTGCCGATGCCGCCGTTGGCATTAAAAGTGACGGTGAGCTTCTTAAATTCGTTGAATACTGCCCTGAAGTCAACGTCCTCATGCGGGTTGAAGCCCCAGCCGTCGATTCCCTTCGTCTCATCATAGGGAGTCCAGCGCATCGCAAAGACGTAGGTATAGTTCTCATCCTCGGGTCTGCTAGGGGTTTCGTTGTTCAAATCATCCCATCCAGCCGTATCCTCGCAGGTGTAGTCGCCCTTCTGCAAGACTGTGTCGTCCCAGTTCAGCCAGCGGACATGGTACTTGTGCAGCGTCCACTGGGCGTAGAGGGTGACATTTTCGTTGGTGGTGATGTTTGCCTTGTCGCCATAGGCCGTGCCGGTGCCGTCCTTCGCCGTGTTCCAACCGGTGAAATCATAGTCCGCGCGGGTGAAGGTGTTGGCGGTCAGGGCAGTCGCCTCATTGGGCTTCACGGTCTGCGTACCCATGGTTCCCTTGCCGCCGTTGGCGTCAAAGGTGATGACCGGGTCCTGAGTCCACTGGGCATAAAGGGCGGTATTCTCGCTGAATTTCACGGGCGCCTTGTCGGCATAGGCCGCGCCAGTACCGTCTGCCGCAGTGTTCCAGCCGGTGAAGGTGTAGCCTTCGCGGGTAAAGGTGTTCTTTGGCAGATCAAAACTCGTATTGGGCTTACCTGTCCAGGTAGGCATCGTTCCTTCGCCGCCGTTGGCGTCAAAGTCAACAGTGATGTTCGCAGCACCGCCCCATACGCCATCCAGATAGGGAATGGTCGTACCCGCGCTGGCATTTGCCGTCTCGGTGTAGGTGCCGTCTGCGTTGTGTAGCTTCGCGGCGGTGATGGGGATGGTCACCGCATTATTGCCATTTGCATTATATTGATAGGTTGCGGTTTCCTTACCAAGTATGCTCTGCTGCACATATTTGCCGGTTCCGTTGCTGCTGCAAATGTCAGCGCCGCCATTGGTGGTGTAGATGGCGCCAATAGCCGTTACGCTGCCGTTCACATCCATCTTCGCATCAACCAAGTCGTTATCGGAGCGGTTGTATGCCTTACCCGGCGCATAGGCCACGGACTTAAACTTGCAGGGACCCCAGACAAAGTTGTCGGAGTTCCACTCATCGCTGTCATAGAAATAGATATTCTTTTCGTTTGCAACTGTCAGGCCAGCGCCCTCGGCAATGTTGACCTCAACGCCCGCCAGCAGAGCTGCCGTCTGATTGATCGTCACATTTCCGGACTGGATATTGATGGTAATGTTGTTGGTGATAGGCAATACGTAGCTTGCAGAGTTGACATCCATGCCTGCAAGCGTCAGCGACAACGTGTTCAATGCCGCTTCGCCGTTTACTGTGAATACAAGACGATCCGTCTTTTCATCGTAATCCTTAGTAAAGCTACCGGATTCCACTTTGAACATACCGGTGTCGCCAATGAAATTAATAGCAGTAGTATATGTGCTCTTCATTGCATAAACGCCGCTATAAACCTGTTCATTGGCGCCGGCATTCAACGTCAAGGGAACTTCGATGTTTTGTACGAAGTACTGCGAAAATGGGAACACCCCATGGCCCATGCTGGAAGATGCGCTGCCGCCGCGGAAGTCTGCAATCTGATAGAATTCGTACACCGTAGCGCCAGATTCCGCCAAAACAGAGCCGCTGCCGGAGATAAAGCCCCATGCATAGAGATTACCGCCGTTCTTGACCGTGATGGAGCTGTTGTCAGCCATTTTGATATAGCCGTAATCACCCACAGGACGTCCCTGCTGGCTGCCGGCAGCGGCAAAATATCTGCCGCCCAAGCTAATCGCGCCATTGACTGTAATGGAGCTTCCTTCGCTCATCGTCAGCGTTCGGAACGGCTTCGAAGCTGGGGCTGTGCGAATTGCCGCAGGAGCATCCGTATACAGCGTTCCCGCCTCATCAAACGGAATCAACAGTGTAATTCCAATCGGAATGGTATAGCTGCCGCCGATAGAACCATCGGTCGCCAAGGTAATCTTGGACTGACCGTTTGTCTGTGCATAGGCAACCGCTTCATTCAGGTCTGCAAACCGCTGACCGCCAGTCTCAAAAAGCGCCAGAGACTTGCTCACAAACTTCGCCGTAACGGTGCAGTCACTTTCGATATTCAGGGCGGTGGTTGCCGCAGTCGCGATGCATTTGCCTGTGGTCAGGTTATACCAGCCCAAGAACTGATAACCATCCGCCGGAGTCGCCGCCACCTGATAGGCGGTCATGGAGCTTTGCGTGTTGCTATATTCCTCGGTAATGAGTTTTTCGTCTACTGTATAAGTACCGTTTTCAGCAGGCACGAATGTCGCAGTTGCATTGACATCGCTTACCAGAACCACGTTGGTAAGGGTGATCTTCGTAGCAGCACTGGTGCTGCCAGACTTGATGTATACTTTAACTTCCTCGTCGGGTGCCAGTTCCTTGGTGAATCTGGCACCTGAAGAAACCTCTTTACCATCCACCTGAATCGCTCCACTGTTCTGCTCAATAGAGTAGTCAAAGGAAAGGGTTGCTGTTGTCGACTTCTTATTGGCAATTGTCAGCGTAGAGTCATAGTTTGTACCGTCGCATCCGCCCGTGCTGGTAGCTGCGCCGGTAATGCTCGTAGCATTGGCCGACCAGGCATCATCTGCGTCGCCCGTAAAACTCAGTCCAATGTTCTCGTCGGCTAAGCCTGTCACAGTTCCACTGGTTGCTGCAAACGCTGTCATGGTCACATTGGGTAACAGTGCCAAGACCATGCACATGCAGAGCACAAGCGAAAGGAATCGCTTCCATGTGCTTTTCATTTCTTTATTACCTTCTTTCGTTGATGATTTCTGGCGTTTATTTCTATGTAAATGCTGAGTCCCGCCGCAAATGCGATGGCTGCCCAGACATGAGAAAGGTGGAATAGCATCCCCGTAGAGGACGTTCGGAAGAATTCATCAATGAAGCGGAACGCTCCGTAGGATGCCATATATAACGGGTAAATGCTGCCGGGGTTCTTGCTCTTTTTCACTCTTGGGATGAGCAGAATCAGCATCACAATGTAATAGAGAATCTCAAGTTCCCTTGTGGGAAAGTGATAATGCGTTCCTGGTATAACTAAGCCAGCGCAGCAGCCAGAGACGATGCAGTTGATTCGAGCACACATCACTGTGAAGATCATGCAAATCGTAAAAATATCAAAAACGGCTTTGATATTGCGTTTTGAAACCTTTGCGCTGATGAAATAAAGCACTGGCATAAAGAACACTCCGCCGAATAAGCTCATGTTGCCAGCATCTCCGGTTTCCAGAAATGCAAATGCTTTTACACTCAAAACACCACATACCGTATGCAGCACCGAGAATGCTATCACGGCGTACCATTTCATTTGGAGTTGCCGCCGCATCCTGTACAGCCAAAATATGTTAAAGATCGTTCCAAGCAAGAGAAGAGCACTCAGGGAATAATCTTTCGTCCATGACATGGATAATTCAGCCAGTCGTGTACCCCTCAATTTGCATCACCCCCCTTCACATCTTCTTTAGTCCTCAGGCTATATGTCGTTTTTTTACTTCTCTCAGCATTGCTGCAGCTACACCAGTGCTGGGAGAAGCAGAAAAGCAGCATGGGGCAGGGACAAGCGCCCTGCCCCATGCGTGAGACATTATACTGCTTTTCTTTTGGTTCTTCTTACCGGATGGTCACATTGATCGTCTGACCGTTCATCTGCCCAACCAGATTATTGAACATCTGAACCGCAGCTATCACCAGCGCCTTATTATTTGCACCAGAGTTGACCTGGTCGCGCAAGCCGCTCAGAATGTTAGCAGGCACGGCTACACCATCTGCGGTCACTTCCACGGTGACGTCCCGATTCAGAGTTGCGACGCTCTGGCCAACAGCCAACTGCGTGCCCGCCTTAATCGAGATTTTAATGCCATCGAAATTCTCCACGCTAGTATCCAACTTCACATGATCCTTGACATTCTCCACCAGTGCGTCAATATTGTTGAAGTTATCCAGCTTCAGATTCTCAGCAATCTCGAAGCTCAGAAGCTCCGTGCCGATCTGCATCGTCGAGCCATTCGCCACAAGGATATAGCTGTCATTCTCCGGCTGTGTGGAGGTCGTAACATAGCTGGTCAGTTCCTGCCAGGCAGCACGGGCATCCTCGGTATTGGTGGTAGCAGTGATTTTGCCATTATCGTATGCGGAGAAGTCATAGGTGCAAGGCTTGCCGCCGATCGTGGCATTGACAGTCATGCCACGGAAACTGTAGCAATTGCTGAGCCATGTTCCCAAATCAGCAGTAACTCCTGCAATGCCGGTATTGATGGTCACAGAATGCTCACGAACACCGGTCACGCCCAGAGAACCGACATTCTGCATTTTAGCAGTCAGCGTCACGCTCGCAGCATTGACACTCTTGTCCTCGCCGTTAGGCAGCGTAAAGACAGCGGTGTAGTCATCGCCAACGGTCATATCAACGGTGTTGTTAGAGATAGCAGCAAGATAGAACTTCCAGTCAATATTTTCCGTATTGGTCGCAGTGCAGCCTTCACGTCTGCAGGCGTAGGTCTTGGTGCCGTTATTGCCATTGGCGGCATATACCACCGTAGTTTCATTCCAGTCGTGGCCCAAAGCCTCGATGGCCTCGGGCTTGGTTGCATTGCAGACGGTGCAGGTATAGGTCTTGACGCCGGCCTCAGTGCATGTAGCAGCCGTCGTTACCTCGCCGTCATTCCAGGTATGGCCCGTGGCGGGGATCTCCTCGGTCTTGGTCGCGCCGCAGGTCGTGCAGGTGTAGGTCTTGACTCCAGCCTCTGTACAGGCCGGTTCCTTCGTCACGACGCCTGCATTCCAGGTGTGGGTGTGCTGCGCCGGAGGCGTATAGCTGCCACCGGAGGAACCACCGGAGCTTGCGGACTCCTTGTTCACGGTGGTGGAAGTTCCGGGCTTGACAGTGGTTTCCTTACCCTTGGCGTCAGTCACAGTGATCTCGCTTCTGCCCGTGTTTTTGACTTCGGTGTTCTTAGTCTCAACGGTCACGTCGGTGTCAGACGCAACACTTTTCACCGTGCCGGAGCCGGTAACGGCAGCGCCCGGTGCACTGTTGGCAACATTGTCGATGGTCGTTCCGCTGCCTGCGGCCACAACTGCGCCGGAAGCGCTCTCCGTCAGAGCGATATTTTTAATGTGCGAACCGTTTTTCGTCTCGACCTTGCTGCCCACGCCGCTGATCGTCACGTCATCTGCCGTGGCGTTGTCCAGAATGACGGTGGAGTGATTGCCGGTGATCGCAATGCTGCCGATGTTTTTGCTGCCGCTGACGATCACGACGATATTGTCGGTGGGGATAAGCAGGCGGCCGATGGTTCCGCTGACGGTCACGTCATCGGCTACCACAAGAACCAGTCCGCCGCTGGCGCTGACTGCCGCACCGGCCTTGTCCGCATAGGTCTGGATGGCACGGTCAAGAATGGTAACGGTAGCGGCACGGGTGATGTTGTCCTGCGGCGCAAGACGGTCGGCGGTCACGCCGCCAACGATACCGGCCTCAATGAGTGCGGCAAGATAGCCCTGCGCATAGGGGGAGACCTGCGCGACGTCGGCATACTTGGAGAGGTCAGGGCGGCTCAGCGGCTCGATCCCAAGCGCTCTGGCCAGCATGACCATGGCCCGTTCACGGGTAATGGACGCATTCGGCGTCACGGTGCCATCGCCGTTTCCTTTCAGAATGCCAGCGGCGGCGCAGCGGTTGATGGCGTCATAATACCAGGCGTCCGCCGGGTTATCAATGAAGCCTGCGTCCTTTGCAGCGGGCAGCTTCAGGAGTCTTGCCAGAATGGTGGCGAGCTGTGCACAGGTAAGCTGACCGTCCGGGTCAAACTTGCCGTTGCTGCCCTGGATAATGCCGTAGCCGCTCCAGCGTTCGATGGAGGCCTCGGCCCAGTGTCCCGCGGTGTCGCCGTAGGTAGGCTCCGCCGCGCTTGCGCCTACCGTGAACAGACTGACTGCCATGGCAAACGCAAGAATGAGAGATAATGCTTTGCGTTTCATTTTGATCCTCCTGTGAGAGATTTATATATTCTGCAGCTCCCTGCAGGTGGGCACTTATTTCACCGGCTCTGCCGGAGATTCACTTAGAATCGCTGTGCATTGGCTCAATGGTCTGCCCGCGCAGATTGGACAGCCGCAGCGCTGCTTTCCTGTACGGCTGCTGATGACCGATTTCCACGCATGGCCGTTTTCACACAGCCACCATGCCTTCCGGCTGCTGCCGGGCGTCACCTGCTGCGGCGTGAAACTACCATTAAGGGTCGGATGCCATTGCGACGCGATCACCGGCTCCTTGGTCTCCAGATCATTAAATCCCGGCAGGACCTTGCGGTTGGTGCAGTACGGGCAATCGCTTTCCCTGTTCACACGGTGGGCGATGACCGCACAGAAGGAATGCCCCTTGTCACAGAGCCACCACACGCGGCGATTGGAATATACGCTCACCGCCTCCGGTGTCAGCGCACCGTTCTTTTTCCGGTCCCACTGTTCAGCAAGCCGCGGATGCAGTGAAGCGAGATCATTGAATCCGGGCAGGACCTTTTGTCCCGCGCAGAACGGACAGCCTGCGTTTGATGTGACGCGGCTGGCGATGCTCGCCTGCCAGCTATGTCCTTTCGAACACCTCCACCAGACCTTCCGGTGTGCTCCCGGCAGGACCTGCGTCGGCAGCAGCGGAAAATTCTTTTCCGTGTCCCACTCCGAAAGCAGATCCGGGAATTTTGCCGCCAGAGAGTTTTCCTCCGGCAGAACAGCGCGGCCCGCGCAGACGGGACAGCCCGTTCCCCGCGCGCGGATTCTGACTTCGGAACGGTAGGAATGGCCTTGGGGGCATCGCCACCATACCTTTTGGTGTCTTCCGTAGGTCACA
>ENA-ORUA01002272-ORUA01002272.1-human-gut-metagenome-genome-assembly--contig:-NODE-2272-length-15228-cov-3.071245_pt1 | contig 15228 bp, 5 predicted proteins | sample MGYA00242076_ERZ509201 | MGnify/ENA primary metagenome ERZ509201 (study PRJEB26280, sample SAMEA2338863) | human gut metagenome | biome: human gut; feature: human-associated habitat; material: faeces...
CCCAATTTGTGTGCTGAACAACTTCCGGATAGTAACCGGGCTTAGCCACTCCGCATAAATGTCCCTCATGAGGCAGAAGTTGGCGCATAGAAGTAGAAATGACTTCTGCAAATTGCGAGAAGCGGGGTTCTGCATATTCCTTTGACAGCCATCGCAACACAGAAGCAAACTCAAACACAAATACATCAATATGGTTGTTTTCCACCGACACATTGCCCCAGCCGCGGGTTTTCAGACCAATATCTCCCAACATCTGTCCCTGCGCGAAAGGAACATCCCATACATAATACCATGACAAGGCAAAATAAGCCGCTTTCTTCGTCAGGTCTGCATAATGCCGGTGCTCGTCTCCTTTTGTAATCAATGAAAGATAATAGGTAGCCGTAGCAGCATACAGAGATGCCTCCTTGTCTTCGCAGTTGGCATCAAGTGTGGACGAGAAATAGTCGGCTTTAGAAATCAATACTTTCTCCAGATAATCCGCAGTCTGCTTAGCACTGGCAAGGTATCGCTTGTCTTTAAAATACTTATATCCCATCACTAATGGCAGAGTAGCCGAAGGAGTACTACCCCCACTAGTGTCAACTATCGTAAAATCATCACGAAACTTGCGGGGGAAACTACCGTCAGCCTGTTGCAACCGCAAAAGTATATCCAGCATATTTTTCATCTTCTGCTCCCATTCGGGATGACGACGCCCGTTCTCTTTTTCATAAGCAAGAAAGTGCAACATAGCATAGATTCCTTCGGATTGACGGCGTATACTGTGCACAGGATCTTCATAGCCTTTATCAAAATCGACCGACTCTTTGAAGAAACCGACCGGAGTAAAGCCGTTCTTCAAGTAGCTATCAAACACTTTCATACTATTTGCTTTCAAATCCTCCCTATCAGATTGGTGACCATATTCCCAAGCATTGAATGCATTAAGAAGCACACGACCAATAAATCCTACTTCCGCCTGCCCATTACTCTGGCAATTTTCCGTCATTAGATGTATTCCCGAATTATAAACCAACGGATGTCCTTCTACGAAGCTACTTATAAAGAATCCGCTAAGAACTTGCTTCATATCCGTTATGGAATTAGGAGTCTCCACAGGTTTAGGTCCATAAGTGTCATAACTATATTCCCATGCATGGCATATAAAATCAGAATAATCATCAGCCTTATTCTCCTGAATCTCCCATGTCAGCAGAACAGTCTCCCCTTTTTTTAGGAATTGAAAAGCTTCTACCGCAGGTGCCAATGTCAGCTTACGAATATAACTCTTGGGAGCTTCACGATAAGGAAAGCCAAAAGAGAGCGCAGTTATTCCGTCTTGATTCTCAAATCCGGTAAATCCCAAGGAAGTCTTCCCTGAAAGAATGATCTCTCCTTCTTTATGTGTAGCTAAAGCATCCATAGAAAAATCATCCAAACGATTTACTGTCATAAATCGTTTTTCTTTTTCACTAAAAATCCCCGTAAGTGGTGCGCTTAGCCTGTCTTCACGCACCAACCAACTATCTGAAGAATGGAACGAAGGCGCATCTTTAGGCGAACGGAGATTCCGGCGATACCAGAAACCCGGCATATAAAATTGACAATCATCATGGCGATAGCCTGTTGATAGCCGTTGACTATAATTAAAATAAATATCTTCGAGTGCTGTTATACAGACATTTACCCGTAATTTTCCATTTACATCTGCCACCCTCTGAGTGATTGTAACCGGAATGCTTTCAGAAGCTTCCAATAAATAGGATGAACGGTTATTCCCCAATTGCTGCAAGTTCAATGAATACCTTTCAGCTACATTTCCCGGCACTTTCAACGATATGGACGCTGAAATATTTTCCGGAACATAGTTGACAGCTTCAGCAACTCCGACATACAGTGTAATAAGCGCCCCGCAAAACAAACATTTAAAATTCATGCAAACCTGATTATATGAATCAGTAAAGGATACTGGTTCTGTGTTAATATTAAGTTATTACTGCAGCAAAAATAGGGGTTTGCACTTATTTCAGGTATTAAAAACAGGTCAATAAATGAAAGTTTAGTCTCAATCGGGCTAAATGAAAGCAGAAATCAACGAATAATGTTTCGTACAGTGTGTATATATGTATACTTCATTACACCAAGACTTAACAATGTTATTTTTGCATCCGGACATAAGTCTTTCTATCCGGTCCCACTCCTGTTATCGTCAACTTCTTCCAATGTTTCGGCAGTTTTGAGAAAAGCTGCTTGATACCATTATCTGTAACTTCCAAACCGCAAAAGCCATTAATGACAGTTTGTAAAAGTCCTCCCGCACCAGTTACAAAATAAGGATTCGTTCCTCCTGCACCTTCGGAAATAACGCCAAACGGAGGTAACTGGTTAGGACGGAAACTTTGCACAAACAGTTCATAAGCTTTATCACTTTCACCAAGACGCGCATATTGCAAAGCCAACACAGATAAAGACATTGCCGGTCCGGATTTATCTATTTTATCTTCATAGTACTCCAAGTCCTTACGGATTTCTTCAGGATGGGTTATCAGATTTAATGGATATACCAGCAAATTGGCATCCGCTTGTTTTATTGTCTGTCCGTTATAGCCTTCATACTCCATAGTCACTCCATTCTCAAATTTCGGAATCCGTAGTTTTGAAGCTATCTCCTTCCAGATTGCAGGTGCTTTAACACCGCATACCGCAGCAGCTTTAGCAGCATCTTGCAATGCACGCATAGCAGCACCATTGGTAAATGCATTATCATCCACCCCTTCAGCATATTCATCGGCACACACCACATTGCGAATCGAATAAGAACCATCCTCATTATTCTTTTCTACACGACTTACCCAAAATTCCGCCACTTTCTCCATCAAAGGAAAACCTTCTTCACGCAACCACCGTTTATCACCACTCATACAGTAATAATTCCAGGCCGCGATAGCAATATCGGCAGTGATATGATGTTCAAAAGCTCCGGTCAAGGCCCAAGTAGGACATGACTCTTCTCCAGCATCATCACTTTCCCAAGGAAACATGGCTCCGTCATACCCATAGCTCAATGCTCTCTGACAAGCAGCTTCCAGTCTGTCCGTACGGTAGTCCATCATTGTCCTTGCAATGCCCTGATTCATGAAAAGCATAGGCGGATACATCCAGAACTCGGTATCCCAGAAAATATGCCCATTGTATCCTTGGGCAGAAAGCCCGAAAGGAGAGATACTCAACCGGCTTCCCTTGCGTGCATTAGAGTAAAGATTATAAAGAGCAAAACGTACGGCACGCTGCGCCTCGTCATCTCCCTCAATCATAATATCTCCTTCCCACAACTCATTCCAAAGTTTCCGGTGTCCATCCATCAGGCGGTTCAAACCTTCTTTCGCACCATAAATCACTTCACGGTCCGATTCATTATACGGGTCTATAAAATCACGTCCGGTACAGACGGAACCCAGTAAAGCGAAGCTGAATTTTTCTCCTTTCTTCAATGAAACCGAAATTCGGTTGGCTCCGTCATATTGTTGCTGCAGGTTCGGATTTTTATCATAAATAAAAGCGGAAGAAGCTGACACTTTCTGTTCACGGTATTTGGATAAAGCCCAGGTACGTACTATTTTCAGTTCGTTTCCATCGACATTCACACTCACCTGTTTTGAACCGGGATTCTTATATTCATCAGGTACTTCAATGGGATTTTCCACTGATAAATACATATCTTCCAATGCAGCCACCTCTACACGCACCAGTCCTGCATAAGGCATATTCCTCAAGGCACAGATACTATAAGAGATATCCGCTTTTCCACCATAAGTGAAATGTGTATCGTGCGTGGCGGCTTTCATATCTATACACTGTCTCCACCCCGAGATATTATCACCACTCACTCCCTGTCCATCAATCTGCATTTGCAAATTGAACGGGTTGATTCCTCGCAACACACGGCTCACATCTTGGGGAGCGGCAGCATCGAATACATGATTCAACATGACATGACGAACGGAGAAAGGTTCTTTCCACGGTAAGATACCGATACCGCCATTCGCTACTGCTGCGCCATAATAAGTTCCTTGATAATCAACAGCCTGTATTTTCCACAAACTTTCTTGTCCGTTTGCCTTTATAGCCAGAACTGATACCAGACAAAAAAATACGATAAATAGATTCTTCATATAATAGCATATTTAATTAACGACACTTTCTGCAAAAATAGTCCGCATTGCTTGTTTTGTTCATTTAATACGCACTTCGATTGGCTTCCCATTCCCAACCTTGTATTTTCCTATGACCTTATTACCCTTCTTTATCAGAACCAGTAATGCGTTGCCTTTATTGCGTTTCACTTCGATATCAAATGTTGCACCAAATGCACAAATACGTTTCAAAGACATTGTATTCCAGCCTTCCGGAAGTTGCGGCATCAGTTTGAAAGCATCCAGCGCAATGGGACGTATGCCAAACAAGCCTTCTATCATAATACGGCAATATAAAGCGCTTTCTGTCGACAGATGGCGTTGGTTTCCTTCCGGCCATGCTTCCACTGCATAAGGGACATGGTCGCCCAGCAAACGGGTTGCAGAATATTTTTCCAGATATTCGGTAGCTATCTCTCTGGCGCCACAAGAATAAGCTCCCCGAAAAGCATAGAGCGTGGAGCGGTCCCAATACGTAGAAGTGCCCGATTGAGTAAGCAAACCGTTCTCCATCCATAACTTATCTGAGAACAGGGCAGCCACAGTACCCTCTGCCCGATTATAAATTCCCATAGTCAACGGAATACAAATCCATGAACGAAGCACCGTATTGCCATCGTAATAACGATATGTCTCATAACCTTCCACATTATGGGCAAAATATCTATCAATATTTTTATAAAGCTCAGCAGCCTTGTCCTGATAGGATTTTATACATTCACGATCTTTCTTCAGTGCCTTTCCCAAATAAACAGCAGAAATGAGGGCGTCATAATACAATGAAGAGGTACATAAGTTGGCTTTCCCGGCAGGGAAACGGTTTTCCAGTTCATCGGAGTCCGATTCCACTACTCCTTCAGCATTCAGTTTCCGATTGCAATATTCCAGACACCACTCAATCAATGCCCATAATTTTTCCGCCTCATGACGGTTGCCGGACGCCAAAGCATAACGTGCCGCACCATAAGCGACCATCGCCACATCTCCACGGTCGCCCGCCACGCCAAAACAGTCTATTCCCTCTGCGATTATAGATGAAGGCAAAGGCTTATACTCGTCATTCATATAACGCATGAATAAGGTGAACGAATCCATTGCCGAACGGTTTCCCGCCGGATAGCCCAAATAAGGGAAAAACGGATTGATGTATTCTGCCTGGTCGTTCGCCCAAATAGCCGCGTAATAAGCTTCCCCTCCCGGACTTTGCATATATCCGCCTTTTGTATCGAATATACTTTCCGAACCGCGTATCTTGGCAAACGAGAACATTGTGTTGATCACATCACTCGGAGTCTCAAGCACCAGATTACCCTGTACTTGCCGCAAGAATTCCCGTCGTGCAACAAGTTCCTTTTCAACATCCAGTGCCAGCTCCCGTTCATTCTTTTTATATCCTGCATAAATCACTTGAAACCAAGCCTTCTCTCCGGCCCCCAACTGAAAAGTTCCTTCTTTCAGCGGCGACGAAAGAACAGCCGTTAATGTATAACTGCCTTCCACCCCTTTAGCTTCATCCGTATGATAAGAAAGAGTATTCGCAGGAAATTGGACGGTCAATGGATTTTCTGTCACATTCTCCAATTCATATTTCTCACAAAAAGCCGGTTGTGATGTAGAAGGGAAAAGCGTGCGTGTCAGCGAAACGCCTTTATTGCCATATATACTCTTCACAGTCATAACCCCACTTAAAGATACGGTTTCCACCTTTTCGCCTACCAGCGGCTGTCCGTTCACAAGACACAGGTGCGCCCAGTCTCCATTGAAATGATGCTGCAAACTACCATGAGTGTCATTAGGAATGGTACGGAAAGTAGGCAGAACCACATTCCGGTCAATCACCCACTCCCCTGCTGCATTAATGCCATAACGCAACACGGTCGAAACTTTCAAACCACTCATTTCAATATGGTCATTATGAACGCCGTTTATCTTCCAATAAATACTATCCGGTGAGGCGATAGTCCATCGTGCAACTCCACCGGCATATAAAAGGTTTGCGCTGAACCAACATACCAGCACCATGAACCACATTGTTTTTTGCCTAGTCATTATATCTTATTGTATTATTAAAACATTTCTGCTCAAAAGCAAATCGCTACTCCTTTGCATTCGTAAAGTCCTTAGGTAACACTCCGAACTGCTTCTGAAAACATTTTGCAAAGTAGGACGGTGAATTAAATCCTACCATATAGCAAATTTCATTGACCCTGTTTTCACCCTCTTTCAGCAGTTGGGCAGCCTTTTTCAGACGCTCCAGACGAAGGAACTCATTCGGGCTGAGATCCAGCACTCCTTTAATTTTCCGATAGAAGTTAGAACGGCTCATATTCAGGTTATCCGCCATGTCATCCATACTAAACTCCGGATTGGCATAGTTCACCCTGATAACCTCGTTCAGTTTCTTGATAAACTCTTCATCGGCTTTCGTCAATGCCATTGTATTAGCGGCTATAAAAGGAGATTCCGCAAAAGCCTGGCGCAACTTCTCCCTGTTCTGAATAAGATTGGAAGCGCACGCCTGCAAATATTCCACAGAGAAGGGTTTTTCAATATAGGCATCCGCGCCCAGTTCCATTCCCTCTATCTTCGATTGTATATTAGTCTTCGCGGTCAGCAGTATGATAGGAATATGGCTGTAATTCAAATCCGACTTAATCGTCTTGCACAGTTCGAAGCCATCCATTACAGGCATCACGACATCACTTATCATCAGATTCACATAATTGCCGTCCAGTACACGCAATGCTTCCGCACCATTGGTAGCTGTCAGCACCGTGTAATCTTTCGACAGTTGGCGAACCACAAAGGCAAGCATATCTGGATTATCTTCCGCTACCAACACAGTCGGGCGGTTATCCTTCTCTACTGCTTGTTCCGCAGGAGCTTCGTTTATCTTGTCAGTTCCCACTTCCACTTCCGTTGTCAGGGTGATTGTCGTATCCTGTACTATCGGCAAAGTCATACAGAAAGTATTATTCTCCTCCCCTTTTCCCATAGTCAAAGTCCCCTGATGCAGTTCGGCAAGCGAGCGGGAGAGAGCCAGCCCGATGCCGGTTCCGGTAGTCACTTTTCCATCCTCCTGCTCGTTGAAACGAACAAAAGGCTTGAATATCTCCTCTTTCATTGCATCAGGAATGATTACTCCGTCGTTCACCGTGCAGATACGGAATGAATTGCCTCCGTCCGTATCCGGCACTGCCAGCGATATATGCACGTAACTTTCCGCATATTTCACCCCATTGTTCAGCAAATTACTGATGATTTTCGTAAATGCTTCCTGATTGATATGGGCATAAAAATCCTTTTCCGGCATCTGCAAAACAAAATCCAACCCTTTCTGCTTGGCAAGGGAAGTAAAGCGTTTATGAGTTTCTTTCAAGATTTCGGTAACATTACATTCAGTAAAGTTCAGTCGGAATCCCTGTCTCTCCGTCTTGCGGAAATCAAGCAACTGATTGGTCAGGTTCAATAACCGCTCCGTATTCTGCTTCATGACGTTCAAGTCCTCGCGGGTTTCCGTATCCACCTGCTTCTTTAGTATGATATTTTCCAACGGACCTTTAATCAATGTCAACGGAGTACGTATCTCATGGGCCACATTCGTAAAAAAGTCAATCTTCGCATTATATACTTCGCGTTCCTTTTCCTGTTCGAATTTCTCCATCTGCCGACGATGCTTCCTGTTGCTGCGTCTCTTGAAATACATAACCGTATACAGGGAACAACCTATAATCAGCAAAGCATACACGATATAAGCCCAGACGGAAAGATAGAAAGGCGGAAGAATATGTACTTTCAGGGATATTCCCTCTTCATTCCATACCCCATCGCTATTAGAGACTTTCACCCGGAAAGTGTAATTGCCATACCGCAGGTTGGAGTAAGTGACGATAGGGCTCTCGCCTACCGTCAGCCAGTCTGCATCAAAACCGTCCAGCTTATACATTATCCTGCTCATTCTCGGAGCCTGGAAGTCCAGTGCCGCCACACGGAAAGAGAAAGAGTTCTGATTGGATTGAAGTACAAGTTCGTCGGAAAAGGTGATGCTCTTCTCCAACGGAGAACCCGGTTCGCCTACATACACTTCCTTGCCAAAGAGCAGAAAATCAGTAATCACGATAGACGGAAGCGACTTGTTCTCTGAAAAGTTCTTGGGATTGAAAGCCACAAAGCCGTCGATACTTCCCAGATAGATCGTACCGTCTTCCGTTTCAAAACTTGAACGATAATTGAACTGGTCGCCCAGCAAACCGTTGGAAGTGGTATATACTTTCATAGCTCCGGTGGTAGGCTGGAAACATACCAAACCATTATTGGTTGTCAGCCAGAAAAGCCCTTCTTTATCTTCCACAATCTGATAAATGACGTCGTTTGGCAATCCGTCCGCCAGATTATAACTGGTGAAGGTTTCTGTCTCCGGATGGAACAAACAGAAGCCGCCACCCTGCGTCGTAAGCCAGACCTGCCGGTGGGAATCCTCGAAGACACTCACTACCTTGTCGTAAGGAAGGCTTTTCGGATTGCTTTCATCATGCAGGTAATTCTTCCATTTCTTCTCACTCACATTATAACAGTAAGCACCGTTTGCATAAGTTGCCAGCCAAAGGTTTCCGCCGGAGTCTTCTTTGATGTCATATACAAACCGGCCGTTCAGTTCCGGAATCCGGTCAAAATCGTCGGACTGCTTATTATAACGCAGCAGGCCGAATAATGTGCCCAAATAAATATCTCCCGTCGTTGTCCGGCAAATGGAGAAAACACTATTATCTATCAACGAACGCGGCGAATCTGTTTTCCGGTATGTTTTCACAATAGCTCCCGTGCGTGTGTCCACCACTTTCACCCCTTTCGAGAAAGTGCCCACCCAAAGATGGTCGCCAATCAGGCACAATCCGTGCACGTTCGTAAAGGCATTGCTCGGCATGAAGAAAGAGAAAGTCTTGGTCTTCGGGTTAAAGCGGTTTAGGCCGCCGTCTTCCGTGCCAATCCACAAGATTCCCTGATTATCCTGGCAGAATTCACGTACCCGCTTTCCATGCAGCCCGTTTTCTGTCCCTTTCGGATAATATTTCTCAAAATTCGTATAGAAACGGGGGTAATAGTTTACGCCGCCAAAATAAGAACCAATCCAGATGCCACCTTCACGATCTTTGCACAGCGAATAAATAGCATTATCGGACAAGGAGTAAGGGTCATTGATCGAACTGCGCAAGTGAACAAATTTCCCCAGCCGGAGATTATAAATATAAAGTCCTGACTCTGCGCCGATCCACAGCTCATTGTCGGAAGCCATCAGCAGTTCACGACAAAATACAGATTCCCCGTTCTCATCTGCCAAGAGCAAATCATGCAATTTGTTTGAGGTCAGGTTCAGTTCCTTCACTCCACCTTTCAAAGAGCCGACATACAGACAGTTGTATGCCCCTTTCGCAAGACTTATCACTACATCGTTCGCATAGGTTTCTTTATTATCTATCGGAGAGCGATAAGGATGGAGCGTTTTCAAGCGGTCTTTCGAATAGAAAAGACCGTCACCGTAACAGCCTATCCAAAGGGTTCCGCTATTATCAAAGGCGAAAGTCTGCACATTAGTGGTAAGAAAAGAGAAATTCTCTAACGTATAGTTCCGAAGTTTCTCTTTTTCCAGTTCATAGCAGAAGAGACCTTGAGATTCTACCGCCACCCAGACACAACCTTGATTGTCGCCGGAGATTGCAGTCACGGTATGTTCTATTTTCGTATTTTCCGCACTCAGTTCCGTGAAATGCTCAAAGAAGTCCTTTTCCGGATAATAAATATAAAGCCCCACATCCGTGCCTACCCAGATATTTCCTTTCTCGTCTTCATAAAGCGCTGTGATGAAATTGTTGCCGATACTTCGTTGGCTACGGTCATCGTGCTTGAATTTACGGAACGACAAGCCGTCATACCGATTCAATCCATCCTTCGTACCGAACCACATAAACCCTTGCTTATCCTGCAGAATCGTATTGACTGTATTTTGGGATAACCCGTTCTGCACGCTCAGGTTTTTGAAATAATAATGCTCGTCCGCCACTTGTGCATGACAGCTTATCTGGTAGCAAATAAAACAGAATAAAAGTGTCAGTGCTTTTTTCATAACATACGTGTTTTCTATCTTCCCGTTTGAGTTACCAAATGTAGGCAAAATAACAACGGGAAGATGATAAATACGTCCCAATGAATGAAAAAATAGTCTTATTTCTCTATTCTGATACGTGCGTCAACTGCCACAACCGCCTTTTCTGTAGCCAGAAGCGGGTTTATATCCATTTCTTTAATCTCTGTCGCAAAGCGGAGCAAGGTAGAAAGACGGACTATAATTTCAGCAAATTTATCTTCATTCACCCCCTTTTGTCCACGTGTCCCCTGTATGATTTTATAAGCCCTCAGCGAATGAATCATTGAATAAGCCTCTTCATAAGAAAGCGGAGCCAATCCGGAAGAGACATCTTTCAGCACTTCCACAAAGATACCTCCCAAGCCGCACAAGACCACATGCCCGAACTTCTCCTCATACTTCGCACCAATGAAAAGTTCCGTACCTCGTAGCATTGGCTGTACCATGATTGCTTTCGCATCGGCAATTTGCATCATACGGTCAAACTCCAAAGACAAATGTTGCTCACTCTTGATATTCAACACGACCCCGCCAACATCCGATTTATGCACAGGTCCAACGACTTTTGCCACCACTGGAAATCCGCAACGACGGGCAAAAGCCACCACTTCTTCCTTATTATCCGACACAAATTCATCTACAAGCGGAATACCGGCTGCATGAAGCAAAGCCTGTACATGATGAGGCGCGATATATCCGTCATCCGGAATAGAATCAATGATCCGCCAAATTCTCGGAACCTCCACTCCGAACAGTTCTATTTCAGGAACTGCCGGTTTAGGAGCATTCACAATGCGGGAAAGAGCAGTCCCTAATGTGACCTCATCCGAAAAGTTCACGTGACCTTTAGCAAGGAACGCTGCCACTTCCGCTCCGGCTGTATTGATGGAAGGAAGTATCGGGAAAATCGGCTTACTGCAAACCTGCATTTTCTCATGAAGCACATCGTACATCTCGAACATAGTGACTAGTCCCGGGGTTCCTAAAATGGCCATCACAGCATCTATATTCTCAAATTTCTCTTCACAATAGTCAATACAAAGACGCAGATGTTCCGGAGTTCCCGTAGCAAGAATATCAATCGGATTACCGACAGCAGCTCCCGGAAAGAGTTGCGCTTTCAGTTCTTCTGCCAGGTTACCTTCTAACTTCGGCACATTCAGCCCCCCCTTGCTCAACGCATCCGTCAGCATTACTCCGGGGCCTCCGGCATGAGTGATAATCGCAAAATTCTTTCCCTTCAGTTCGGGCAAGGTAAACACACAACCGACAGTAGTCAGCTCCTCACGTGAGAAACAACGTACAATTCCCGCTTTACGAAACAAAGCCTCAACAGCAGAATCCGAGCTGGCAATAGCTCCCGTATGCGAAGAAGCCGCACGGCTTCCACTTTCCGAGCTTCCCGCCTTAATCGCTGCAATCTTACACCCTTTTCTTATCAATGAAGAAGCATGGAATAATAATCGGTCCGGATTTTGGATACTTTCAATATAGAGCAATTTGATTCGTGAATCTTTTTCAGAATCGAAGTTCTCATCCATAAACTGTAATACATCCTCCACCCCAATCTGTTTGGCGTTTCCTACCGACCATACAGAGTTGAACTGCAATCCCTTAGTCACCGCGCTTTCCAAAATGAATACGGCTGTAGCACCCGAACTGGAGATAAGATCCACTCCTTTCGGACTTAAATTTGGAATTGGTTGACTGAACACACTATGGTGCCAAGTATTCATCAATCCGATGCAGTTAGGTCCTATCAACGACGCGCCATATTTGTTTACAGTTTCCAGAATACGTTCTTCCAACAATGCCCCCTCATGAGTCTCCTCACCAAAGCCGGCAGAAAGTATGATAAAAGCCCGGGTATGCTTCCGACCAGCCAATGTTTCTACAATGCCAGGACACATTGAAGCAGGAACTGCCAATACCGCAAGGTCCGTATCAGGCACGTCCTGCACATCCGCAAAGGCAGGAACTCCCTGCACTTCTTTCTCTTTTGGGTTCACAGCCCGAAGTTCTCCCTGATACCCCCCGTTTATCAGGTTCTTTAATATTGCGCCACCCGGCTTATGTACATTATTTGAAGCCCCTACTACAACAATGCTCTCAGGGCGCAGCAACTGGGTTGTTATCATATCATGCTTTGGTTTTCGTTTAACTTAGGTACAAATATATCCTTTCTTATGAGAAAAAAGAAAGAAAAAGGGAAGAATTGTATATAGAAACAAACTGTAAAAAAGAAAAAGATTAAGATTACAAATAGGTTATACTAACTTTTTGAAAAATGAAGCCGTCATCTCTTCATGAAATTCTGATCATCAGGGATGAAATTATTTTTATGCAGAAAAAACGGATATAAAACTAATAAAGAATCTGAAATATACGCCACAAAGACCAAGATGTATCAAGAAAGGGAAAGAAAGACCATTTGTAAATTTCAAATTCACACGAAATAGAGATTAAAACGAATTAAATTAATAGCTCAAAAAGACTATATATAAAAAAGGATCAATTATCTCAATTCCACATTTCAAATTAACACTATTAGTATCTCACTATTTCAGGAGCAACCAGAAGAAAATTTGTACCTAAAAAAAACTTTTATCTCTTTGTTTAAAAGCAAAGACATGTTTCTCTCTAACCAATGAATCGTTCCTTTAAAAGCAACAGAAGCTTCCTTTAAAAGGAACGGTGTTCAATTCTGCCAATAATTATACATATTTACTTATTTATATTCAAATTCATATAGTTATTTCTGCATATTCTTACAATACCTTATACATTATTTATTTTATTAGGACGAAGTTTAAATACTAATATTTTGTTTTAATCTTAAAAACAGAACATGCGAAAATAAATCCAACATATCAGTAAATAGCTTTATGTTAGAATAGCTATCAAATTTACATCATTCTTATGAGACACCCCCCGACTATGAGAATGAAAAATCTGTGTTAATCCGTGTAATCTGTGATGAAAAGTCACTATCTTTATTACCCTACTTGAATATTAGCCCATTAGAGATTTGGTTATTAAATATTGTGCTAAATATCTCATTCTAACCGCTACAAAGATAAGCATTCTCCCTATTCACAGAATAAAATCGAATAAGAAATTATGGAATACCTTTTAGGTTTAGGGTAATTTGTGCCCAAGCATCCTTGTCCATTATTCTACTTATAGTAGTCAGAAGAGAAGGAGATGAACTAAAATAGGCAGCAAATGAATTGTTTCAAATGCTGCCTGTTCTGGGAGATTTATATTCTACGTTCTTTATTATATCCCAAATTGTAGAACTTCTTAAACATCTCCCAAATGTAGCCAATAAATCCAAGTATGATAAATGATAGGAAAGGCAGAAGAAGGCTGTTCCAACCATAGCCCAAGATATAGAATTTTATTTATATGTGTGCCTGCTGTGCTATATTTAAAACTTCGCTCTATGTATTATGTTCTTCCCCTGCTTCTTAGTACCTTTACTGTCAGATGATTCAATTACCAACTTATTTATTGCTACAAAAATATGCAAGTAACACCAAAGAGGAATAACACAATTCATTATTTGCCACAAGAGATTAGAGAAACTAGATTAACAGAGGTCACATATTTACCTATTACAAGGGAAATGTTAGAACAACTATTCTCAAATTCAGCTAAGAAGGATAAGCATAAATTAGTTAAGAAGAGAAGGAAGTAATTAATAAGGCAGCAAGTGAATGTTACTTCAAATGCTGCCTTGCTTTTTGTTTCAACCCTGTATCTATTGCTTGGTATAAGTTACAGAATCAGAATTATCTTTAATCGTTAGACGATTACCCGAAATAGAGAAGGTAGACGTATATGTTTCACCGTCTGACCATGTAAATGTAATCTTATCGCCGTCTAAAGAGTACTTAAATGATTCTGAATCAATTTGTTTACCATCTTTAAACTCTTGCCATATACCGCTTCCGTCTGCATTGAATGTATATGAATCACTATAGCCTTTACCGTCATCAACGACTTCACCTCGCCATGTACCAACAATAGGATTGTCATCATCGTCATCGCTACAAGCAACGAAATTCACACTCATAATAATGGCTACTATAGCCATACCAATAAATCTTAATGTCTTCATTTGTTATATAATCTGTTTGTGCTTCTACGTTCCTAATAGAGAGCGTTAATAATTGAGATATAAGTGTGAGGAACACAACACGGAGTTGCACACTTCTTTGATAAAGAACTGTTGAGTAGTAAAATAGACTGTCTGTTTCTTATATACCTGTATTTATGCCAACCTGTTCCCTATAGTTGGCTACTACATACAAGAAGCGTGGGAACTATTGAATATTACTGCATTGAGGCTCTGGACTTGCCCTTACCCAATAATAAACAATAGCCCACGCCAAATGATATATAGTTCACCTATTGAAGCGAGTATATAACACTGACGTGAGCGTTCTTGCCTATTATCTTGGGTAATAGAATTGTCCAGATTCCAATGCAAGATAATATCAATACGCTCTTAGTTAACTATGTCCTTTCAGAACTATCTCCATAGAAGTCTGAAATTGCTACAAAGTTACTAAAAGCTGTTTAATTAGCAAGAACTATTGTTTATTAAAAGTTGAGAGCTGTCTCTACTCAATAATTCAAGGTTGGTATGAAACTTGCCAAATCCCCATATAAGTAGAAATTCTGAACTTCCATACCAACCCAATTATCAGAAGCTAAGACAGTCATAAGTATTTAATAATTCCTCTTGTCTTAATCCCAAGTATCTCTTAGTGATTGACACACTGGAATGATTGAATAGCTCCATGAGTTTAACAAGTGCAAGCTCTGAATTATCGTTATTCATATTATAAACCTGTCTGCCAAAGGTCTTTCTAAGAGAATGACACGAAAAATTGCCTATTTGTA
>ENA-ORUA01002274-ORUA01002274.1-human-gut-metagenome-genome-assembly--contig:-NODE-2274-length-15215-cov-7.912995_pt1 | contig 15215 bp, 11 predicted proteins | sample MGYA00242076_ERZ509201 | MGnify/ENA primary metagenome ERZ509201 (study PRJEB26280, sample SAMEA2338863) | human gut metagenome | biome: human gut; feature: human-associated habitat; material: faeces...
TCCAGTTCCTTCGACTTTCCAGCGGTAGCGATAATGAATGCACCTCCAAACAATAGTCCATAGTGTTGCGTTTTTTGGCATAGAAAACGCGGCCGCCCCAGTTTCGGGACAGCCGCGCGAAATTCACTCAAAAGCGCGATTCGGTCTTCAAGACGAATCGGTTCAGGGTATAGCCCGGGGATCCTTACCCCTCAAGGCGAGCGCGGCACAGGCCGTAGCTGCTTTCTTTACTCGAATATTCTACCACACCCCGGGGAGGCTGTCAAGCATTTTTATGCGGGAATTTGAAATTTTATGTTTGCTTTTCCGTTGCACCTTAAAACCTTGCCTCTTTGCCAGAGGCTCCCCTACTAGGGGAGCTGTCTGCGAAGCAGACTGAGAGGTTGGACGAAGGACAGCCTGCCCGCAGGCCACCGCCAGATCCAACCTCTCCGTCATCGCTTACGCGATGCCACCTCCCCTATCGAGGGGAGGCCTTGGCATTCCGCAAGGTTTTGTCTTCTTATTATACCTGTATCAATTCTCCTAGCTCCAGCGAATATATCCCTTTATAAGTCACCCGCCGGGGGGCGAAGCGCTTCTCAATGGCCTTGGCATAGAGCTCCAGCTGAGCGCGGTAGGCGCGGACGAAGTCGGCAGGAGTCTTGCGGCGGTCCGTCTTGTAGTCCAGAAGCTCGAGGTGGTCGGGGTAGATGAGGACGATGTCCGCGATGCCCTGCACCAGCACCCCGGCGTCGGCGGCAGGGCCGTCGGGCAGGGCGCGGCCCTGGGCAGCCATGACCTCGGCGGCAGGCAGCGACGTGATAAAAGCCAGCTCCCGCAGCACATCCTCTGCCCCGCAGATGCGGCGGAACGCCTCGCTGCGCACAAAGCGGAGTATCTTATAGACATCCAGCTTCCCGGCAATGGCGGGGGGCGTGAGCTGCGCCGCCGCCTGACGCTCCCGCTCGGCGCGGACAGCGGCCAGAACGGCGTCGTCCTCTGCGTCCCGCACAGCGGCCAGCGCCCCGAAGTCGGCGTGCTCGAGGAAGGCATGGAGAGCCGTACCCATCTCGGCGGCGGTGAGGCCGTCCTTCGAGAGGAAGCCCGGGCGCTCAAGGGTGGTCTGCTCAGCAGCGTGGACGAGGCTGGTCACGCTGACCTTGGCCGGGATGTCCGCCAGCGCTGCCGCCGGATACCGCCAGCCGAAGCCCTGCCGCAGCGTCTCCACAAGGGCCGGGTCGGCCTCGGGCCGGGTCGGCTCTTCCGCCTCGGCGGGGGCTTCTTCGGGCGGGAGGACATCGGCCTGCACTGTGAGGGCGATGGTGCTTCTGGTGTCCGCAAAGGGCAGCTCGAGGTTCCCCGCCAGACGGCGGAGAGGTCCGCCGTTGGGGTGGACGAGGAGCGCCGCCCGCAGCCAGTCGGCGAAGCTGCCCGCCTGAGCGTTCAGGGTCTCCCCCGCCCCGGCGGCGAGGAAGGCGGCAGCTTTTGCAAAGGGGTTGGACGTCCGGCCGATGCCCAGCGGGACCGTCAAGATCAGCTTATCCTGCGCCCGGGTAAGGGCCACATACAAAAGCCGCATCTGCTCGCTCCGCATCTCGGCGGCATGGACCGTGGAGAGGGCGGTGTAGGCCGCCGTCTTATAGGCCCCCTCGCCGCCCTCGGGACGGAGACGGAGACCCGCGCCGCAGACGCGGTGGAGCAGGACGGGCTGGCGGGTGTCGGCGGCGTTGAACTGCCGGGCCGTGTCAGCCACGAACACCACCGGGAACTGTAAGCCCTTGGAGCGGTGGATGGTCATGATGGTGACGCAGCCGGGCCGCGCCCCGCCGGGGGTAGTCTCCTGCCCGGTGGAGCCCGCCAGCGTGGCCGCGTCGATGGCACGGACGAGGGCCGAGATGCCGCCCGCGCCCGCCCCGGCGCAGAAGGAGGCGAAGCGCCGCGCGTCCTCCCGGCGGCGCTGGCCGTTCTCCATGGCACCGAGGGCGGCGAGGTAGCCGGTGGAAACAAAAATTTCTTCCAGCAGTTCCTCCACCGGCACGCTCCGGGCCATCCGGCGCAGGGCCGTCAGACGCTGGTAGAACGCCTGCACCCGGCGGGTGAAATCATCCTCCGCCCCGCTCTGGACGGCCTGTAAAACTGCGCCGTAGAGGCTGATGCGGGTGTGCTTATCGGGTGTCTGCGCCCCGGCCCGGAGACGGACGAGGTCGTCGTCCGTAAAGCCGAACATCGGCCCCAGCATGGCGGCAGCGAGATAGATGTCCTGCGCGGGGTTGTCGATGACCCGCAGCAGGGCGATGAGGGGGCGGATGTGGGGCGCGTCCAGCAGGTTCTCCCGGGCGTCGGCGTAGACCGGGATGCCTCGGGCCGTCAGGGCCTCGGCATAGGCCGGGAAGTCGCCTCTCGCCGCCAGCAGGACACAGCAGTCCTCGTACTGCACCGGGCGGGTGGTGCCGCCGTCCCGCACCGGCTCGCCGGAGGCCACCATCGCCTCGATGCGGCCGGCGATATACTGTGCGTCCGTCTCGGCGGCATCGTCGGGCAGGAAGTGGGCCTCCACACTGCCCTCGTACGCGCCGGGTGCGCCGCAGACGAGGCGCTGTCCGTCGCCGTAGGCCGTGTCGCCCAGAGCAGGCGTCATGAGCTGTTCGAAGATAAAGTTGATGCCCGCCACCACCTGCGGGGCAGAGCGGAAGTTGGCGTCCAGCGCCAGCATGGCGTTCTCGCCGGGCCTGCCGTCTTCGGGCCGGGGGCGGGCCTCGCCGCCGGGCAGGAGGGGCCAGCTCTCCAGCTTTTCCCGGAAGATGCTGGGGTCCGCCTGACGGAAGCGGTAGATGCTCTGCTTTAAGTCGCCCACGAGGAAGAGGTCATCCCCTGCCGGGCTGGCCAGACAGCGGTAAAGGGCGTCCTGCAGGGCGTTCGTGTCCTGATACTCATCCACCATGACGGCGGCGTAGCCCTGCCGGATGCCCTGACACAGCTCGGTGGGCTGGCCGTCGGCGTCCCGCAGGAGCCGCAGGGCCAGATGCTCGAAATCGCTGAATTCCAGCAATCTCCTCTCCCGCTTCCGGGCCGCAAAGCGGGCGTCAAAGTCCCGCACGGCGGCAAAGAGGGCACGGAGGCAGGGTTCGGCGGCACGGCGGTCAAGCTCGGCTTCGTCGAGGCTGCAACTGATGAGGTCTTCGATTTTCTCAAAGAGCTTCGCGGCCTCGTCGGCCCGGGTCTTGACGGCGTCCTTGTGCTCACCGGTGAGCCGCTTTTTCATATTTTTGAGGCCGGGGGCCTGTTCCATGCCGAGGACGTAGGGCGTCAGCCTGTCGTAGAGGGGCGTCCATTCCCCCGCCCCGGCCAGACGCTCCACCTCGCCCAGCAGGGCGGCGGAGTTTTCCAGCCTCTCGAGGGGTTCGGCGAACTTCTCGTTCACTGCCGCCACGGCCTTTTCCTTGGCGGAAGGGGTCTTTTTGCTGGCCTCGGCGTCGGCCTGCGCAGTCACGAAGTCCTCCCTGCAGTCGTTCCGTGCGGCGCAGAGCAGCTCCTTCGCAGCCCGGGCAGAGCGGGCGGCCTCCTGCATCAGAATATCATGCCAGCAGGTGCGGGCAAAGCCGTTCTCGTCCTGCCACGGGGCCAGCATCTCGTCCAGCTTTTTATCGTAGTCCGGCAGGGCGCGGAGGAAGTCATAGACCTGCAAAACAGCCTCCCCCGCCGCCTTGTCGGTGCGGCCCTTGCCGTAGAGGTCGGCGAAGGCGCAGAAGTCCGCATCCTGATAGGCCGCTTCCAACGTCTCGGAGAGGGCCGCGTTCCGCAGCATCTCCACGCTGCCGGGGTCGGCAGGGGTGAAGTCCGGCGGGATGTCCAGCGCCTGAAAGTGCTTGTGGAGCAGGTCGAGGCAGAAGGCGTCGATGGTGCAGATGGGGGCTCTCTGCAAAAGCATCCGCTGGCGGCGGAGGGCCGTGTTGCCCGGCTCTGCCTGACTGCGGCGGAGCAGCGCCTGCCCGATGCGGGCGCGGAGCTCTGCGGCGGCGGCGTTGGTGAAGGTGACAATGAGGAGCCGGTCGGCGTCCACGGGATGTTCCGGGTCGGTGATGAGCCGGACGGCCCGCTCCGTCAGCACGGCGGTCTTGCCGCTGCCGGCGGCGGCGCTCACCAGCAGCGCACCGCCCCGGTCGTCGATGGCGGCACGCTGGGCCGGGGTCCATTTTGTCTCGCTCACTGGTCTTCCTCCTTTTTCTCTTCCGGTTCAAAAGGCTTTGCAGGGGCGTCCAGCGCCCGCTCTCCGATGCCGTCCTCATGGCAGCAGATGAAGCCGTAGTCGCACCACCGGCAGGGGCTGCGGCCCGTGACCAGCGGCTCGGCGGCGATGCAGCCGCTGTAGAGCTGTTCGCCCATCTGGGTCACAAGGTCGTCCAGATGGAGCTGGATGCGGGAGAGCTTAGCCTTGTCGGCACGTTTCTCTTTCTGGTAAGGGCTGGGTACACCGTTGCGGAAGCTGAAGGGCAGATACCGCCCCGTCTCCTCGGCGTCCATGGCGTCGAAGACCTTCTGCTCGTCCCGGACGAGGCCGTCCAGCTTGTATTCCATGCTCCGGGCAGCCTTGCCCCGGGTGGTCGTCTCGGGGGCCGGGTCGGCCAGCAGGTACAGCACACCCGCAGGTTCTGCCCCGGTGAATCGTCCGTCGGCGTCCCGGGTCAGGCTGAACAGGTAGAGCAGCATCTGACAGTCGAGGCCGCAGTAGACTTCCCGCAGGTCGAGCTTTTTCGTGCCGGTCTTATAGTCCACCACCCGCACCCAGCGGGTGCCGTCGTCCTCGATCCACTCGTCGGCGCGGTCCACGGTGCCGATGAGCTGCACCGTCCGGCCATCCGAGAGGCGGTAGGTCTGGCCCCGCACGGCGTCCTCGCCGGGGCCGATCTTCAGCTCACAGGCCACCGGTTTGAAGCTGGACTGGCGCTGCTCGTCCCGCAGGTAGCAAAGCAGGCCCGTCATGCTCTTTTTGAGGCGGGAGAGCAGATATGCGAAGCGGGCCGTGTCCTCGGGGAGGTAGCGCTTTGCGTACTCATCTACGAGAAGCCCGGCCAGCGCCGCCATGGCCTCGTCGTCGAGGTCAAGGAAGGGCTGTAAGCCAGCGCAGGGGTTGTCAGGGCCGGGGTGGGGGTCGAGGGCCATCTGGAGCACCCAGTGCATGAGGGTGCCGCTCTGGTCGGCGGAAAGCTCGGCCCGCTTGCGGGGGCGCAGACCCAGCACGTACTGCAGGAAATAGCCGTACCGGCAGGTGTAGTATTTTTCGAGCTGACTGGGCGAGATGCGGAGCCGCCGGCCCAGCAGCGTTTCCAGCGCCTCGAGGTCGCTGACCTGACGGGGGCTGCGGCCCGCCATCCGGCGCAGGAGGGCGAGGCCCTCGGGTTCTGCCCCGCCGGGGACATGAAGGGCCTCGGTGAGGCTGGCGCGTTCGATCTCCGTCAGGGGCCAGCCGCCGCCCAGCACGTCGAGGCCGTCGGCGGCAGTGGCAGCAAGGTCGGTCAGGTCGAGTTCCGGCGCACCCGGTCTCAGCACGTCCACGATGGGCTCGAGGGCGGCGCAGAGGGTCTGGCCCTGCCCCTTCGGCCAGCTGAGCCAGAGGCCTCTGGCCGGGGCGGTGAGGGCCTTATAAAAGCAGACCTGTTCCCGCACCACCCGGTTCTCGAAGCAGTCCGGAAGCTCGATCTCCTGCGCCATCAGGGCATCGCGGTCGGCGTGGGTCAGCAGGCCCGTCTCGCCGGGCGCGGCGGGGAATTCGCCCTCGGAGAGGCCCAGCACAAAGACATAGTCCGGTGCGTCAAGGCGCATCTTGCCTGCGCTGGCCAGCACCACGGCGTCCAGCGTCTGGGGGATGTGGCCGAGGTCGGACGAGCGCAGCAGCAGCCCGAACAGCTCTTCGTACTCGGGGATGGTGACGCTCTGGCCACCCAGCAGGCCTGCCATCTCGTCCAGCAGTGCCATGACCACGTTCCACTCCCGGGCGGCTTCCTCGGCGGCGGGGATGCCCCGCTCGGCCCGGATGGCCTCCACCTGCGCGGCCTGAGCGTCCTCCGCGCCCAGCTCCTTCAGGCAGAAGTAAAGGGCGCGGCTCATCTGCTCGGCGTTGGCAGAGCGGAGCTTCGCGCGCAGGCCGTCGGCGGCGGTGATGAGAAGGGCGCGGGCCTTTTCGGCCCGGGCGAGGTTTTCTCTGTCCTCGTCGGTGGGCTCCACATCACCGAAGCCCCGGGGGTTCTTCTCGAAGGGCGCGCGCCACGCCGCCGCGTTGGGCGACCAGGTGTAGGCGTAGTTCTCAAGGGCGCAGACCTCTTCCTCGGTGAGGGCGCAGAGGCCGGTCTTGGCCAGGGTGGTGAGCTGTTCCGTCAGCTCCGCACCCCGGGCAATGGCCAGCAGACACCGCACCGCCGTGGCCGGGGCGCTGAACTCGGGCGTCGTCGGCTCGTCGCAGTAGAGGGGGATGTCCGCCATCCGGAACTCGTACTTCACGGCGGCGCGGTATTTCGAGATGTCGCGGCAGACCACCGCCACCTTCCCGCAGCGGACGCCCTGCCGCATGAGGCGGCGGATGGCAGCAGCGGCGGCGCGGGCTTCTTCCTCCCGGCTGGGGGCGGCGAATAATTTTATTTCCGGACAGGCCGGAGGCGGGTCACACCGGCCCGTGGCCAGCAGCTGGGCCGCAGCGGCAAGGCCGGGGGCGTCGGCGTGGCGCACGTCCCGGCGCAGAAGTTCCGGCACGGCCACCGCAGTGCCGTTCCGGCGGGCCAGCTGGCGCAGCTGCGCCGCCACCTGCTTCGCGCCGGAGAAAAGGCTCATGTCCCCCGGCACGAGCGGGGTGCCGTCGTCGCAGAGGGCCACCGTCACGGTGGGCAGCGAGGCCAGCAGAGCACCCATCAGCCGCTTTTTCGGGGCGTTGAAGGTGTCGAACTCGTCGATGAAGACGGCCCTGTCCCGCAGGAACTCCGGCAGTTCGCCCCGGGCCAGTGCGGCCTCGAGGCGGGATGCGGCCAGCTCCAGCCGGTCGGAGGGGTCCATGCCTGTCCCGGCCAGCAGGGTCTCGTAGCCCTGAAAGATGAGGGCCAGTTCGCTGAGCTTGGCGCTGTCGGTGCCGCAGTCCTGCGCCAGCTCATAGAGCTGCTGGCCCGAGAGACCCGCGCTCTTGAGCTCGTCGATGGTCTCGGCGGCCATCTGGCAGAAGGCGGCTGAGCGGCGGTGGCGGTAATAGTAATGGACATTGTCCTGCAGTTCCTCGAGGGCGCGGCGCACCAGCACGGCCCGGCCCGCGTCGCTGAGGGTCTGGACAGCAGAGCCGCCCTCCGCCGACAGGATATGCTCGGCGAGGCTGGTGAAGGAAAAGCTCTCCACCAGTCCGCTCAGCGCGTCGCCCATCTCCCGGTGGATGCGGCCCTCGGTGGACGAGGTGAACTGCTCCGGCACCAGCAGGATGCTCTTCTCCCCCGCCTCAGCCCGCGCCCGGATGCGCTGGTACAGCAGGGTGGTCTTTCCGCTGCCGGAGCCGCCTAAAAGTAGTTTTAACATGGTGAATCTCTCCGTTGGGTCAGTTTTCTATCGTGGGCGGCTTGCCCTCATTTTTCTATCATTGTACCACAAAATTGCAGCGACATCTATTCTGTGGTACAATGAAGAAAAAATCATCTCAGAAAGAGGACACCTGCATGAAAATTTTAGCAGTAGATTACGGCGACAGCCGCACCGGCCTCGCCACCTGCGACCGCACCGAGTTCCTGACTTCCCCCATCACGCCTCAGATCACCGTCAAGGCCCGGGACAAAGTCGCCGCCAGGGTCTGCGAGGTGGCAAAAGAAATCGAAGCCGAGCTCATCGTCATCGGCCTGCCGCTGAACATGGACGGCACCGAGGGCGAGCGCGCCCGCAAGAGCCGCAAGCTGGCCAAAACCGTTGAGATCTGGAGCGGCCTGCCCGTCCGGATGTGGGACGAACGCCAGACCACCTGCGCCGCTGCTGACCTCCTCGACGAGAGCGGCACCTTCGGCGCGAAGCGGAAAAGCATCCTCGACTCGGTGAGCGCGACGGTCATTCTGGACGACTACCTCGCATGGCGGAAGGAGCATCCGGGGGAGGTCTGAACGCCCCCGCCGCCCCTGTGGCAAAGTTTCTTTGCGAAGTCCGGACAGTTTGTTGCAAAGTCCGCAGAAAATCGTCGTTTTCCGGTTTGTTTTCACAATTTTTCTGAGCCGAATTTGTATAGTTTTCCAGCTTGACAGCACCGGCTCTTCTCCGATAAAATGAGGGTAGAAGAACCCCCTGACCAGATGGCCGGAGAGGACGCTTCTTCATGAGAAAAAACAACTGGACTCACCAAAACAAAAACGATTGGAGGCGACCCACATGACAAAACTGAGAAATCTGACTGCCCTGCTTCTGGCCGGTGTACTGACCCTTCTGCTCCTGACCGCCTGCAGCGGTGGCGGCGGCTCTTCCGGCCCGGAGGCCCAAGCCGAAGCCGAGGTGATGCGGGCCATCAACAACGGCCGCACCGTGGCCCTGGCCAATGACGATGGGATGCGTACTGTTGCAAACACCCGTCTGGACGCTCTGAATAAGGAGCTTGAGCTGAAGGGCGATGCTTTCGGATACCAGTTCTTCAACAAGGTGGATGCCAAGTGGGACAACGACAATAAGAACGCCACCCTCACTCTGGTCGCTAAATACGACTACAACGATACCACGCTGCAGAAGATCATCGATCAAATCAAAGGCAACGATCAAAACGAAGCCCTGGATTTTGCCCTGAAGGGCAACTATACCAAGGCAGGCGTAGTGGCCCGGATCATTCACGGCCAGACTTATGTTGCCATCTCCCTGCGGGTGGGCAGGAATCTCTGATTTCTTCCCGATTTTCCCCGCATCTCGTCTGATTTCCCCATAAACGCAGATCACCCGCCAGTTGGCGGGTGATTTTTTGCAGCTGTCCCACCGCCCGGAGGGCGGAAAACCAGCTTCTTATTCGTATTTCGAGATGGTCACACTGTTGATGGTGATGGGTTCGGTGGGGCGCTGAGCTTCGTCCACGCCGGTCTGGGCGATGGTGTCCACGACTTCCATCCCTTCGTACACCTGCCCGAAAACAGTGTCGGTGTAGTCGAGGTAGGGTGCGCCGCCCGCTGTCTGGTAGGCGCTCACCACGTCGGCCCGCCAGCCGGCGGCGTTCATCTGGTCGATGAGCTCCTGCGTCACCGAACTGCTGCCCGGCAGAGTCTCCATGACATAGAAAACGCTGGCGCAGTCGCCGGAGGCGTCCGCTGCGGCACAGAGTGCGCCGGAATAGTGGTGGAGCTTATCGGTGGTCTCGGCGGAGAAACGGTTCCCGTTCCAGATGGTGGTGCCTCTGCCGTCCGCGCCCTGCCCGGCCTCCACCACGAAGTCCTTCTCCACCCGGGTGACGGTCAGTCCGTTGTAAAAGCCCTGCTGGGCCAATGTCGTGAAGTTCTGCACGGCCTGCGGGGCCTCGGTGGAAAAAAGCACTGCTTTGAACACGCCTGCCGAGGTATCGAACACCGCGATGGTGTCCCCCGCCGCCGGGTGGGTGAACTGCAGCTCTGCCGACTCCACAGCCGGGCGGCTGACCGTCTGCACCGTGCCGGCCTTCCCGCCCTGGATGCTGGAGAGGATATTATGTGCACTGCATCCGGCCAGAACTGCCGTCAGGGCCAGTGCCGCCATTATTTTTTTCAAGGCTCTCATGAGCGGGCCTCCCTGTCCATATATTATAGCAAAGATGGCTTTTCAAAAGCTATCGCTATAGTATATCACATTCCGGCCCGGGAAGCGAGAGGGAAAAGCGTGAAAATTTGTTATTGGATTTCTATGCGAAAAACATCTTGACGAGCGGGCAAAAAAACGCTACACTATAGGCGTACCCGGAACCCACAGCTCAGAAGGAGCAGAGTGGGCGGGGTGTGACAGTTATCCCATTTTTTAGATATTTGACAGGAGAACGTGACTTATGGCAGAAGATATGAACAAGTCCGCCGCTGAGACCGAAGAGGAATATCAGCCTGACCTGATGACCCTCGAGGACGAGGACGGCAATGAGGTCACGTTTGAAGTGATCGACGCTCTGGACCATAAGGGCGTGCATTACCTGGCCGTTGTCGAATACGCCGAGAATGAGGAAGACCTGGACGAGGATGCCCAGCTGGTCATCCTGAGCGTCGGCGAGGACGACGAGGGCGAGTATCTCGATGTGGTCGAGGACGATGAGACCCTGCTGGAAGTCAGCAAGCTGTTCGAGAAGCGTCTGAGCGACCAGTTCGAGATCGAGTGATTTCTCAGCAAAGACTTCCTGCCCGGCGCGATTTGTTGCGGTTTATATGATCCTACTAATCATTCAACGGGAGCTTGGAGTTCGTCGGTGGATTGCAGACCTCCCCGTCATGGGTCGACCATGAAGGCTCGATGAGGAAGCGCGAAACCGGAGACAGAGCACCCACCTGTCCGCAAGGGTAGGTTTGATTGCCGCAGACGTCCGGGCGGGATTCTTTATAGGTATCAAAAAGGCTCTCGTGCCGTATTTCCTGCCGGCATGAGAGCCTTTTTCTTTTGTCTCTACTCCCCGGTCTCGTCTGTAAACAGGCCCGGGATACCGCAGATAGCGGCCACGCCCACCAGCGTGAACACGATGCGTGACCAGATGGACGCGCTGCCGCCCAGCAGCCAGCCGACGAAGTCGAACTGGAACAGGCCCACAAGGCCCCAGTTGATGCCGCCGACGATCATGAGGATGAGACAGATTTTATAAAAGGTCTGCACAAAAAGACCCTCCTTCCTTTGGGCAGTATGCCCGACGGGAAGGAGGGTTATGCATTTTATAGGGTCAGCGCCGCTTGAAAGCCTCTCCCTCTGGGAGCAACGGCGACGACCGCCGCCAGCGGCGGAAACAGGGAGGAGCTGTTGGGGCCGCGGCCAGCAGGATGCGAGCGACAGCGAAGCAGACGCTGGGAGCCGCAACCCGGGCAGTGGCATCGCTTGCGATGACGGAGAGGGCAAGGCCGCAGAAAAATGGCCGCTGCACAGCGATAGGCAGCGGCCTTTGTCAGAGCAAGACCATCATAGCCTTGCCCTGTTCCATTTCAGCATCCTTGCCCTCTCAGACGCTCACGCGCCAGCTCTCCCAAAGGGAGAGCCTTTTTTAAGATGCGCTTTCCGTGCTGGAAGCCTCCTGCTCCCCTTCTGCACCGGCCTCGGAGGAAGCCTCTGCCTCCCCTGCGGCCTCGCCGGAAACGGTGCTCTCGGCTGCGGCCTCCGAAGAAGCAGCGGCGGAGTCGGCGGCGATGTCAGCGTCGTTCACGCCGCCCACGGTGGTGACACCGGTGAGCTGCTGTGCGCAGCTGACGGCGCGCTGTATCTGCGGGTCCGTGTCGAGGGTGTAGTCATAGTAGCTGGTCTGCTCGTCGGCAGTCAGCGGGCGCTCCACGTCCACGGTCAGGCCGGTGCCGTCGAAGCAGGAGCCGTCGCCGCAGATGAGCTTTGCCACCGTGACCACGACGGCACTGCCGTCCGAGAGGCGCTGGGGGCTGCTCTGGATGGTGCCTTTGCCCATCGTGGTGCTGCCTACGAGGCGGGTGCCGCACAGGGTGCGCAGGCTGGACGCAAAGAGTTCTGCCGCGCTGGCGGTGTTCTCGTTCACGAGGCAGACGGTGGGCTGGCTGATGACCGAGTCGCCGGTGCTGCTGCCCAGCAGGGTGCGGTTGCCTGCCTTATCCTCCGCGTAGGCCAGCACGCCTTCCGGCGCGACGAGTTCGATGCAGCTGATGGCGTCGTCAAGGATGCCGCCGCCGTTGTCGCGCAGGTCGAAGATGAAGCTCTGGGCGCCGCTGGCGGTCAGGCTGCGGAGCGCAAAGTCCAGCTCACTGGGGGTGGAGTTGTCGAACTGCCAGATCTTGATATAGCCCACATTGCCCTGCACCAGCGCGGAATCGACGCTGTTGGCCGTAAAGCCGGAGTGGGTCAGATCGGCGGTGTGCTGGGCGTTCTCGCTGTCCAGCCAGCCTACATTGACGCTCGTGCCGCTCTCGCCCCGGAGTTTGTTCTGGACAGCCTCCACGCTGCCCAGACTTTTGATGTCTGCGCCGTCGATGGTGGTGATGTAATCGCCCCGCTGGAGGCCGGCCTCCTTGGCAGGAGACTCGTCATACACTTTGATGACCTTGGCGTAGCCGGACTGGTCGATGGCCAGCTCCACGCCAATGCCCATCAGCTTGCCGCTCTGGGCGTTGAGCAGGTCGGTGTAGGCCGAGGCGGTGTAGTAGCGGGCGTACTTGTCGCCGGTACCCAGCAGATAACCGGCAGTCAGACGGTCGTACAGCACGGTCTCGTCGATGTCGTAGTAGTCGTTGGCGCGCACATAGCGGTCTACCTCGGCCACCTTGTTGTACATGCTCTCCTTTTCCTTCACGCTGGTGACGGTGTGGTCAAACAGCCGCATCGCCATCAGCATCGTGATGGAAAAAGTGACCGTCATTGCCAGAATGACGATGGTCACGGTCATCCCTACGGAAATTTTGCGGTTCATTCAGTGTCCTCCCCAGTTCAGACCAAAAACATCAGGATGACACTGCCCAGCACCGACAGCAGGAACACTCCTGCCAGAATCAGACAGCCCACCCGAAGGATACGCTTGCGTTTTTGCTCGTTCATTTCGCCTTGTGGCCTCCTTTGACCCCTCGACTTCAATTACAGTTGTGTTATCTTATCGGAATATAACCGCGGGGGTTGACCGCATTGGCCTTGGAGCCGCCCTTCCACACCTCGAGATGGAGGTGGTTGCCGGTAGAGTTGCCGGTGGAGCCCACATAGCCGATGAGGTCGCCCTGGTTGACATACTTGCCCGCCGACGTTGCCACCGAGCGCATATGGCCGTAGAGGGTGGAGTAGGCGTTGCCGTCTGTCATTTTGCCGTGATAGATGATGACATAGTTGCCGTAGCCGCCGCTGGACCAGCCGGCCACCTGCACATAGCCGCTGGCGGCTGCGTAGATGGGCGTGCCTGCGGGGGCGGCAAAGTCGGTGCCGGCGTGGAGTTTGTTGACGCCGGAGACCGGGTTTTTGCGCCAGCCGTACTCGCTGGAGATGCGGGTATAGCTCTTGAGCGGGCAGATAAAGCCGCTGAAGCTCAGCTGGGGCTTGCTGGCCGCTGCCGCTGCGATGAGCTTCTGGATCTCCTTCTTGACGGCCTCGTAGTTCATCTCGTCCGACTCGATGGCCGCCTGGGCGTTCTTCTGGGCCTGCTGGGCCTCAGCGGCGCTCAGACGGGCCTCCTTGACGCTGTTGTTGAGCTCGTTCTGCTTGGACTGCATCTGCTTGTTCTGGGCGTCCAGCTCAGCCTTTTTGTTTTGCAGCTGGGTGCGCTCCTCCACGAGCTGGGTGCGGTCGGCCACAAGGGCTTCCTTCGCAGCCTTCATGTTGTCGAGTATCTCGGTATCCTTCACCGAAATGTCCTGCATGACCTCATTGAAGGTCAGAAGCTCGTACAGATCGCTCACAGCCCGGAGCATGGCGACGCTGCCGCCGTCCCGCAGCTCCTGCATCGCGGCCATATGGCTCTTGAAATCGTCCCACTGGTCGGCGATCTCCTGCTCTTTCCGGGCGATCTCATTCTGCTTGGCGGTGATTTCCTGCTCTTTGACGCCGATGTTGTTCTGCACCTCGGAGATCTGGCTCTTGAGGACGCTGATCTGGCTCTGGAGCACCGAAACTTTTTCCTTCAGCTCAGACTCGAGGGCCTTGGCAGCAGCTTCCTTCTTTTTGGCGTCGTTCAGCTCCGTCTTATGCTGCTTGATGGACGCAGAGATCTTGTCCAGCTTGTTCTGCAGCGAGCTCATGCTGGTGGCCGCACTGGCCGGATAGACCGTCACGCTCAGCACGAGGCAGGCGGCGGCCAGAAAGGCGCAAGCGGCGCGCATCATGGCCGAATGGCCCGACGGCTTTGCGTGGCGGGGCGGATGATGCAGAACAAAGCCTGCGGAATGCTTGTCGTGGTACACAGTAGGCCCTCCTTACACGTTCAGGTGCTTGCGGATGGAGAACATACTGCCCAGACCGCCCACCAGAGCGCCGCTCGCGAGACTGTAGGTCAGGATGGTGGGCCAGACATTTTCCAGCGGCACCAGAGCCGTACCCATAAGCATCTGCCACAGGCCGCCCAGCGTGGGCGCCAGCTGAACGATGTAGGCATAGCCGCCGATGGTGGCAGCTGCCGTCAGAATGCCGGAGAGCAGGCCCATGGTCAGGCCCTCGATGACGAAAGGCAGGGTGACGAGGGCGTTGGTAGCGCCGACATACTTCATGATCTCGATTTCACGGCGGCGGGCAAAGACGCTCAGCCGGATGGTGGTACCCACCGTGATGATGCTGACAGCCATCAGCACCAGCACCAGACCGCGCCCGACCTTGGTGACGGCCTGCTGGATCTCCACGAAGGTCTTGGTCATCTCGATGGGAGCCGTGACGCTGTAGACGCCGCTGATGTTCTCGAACTGCTTGCTGATGGTCTCCATCTGGCTCAGATCAGACAGGGAGACGCGGTAATTGGCCTTGAAAGGGTTGTCGTTCTCGAACTCGTTCAGCAGGGCGGCATAGTCGGACATATACCCCTTGTACTGGTTGAGGACGTCTTCTTTGGACATATACTGCACCCGGCTCACACCTGCGGTGCCGCTGAGGGCATTGCCCACAGACTGGATGGTGGCGTCATCGGCCTCGGGGTCCACGTAGACCACCATCTCGTTCTGGCTGCCCAGATAACTCACCATGCTGTCCACATTGACTTCAATGAGGCTGGCGAAGATGTTCAGGGTCATGCAGACGCTGAGGGAGGCGATGCAGGCGATGGTCATGGCCCAGTGCTTGCCGAGGTTGCGCACGCCGCGCCGGGTGAGGAACCCAAACGTAGAGATTTTCATACGTGCACCTCCTCGCCGAAACTGGCCGGAACATCGGAGATGATGCGGCCCTGCTTCAGGGTGATGGTGCGGCGGTTGAAGCGGCGCACCAGTTCATGCTCGTGGGTGACGACAAGCACCGTGATGCCCATCTCGCTGACGCGTTCCAGCAGTTCCATCATCTCAAGGCTCATCTCGGGGTCGATGTTGCCGGTGGGCTCGTCCGCAATGACGAGGCGGGGGCTGTGGGCCAGAGCGCGGGCCACGGCCACGCGCTGCTGCTCACCGCCGGAGAGGAACTCG
>ENA-ORUA01002277-ORUA01002277.1-human-gut-metagenome-genome-assembly--contig:-NODE-2277-length-15208-cov-3.572428_pt1 | contig 15208 bp, 9 predicted proteins | sample MGYA00242076_ERZ509201 | MGnify/ENA primary metagenome ERZ509201 (study PRJEB26280, sample SAMEA2338863) | human gut metagenome | biome: human gut; feature: human-associated habitat; material: faeces...
AAATCGTAAACACTTGTCATGACAATGCCATGTACAAGCTCAAGGAAGATTTTCCGACCATGAAAACTTCTGACACCAGGCTGTTATGCTATATTTTTGTAGGATTCTCACCACAAGTAATTAGCTTATTCATGAAGGATACGGTGGCTAACGTATATGCTCGAAAATCACGGCTCAAATCACGTATCAAATCTGCAAAAATAGTAAATAAAGAACTGTTTTTAAATCTTTTGGGATAAAACGGTACATTATTTACGGTAATATATTTTTGACAGGTAAAGGCGCATTTCAGTAATTATATGGATAAAACAAGGAATATGCTTGGCGAGATGAAATAACTATACACAATCCATCTTATAAGTTGTGATCAAGAAAAACAATATCAAAACAGATTTGAACAGTCTTCTTAAAAAGGCAAACAATCTACTTTTGCTTATATATTTGGAGAAGTAGCTAATTTGAAACATAATGCTTTAAATATATCTGACGGATACAATTCAGGAACAGATAACAGTTTATTTTTTTATTATATAAGAACATGCAAAAAAAGAATTTATTCGGAATACTTATTTTAATTGCTTATTTCGCTTCCTGTAATCAAATACATAAAACCCACTATGAGAATGGATGGTATCACATCCTATCACAGCAAAAAGACAGTATTGCTAAAGAGTCTATTGTAACAGTAAAAGATTTTGTTTCGTTACGAATGGATTCTGATGAAAATGGGACATGCGTAATTGTGGGGCAAATAAGCAAGCATAAACTAAAAAAATGGGCAAAAGAAACAGAAAAGGCAATTGGCAAACATATAGCTTTTGTACTTGACGATACGGTAATCACAAATCCAAAGGTGAATGCAAGAATTGAAAACGGTGTTTTTCAAATATCGTTACCTCATGGCTACGATTTAAAAAACATATATAATAAAATTAGGAAAGAGAAAATAGATTCTATTGAAAGTATATTCAAAGGTTGGGAGAAAGATTCCATCTATTACTCATCCAAAGAGAAAGCCGATTCAATTGTGTTTGCGATAGACTACTGGGAGGCTTCTGAATGGGTGGATATGTCGGTCAATCCCGAAGATCATTATTGGTGGGGAGATTTAGATACTGCCACCTACAGCAAATTAGAATCTGCCTTATGCGAAGAAATTGCCAAGCCAAATTTCAGCAGCCGTGCAGAAGATTATATGAAGTTGGATACATATAAGAGGTACAAGGCGTATCTTTGCGAAAATGCAGACTATATTAATCTCATGTTTCAAGGTTTCTTGTTTACAGAACCGGCTACCGGACTATGCGGGTTTCTAGTGGATGATATAGTGAGAAGCCGATATCCCACTGCCCCAAGTATTCGGGTAATGACCTTAAAGATAGATAACCAAGATGACGAGATGTTCGCCAAGTTGAAATATCAGAAAGCTATTTGGCGGTTGATGAATAAAGAAAGAGATGCGAAGAGTAACAAGCAATGAGAATGGTAGCTATGAGTAATTTGAAAAACAAAGTATTAACAGCAATGGGTATCATAAAATACTCATTTGGTTTCTGACGATTATTCCTGTCGGTATTCCTTTATGTGCTATTATTGGGCTTATGTATGGTATTAAAAATAAAGATACAATATTTACCAAATGCTCTGCCGTAGCTTTATTTGTTGGAATAGCTTGTATTGTTTATACTCTATTAGTTATAAAATCTACGTAGATTGAAATATTTACCAAATATGTGAATAAAAGATTATCAATAAATATAGGGAAACAAACCAAAGGTGTATGGATATAAATAAGGTTATTAATGATGTCTTCAAAATTGTACTAAATATTTTATTTGTATTTACAAAGAGTTATTTGACAACATAGCACCGCAAATCGCTGAAATTTGCACGGTTGCTAATTCGTTACCTCTATTTCTCAAATACTCTGCTAAAAGTTTATTCTTCAATCGGTTAAATCCAACCGATGAAAATCTAAAATAAAAATACACGATAAAGATATAAAAGAAATCGTGTTTTGTTTAGGTAGATTTTACACCGCTCGATATGCTTAAAAATTATCGTCAAAGTTGTAACGAATAAATCAGCAGCTTCCATACTCTGTTCACTTTCTTGGGAATAACCCAACAGATGCTTGACATCCTCTCCTTTTTTTTTGGGGGGGGTAAAAGTTATTTTTTTCTCCTGAAAATAAAATGGCCTTGGTAGTCTTGAAGTCCTATATCAACTTTTCATATTCATAACTGATTAAATATTTAACTAGTAATATTCGTTACCAGTTATTTAGTGGTGTTCAGATTGCCCCTCTTCATTCACTAACCAATCCTAAATCGTTAATGTGATTCGTCAGTAATTAGCAAATTTCCTTAATATTTAGTCCCTCCAGACTATTATTAAGGCAAGAAAAAACAAATCCGTTTAATTCGGAGGCAAAGTCAACAGTATACAGATAGATGAAATCTCCTTTATAGAACATATCTCCTTTACGGCTTTTAACGAAGTAATACATTTGAAAGACTGTATTCATTTACAACAACTGATCAAAGTTAGGATTAAGGTACTTGCTGCGGATTCAAGCTACACTAATAATATCAATTTAAAAAGTTTTACAAAATACTTCTTTAAGTACAAGGTCTGAGCTATCTAAATTGCTCCATTTCGTAAGATTTGATGGTCAGAACTCAGCCATGAAAGTGCTACCAGATTGAAAGGAAGTTTTAAAATGTAGAAATAATATTATTTACAGACCAGAATAAAAAGCCAGAAACAGGGAAGTGGAAATATTTTGGATTTTCTTTGGAGTACATACGTTCAATGCGGTATGTATGATTGAAAAGGTCACGAAGAAAAAAAAAGAACGGCAGCATAATCTGACTAAAATAAGAGGAGAGAGTGGGTGAACTTCACCTAAAAATGAGGTATATAATGCATGGATGGAAAAAATAGGAATATGTAAATGATATTCTATAAAAAATGGAAGACTGGGGCTTTTCGAAAAAATGAAGAGAAAAAAAATTATATAAAGTGTTTTTTTTATTAACTTATAGGAAAGAACATCTTATGAAAGAGAATCAATTTATTTTTCAAATCATTCGTATTTGTTTGTGTCATAAAAAGTCTTAAAACAAAGTTTATTTGAATATTAGATACTCATTATATCTTTGTGCCTTCAAACAAAGAGTACATTAAATCAGAACAAACAGCCGTTTGCACGAGCATTGAATTTAACTTTATAATAAATCTAGCTGTGTGGTGAGAGATGAGACTGCTAGCGAGATAATCTATTTATTAGAACTTAAGTGCCCCTATTGCATGAGTGAATGTTCAAGAGTATGGCCTGAATGATATCAAATGAGTACAGAAAGCGACTCGAAACGATATGGAAGATAGCTATATGATACCCTCTAAAAGTAAATCTATCAAGAGACGTCAGACGTTTATGACAATGTTTTTTTAACAATACGATGTCACAACACATAGCTTTTGTAGATGAGTTATTTTAAGATAATATTGGTGACAACAACCGACTTTTGTATGGTACCTCATTTCAATATCCTTAAGTTCGTCAGTATCCCCTCGGAAAACGTTTTGTCGTGGACTTGCGAGTACCTATCTCTTGCTGTTCAAGAAATCTTGTGCTATAGAAGATTTATTGTGTATGGTTTGAACACACGTTTTTGATCATCCACAATTATAGTTGAGTGATACCACCTTCAACTTGTAAAAAGAATGTTCCGTTTGTTGGATAAAATACTTTTTGAATTGGCCATCCTTTCTTGATTTTTATAGAATATGCTAAAAATACATTCAATTTTTACTTTGAATGGCTCATTCACTAATTAAGAATAATATTATAGGGAATATATGGTATTTGTGAAATATCATAAAAAGGGTCTTTTTCAAACACTGTTAGGGATACTGTAACAGTCGGTGTTATAATAGTGTATCACTCTATTATGAAGATTGACCATATAATCAGAATTAGCAATGTGAAACATATTTTTTTAAGTTTGATATTGGAATAATATTGTTTTTTTATGCTTTTCGAACAGATGTTAGTTCAATGTGAGATAAAATAATGTTTCATAACACTAAGGTGTTGATTGTTAGATGTATATGAATTGAGGTGTTAGATTTTTAAAATCATTTTATAATTCAAATACAATTTCGCTTTATTATTTTTGCTGGCAAAGAAAAAGTAAGAAAAATCTGACTTTTTTATTTATGAGTACTCATTAGCATTTTATCTATTAATTTAAATTTATCAAAAATGAAAACTAAACCTTTTTTAAAATCGATGGCATTAGTGATTTGTTGCTTAACTTCTTTTGTATTGGTATCATGTGATAAGGATGATGATAAGCCCAATTTAAAAATCAGTCCTAATAAAGTAGAAGTTGCAGTTGGTAAAACGGTTACTGTGTCTGTTAGTAATGGTACTGCACCATATACGACGAAATCAAGTGATGCAAAAATCGCAGTTGCGAAATCAGATAAAAATGCGATTGTAATTACCGGTGTAAAAGATGGTTCAGCAATGATAACTATTACGGACCGGAAGGGAGTTACAGGAAAAGTTGCTGTAACTGTAAGAACTGTAAAAGAGACCCCAAAAACTCCAAAAGGACTGGATTTTGATAAACAATCTATTACTGTGAGTGTTGGAAAAGATGGTATAGTAACAGTAAAAGGTGGTGCACAGCCATATTCTGCCGTTGCGAAAGATGTCAATATTGCTACGGTATCAGTCAAGGAAAATAAAGTCAACATAAGAGGAGTTAAGGCAGGAAAAACTACTATTACAGTTACAGATAAGGATAAGAAAACGGGAACTATCAATGTGACGGTTAAATAGTTTTCTTTTTTTTCTAATTTTATTGTAATGCATAGCGAGTGAGACGAAGATAATTTCGTTATATACTGCTATGCATTTACAATAAGTCTTTGTATATAATGATCTTGCGAGTTATAATTAACCTCAAATTATATGTTAAATATTTTAAATTATGAAATTGATTAAATTGCATTTATTGGTAGCAGCCATGATAATAGTAACATCAGGCTGTGTTGGATCTGGGAAGAAATATAAACAACAAGAAAATAGTGCTGCCGGAGTAGTGGATAGCAAAAACAAAGATTGTTATGGCACCTATGAAGGCATATTACCTTGTGCCGACTGTGGTGGCATCAAAACGACATTGAAAATTAATAGTGATGCAACTTATGATTTGCGGAGTGAGTATCTGGGTGAGGAGAATGGTATTTTTGAAGAGAGCGGTGTATATAATATGATAGGCGAAAACATCATTGAACTGGTTACTCCTTCATCGGGTGCCAAAACATATTATAAAGTTCTCGACGACGCAGTGGTCTTGTCTGACAGTACGGAAATCTTCAACAATAGCGGGCGGCTCGCAGCACAATATATATTGAAAAGACAGTAATGTTTATGTGTGATAGGACATGTGATTTGTTTAAGGTAGGAAATTTTAACATAAAAAGGTGCCTATTATTTCTTGTCTGTATAATGTTATTAGTTGCTTGTGGTGAGAATGATCCGATTGAATCCCGGAATCGACATCCCAGGCAACAGGAAGAATCTCATAGTGAACAATCCGGATCAGTTCCCGCTGTGGCTAAAGAGGATGTTGCAGCTTATTTTAGATTTGATATGTCTAGAGATATAAATGTTGCGTTAGGACTTGTTGAAGCACAGAAAGAGACGCTGCAGATAAACGGGAAAATGATAAAAATAACTGAGGCTGTAGTGAAAAGGAAAGATTATCAAAAAGGCTCATTTGTGCTATATGTTACAGGCACGGTAAATGGTTCACCTTTTAAGAATGAATTCACTTTTACCGGCTTTGTGAGCAAACCTGACGATTATCAAATGGTTAATGGTGCACAAGCTGAGTGGAAAGCAAATGCTGATTATTATGCAAAGCTTGATTTTGATAGCTTTTACAGATTACATAAAGTGAACATGTTTACAATTGAGAATTTAGGCCGGTTAGTGGACTTTTATTCTATAAATGTAGGGGGAGAAAAATATCTTTTTACTCTGGAAGATCTTGAGAAGACGGTTCTTGAAGATATAAAATATGAGCAAAATCAGCTTTCTTTCTATCTTAGGTACAATAATAGTAGGTCTAAAAAAAGAATATCACTTCTGTTTGACAAGAATAAATATTATGAAGGAAAGGTTACTGTAAATACAGATTTTATAAAACAGAAGTATATGAGAGGGATATATGAAAATCCATCTCTATTTAATGGTCACATTTTTTCATATGATGAAAGTGCGTATGCTGTGGAAATCAGTACAACTCTGAAAGAAAAAAGCGACACAGGCAACATGCTTACACTACATTTAAGCATGTATGCAAAGGGTAATGGTGGCTTGTTGCTTGCAGAATTTGATAAAATATTCACCGGTTTTAAACCCTTAAGTGAATTGAAGAATGAGTTGATAGCCTACTCAACACCGGATTTGCATGAGTTTGTGAAAAATAAACTTAAGAATAGTAATTATGGTGATGTGAAAAATAAGTTTTCCAATTCTATAGATAGATGGATACAGTATGTGGAATTTGTAATTAAGGATCATGATTCATTGCAATGGGAAAAGAATAAATGGAGCAAGAACGTCTTGAATGGTCTCTTTTCTTCTGTAAAGGATATATATTTGGATAATGTAAGATTTGAACTTAACTCCGCCCAATTAAAGGAGATTGGCGGAAAGCGTTTTTTGTATATTGTTTTTCAAATGATTGGTGCTAATGATTTGGTATTGACGAGTGACGCTATTCTTTTTAATATGTCCATACACATACCTTCTTCGTTATAAAATGATTTGTGACAAATTGATCCGGTCCAATATTGTGTTTATATTTAAATTGAAATTCACAATGATATCTAAGACAAAAATATTCCTTTTTTTTCTTGCAAGAGCTTTATTTATTAATGCACAACAATAAGAAAAAAAGAGGAAGTAAAAAATGATTCCGTTTACTAACTTCAGGAGGGTAGTAGTAGCCTCTCTCGACCAATAAATATAAAAAAATCTTTCTATTGGAATGAAGACAAGATAAAAGCTGGCATATCTGTACAAGGAAATTGGCGTAACCAAAACTTTCCAGGTACACTTCCGCAAAGAAAGAATATGGTAACCGGAACATTTGAACGCGATTTCGACATCAATCCTTTCTCTTATGCTTTGGGAATGAGCCGTACTTTGCGTCCTCGAAATATCAACGTGAACTGAAGTATTATCGTAACAATTGGACACCGTTCAATTTTAAACGAATTTAAAAACAATTATATGAGAATCGAAGTACTTGATTTTAAAATAATAATGCTCATCGGTCAAAACTTATCAAGAGATCATTACTGAATATTTTCTGGGAGAAGAATCATTTTGGTTTTAGGGGGCATCTTACACAGGCCCTCCAATATGAACAGGAATAAAAATAGGAAGATTTATTATAGCCTGTTATCATACAGCCGGTAACGATGTGTCGATTTATTTGATTCCCATATCAAAATAATCGGGACAATATATTTAATCGTACTTGATCGTAAAATCATCATTTATAGGTATTGCGTACAATTATGCAATCTGCTATCTTTACAATCTAATGGATAATGCAAGAAAAAAGCGGAAATACAGAGCCATAGTGGCATGCTTATTGTTGCTGACTATGATGCCTTTCTTCTTTGTGAAAGCCTTTCATGTTCACAAAGAAGATTTATGTATATCTCATGATGAGCAACAATCTTCCCATCATGATTCTGCCGATAAATGTGCTATCTGCCTGTTCACTTTATCTTCATTTACCGAAGCCGAGAGCTTTGAGTACAATTGCGTTCAGACAGAGAACCCCGTTGAATATCTTATCCAAAAGGAGAAGGACATTACTGTTACTTTTCCCCTATTGTCTCTCCGCGCTCCTCCTGTCCAACTATTACAATCCCTCTCATGGGTTGCATGCATTATAAGATGACATGTGAAAGAGGGATGCTGTGCCCTTTGGTTATCTTAAACAATTTATAACTTCATTACAATTTTCGTAAAGTATGACATTTCATGCATATTTCCAATATGTGTGTCTATTCATTGTCTGGCTGTGTGCAATATCTCCTACAAGGATGTATGCACAGAAATACCGACAGCAATCAGATACACATAGGACACTGTTGGTTGTAGATAAGGAAACCGGACGTCCGATTGAAGGAGCTTACATCTTATTGGAGAATCAACCCCTTGCCAGTTCAACCGGAGGAAGAATCATTATCCCTTGGAAGACAAATTCCAAGGATACAGTTCTTGTACAGAGTTTGGGCTACAAATCTCAATATATATATTTGAGTGAGGCATTCAAAAAGGTGAATATTCAAACAGTATATCTTTATCCGGAGATAAAAATTCTGGAAGAAGTCATTATTACCGGTGAGTGCTCCGGAGTGACTCGGAATACGGTAAGCAACAACCTTACTTCCTTCGCAATCAATCGCGCATTGGGAACTTCTCTCACCTCTCTGCTTGAACAGGTCAGTGGCGTAAGTTCCATCAGTACGGGGACGACAGTTGCCAAACCTGTCATCCAAGGAATGTATGGCAACCGGATATTAATCATAAACAATGGTTCCCGCCAGACAGGCCAACAATGGGGAGTTGATCATGCTCCTGAAGTGGATATGAACGGAAACGCTTCCATTCGGGTGATAAAAGGTTCTGACGCGGTACGATATGGTTCAGAAGCTTTGGGAGGAATTATTGTCATGGAACAGGCTCCCTTACCCTTCCGGAAGAAGGCCTTGAAAGGAAAGACTTCCATACTTTATGGAAGTAATGGTCACCGTTATGTGCTGACCGGACAGTTGGAAGGCACTTTCCCTTTTCTCCGTGACCTTGCCTGGCGAGTACAGGGGACATATTCAAATTCCGGAGACCGTTCCACCGCAAACTATCTTCTAAATAACACTGGAGCCAGAGAACATCATACCTCCGCTTTACTCGGCTATGACCGTGGACGTTTAAGAATAGAAGGATTCTACAGTCACTTTTACAACCGGACGGGAGTAATGTTCAGTGCCCAGATGGGAAGTGAAGATCTGCTGGCAGAACGTATCCGATTGGGACGTCCCCTGTACACAGATCCTTTCACGCGAAGTATCGCATACCCATATCAAAAAGTTACCCATCAGACAGCCATTGGTAAAATGAAGTTCAGTATGCGGAACGCAGGAAATCTTTACTGGCAAAGTTCCTGGCAGAAGGACGACCGACAGGAAAACCGCATCCGGCGTCTGGGTTCCGACATTCCAGCTGTTTCCCTGCACTTAAACTCATTACAAAACTCTCTCTGCTGGAAATTGAATTATAATTCATGGCAAACAGAGGTTGGGGGACAAATTATGTTCATTGATAATCACAGTCAGGCAGGAACAGGTATTGTTCCCGTTATTCCCAACTATACGGAGACACAGATGGGAATATATGGTATCGGGAAGTATAATTACAGTAAAGGAGGAATTGAAGCAGGTATTCGTTTTGACGGACAGGAAACCCGTGCCAGTGGTTATGACTGGACAGGAAGTCTCTATGGAGGAACAAGAAAGTTCAATAACGTATCATACAGTCTGGGAGGTCATCATCATTTCTCTGACCAATGGAAGCTCACCACTAATTTCGGGCTGGCCTGGAGAGCTCCTCACGTGTATGAATTATATAGCAACGGAAATGAACTCGGATCCGGAATGTTTGTCAAAGGAGATTCTACCATGCACTCCGAAAGGAGCTATAAATGGATATCTTCCATCAGTTACAGCAATAAGGTATTCAGTGCCCGAATGGACGGTTACCTGCAATGGATAAGCGGCTATATCTATGATGAACCGAAGAAAGAAACCATCACTGTTATTTCGGGGGTATACCCTGTATTCCAATACAAACAGACCCCGGCTTTCTTTCGCGGAATGGATTTTGACTTTCACTTCATGCCCATAAATTCATGGGATTATCACCTGATTGCTTCTTTTATACGGGCAAATGAACAGACGACAGGAAATTACCTTCCTTATATCCCCTCTTCCCGTTTCAGCCATGACCTCTCATGGCTTCACGAAACCAAATCGCATTCCAAATTACGTTTGAGTATCAGACATCGATTCGTGGCAAAACAGACCCGGTTTGACTCGAATACGGATCTTATTCCCTATACCCCTCCGGCATACCACCTCTTGGGGTTCGCTGCTAGCTTTGAGTGTCCTGTAAAATACGGATACAAACTACAATTCATGATAGCGGCAGACAATATCTTGAACAAAGAATATAAAGAATACACTAACCGTTCACGCTACTATGCACATGACATGGGATCTGATGTACGTTGTGTAGTGAACTGGAGTTTTTGATTTATAACAATTATTATTAACCAAATAAATAAAAAATGAAAACAAATGTATGTAAAATCGCATTGATGTTCCTGATAGGAACAGCTCTTTCGTTGTTGTTCAATTCATGCAGTAAAGATCCTGTAATTCCTGAAAATGAGACAGATAATAAATTGCATGAAGATCCTTCCAAAATGACTATCCGTCTTGTGGAATGTCACCTGCATGCAGACTGGAATGAAATACAGAAAGTCGGTGGACCTCACCAGAATCCGGAATCTCCGGCCAAGCACATGAAACGTATTCAGGAAATAACTTATGAGCTGAAAGCCGGCAAGGGTTGGAGGCTTGCCGAAGGCAGTCAAAGCAAGTTCTACGTGCAGAAAAATGGAGACTACTATACTTATGGGAAATACACCCCGGCTCCCGTTTATTTGATGTTCATCTATTACTATAACGCCAAAGGAGATTTGATGAACAGCCAGTTTATAGAAAACGGGCAGGATAATATTCATCAACATTTCTTCACGCCTGAAAATGTAAAACCCACATTTGACGGTCAGCCGGAAGCCGATGACAATGAACCGCAGAAATTGGTGGATTATCTTTATGTGGACACTACCCCCTGGGACAAGACCAAACATAGCAAGGAAGCTGAAATAACAGGAGACAGTAACCCGATAGGTTTGAAAGGAGTTATCCGTTTTTTGAAAGACCGTAAGGAATTCGACCTGAAAATTCGTCTTTATCACGGTTACAAATCCAAGACCAATCCGGAAACTGGTACTTTTGATCCGTTCTACAAGCCTTCCGGAATATTGATCCAGCGTGGTACATGGGATATCAACCTAAACATTCCGGTAGTGGTGTTCTGGAGCCGTGAAGAGACTGTGGGGGTAGACGAAGACACGAACCCCGAAGGGGTGGAAGAAGACGGGCTTGATGAAAAAAGTAATCGTGCCATACATTCAATTATGGGAACCTTCAATCTTACATGGAAAGAAGCGCTTGAAGAGTTTATAATTTACACTTATAAGTCAGGGGATGTGGAAGCCGGAGCGATTTGGCTTTGAAAATCGGTTTGGACTGCCATAAGTAACCATAAAACTGCCTGTTGTGACATTGGTGCCGGTATTGTTTCAACAGGCAGTTGTTCCTGTTAAACCGTTTCATCTTTTTTTGCAAGAATGAAACGGAAACAAGTGCCATTCGGCAGTGCCTCCAATGAGAACTGCCATAGGGCATTGAAAAGAAAATCATCTCGTGTTATAAACGATTAAATTCATGCTGTTTATTAGAATATTCAATATATTGTGAGATAATGAGTCATAATATTGTAAGATTATAAGAGGATTTGATTCTATGAATATCAGGAAATGGTTATTTACAATTCACATTTAAGATAAAATAGAGATTTTACAATGGAAGGCTATAATAAAAAAGTAATAATGAGTTATTGGACAATTTGCAGGATGAAAACAACGAAAAAAATCTACGTAAAGGTTAGCATTATCTTTTTATTGGGAGGAATTTTACTTTTTTCTTCATGCGAGAAGGAGGAAAATCAAAAGATAGAAGCCAACCGGAAAACATTATTCATGTATTTGCCATGGTCCTCAAATTTGACGAACTATTTTTATAATAACATATCTGACCTGGAAAAATGTATAACGAAAATAGGGCTGAACAATGAGAAAGTAATTGTTTTTATTTCTACCGGTAGTACGGAGGCCATGATGTTTGAAATTGTGTCTTCTCACGGGAGATGTAAACGTGAAATACTTAAAAAATATAAGTCTCCGCCTTTTACGACAATCGATGGGATAACAGCAATTTTAAATGATGTAAAGGCATTTGCTCCGGCTTCTGTTTATACCATGATTATAGGATGTCACGGTATGGGATGGCTTCCTGTTTATGAGATGAAAGTGCGTTCCGCACCTCACATGAAAATGCATTGGGAATATCAGGGTGTTCCATTGACACGTTATTTTGGAGGACTGACCGCCGAATACCAAACAGATATAAAATCTCTAGCCTCCGGTATTGCTAATGCAGGCATGAAAATGGAATATATTCTATTTGATGACTGTTATATGTCATCTATAGAGGTTGCCTATGAATTAAAGGATGTTACAAAATATTTGATTGGTTCTACCAGTGAGATGATGGCATACGGAATGCCTTATGCCGCTATTGGGGAATATTTACTGGGGAATCCCGATTATCAATCGGGATGTGAAGAATTTTACAATTTTTATTCAACCTATGAAATAATGCCTTGTGGGACATTAGCAGTAACGGACTGTTCAGAACTGGAGAATATGGCAGCCATCATAAAAAGTATCAATAGTAAATATTCTTTTGACAAATCCCTGAGGGGAACAATCCAACGTTTAGATGGTTATACTCCTGTAATATTTTATGATTTTGCAGATTATATAACCTCACTCTGTAACGATCCTATATTATTAAACCAATTTAGAGAGCAGCTAAATCATCTTGTTCCATATAAAACCCATACAAAAAATTTCTACACTATGGCCAAAGGTATTATTCCTATCAATACATTTTCCGGTATAACAACATCCGATCCGAGTGACAATCCTATGACTGTGCTGAAAGAAAATACATTATGGTATAAAGCAGCGCATAATTAAAGTTGATAATAAGATGAAGAATACTAAACTCCCAAGCCTGCATATTTTATAACTTTTTGGTTATTGTCTGTTTTTGGAAATGGTATATATAGGAATTGAGAACTATCATGCAGGGAATCATGCAAAAAAAGTATTTATGGTTTCTGTTGAGATACAAAGAATGTAATAATAATTATATTTCTTCTAATAAAAGCTTTCCGCATCGAAATGTGTTTGTTACTCCTAATATTCGCAATATGAAATATAAAATTATAATTGGACTATCAGCTATTCTCTATTTTACAGGTTGTTATAACAGGGAACAGACCCCTCGCCTTAGTGAGGCTGAAAAGCTAATGCAGAACAACCCGGATAGTGCATTAGCAATACTACAAAAACTCAAACCAGAAGGCAACCGGGCTGAACAGGCCAGATATGCATTGCTCTATTCCGAAGCTTTGGAAAAAAAACAAATGAAAGTTACTGACGATTCATTGATCCGCCAGGCTTGGCAATATTATAAACATTACCCCAAAGATTTACGTCACCAGTGTAAAACTCTATATTATTGGGGAAGAATTAAATTACGCACAGGTGATAAACCGGGAGCATTACGTCTTTTTCTCAAAATAGAAAAGAAACTGACAGATACCGATGAATCTTATTACAAAGGGCTTTTATACAGACAGATCGGTGAAGTATATTATAAACAAATGAACTACAGCCGGGCATATCATTATTTCCACGAAGCCAGAAATAATTTCCGCCAATCGGGTGATATCCAGGAGGAGACAAAGGCAACCCTTGACATGGCAGCCGCTACTTCTCACTCAAAAGATATAGAAAAAGCAATAAGGCTGTATTCGGCGGCTCTTGACTTGGCCGATGAACATAATAACAGTAATCTGATAGAAGTCAGCCTTACTAATCTTGCATCACTATATGTGATATCCAAACGGCATATATCCAATGACCTGTTACAGCGAATCGAACTTTCCGCCCGACAGGATACGGTATATGGATATCACACATTGACAGATGTAAGTCTTTTGAAGAATCATATAGACAGTGCACGGTATTATCTGGAGCTTGCAAAGGCGCACACTACTGATATTTGCGACATGGCAGAACTACAATACACTGCATACCATATCGAAGTGCAGGCTAAAAATTTTGAAAAAGCAACGGACAATGTACATCGCTATATCTACTTGAACGATTCAATAATGCGCTCAAACATGCAATTCTCCGCCGGTATGGTCGAGCGGGACTATTTTAAAGAGCGAACAAAATTCGCCCAATACAGAATGAAAAACCGGACTGTCTGGGAAATAGCTATAGCAGCCGCTACCTTTTTTATTATTGGAATTGCCTGGTATATCGTCCGCCAACGTTTACGCATGCAACGTGATCGTACCAACCATTATTTGTTATTGACAGAGAAAGCCAATTCCGAGTACAAGGCTCTTACTGAACGCGTGAAAAAACAGCAGACTACGGAAAGTTATTTAAGAGGATTGGCTGCTTCACGCTTTGACATTGTCGATAAACTTGGAAAGACCTACTATGAACGTGAAAATACAACATCGCAACAGTCAGTCATATTTAATGAAGTAAAGCAGATAATTACAGATTTTGCAGAAAACAATGGCATACTGCAAGAACTGGAAAAAATCGTAAACACTTGTCATGACAATGCCATGTACAAGCTCAAGGAAGATTTTCCAACTATGAAAGCTTCCGACACCAGGTTATTATGCTATATTTTTGTAGGATTTTCACCGCAAGTAATTAGCTTATTCATGAAGGATACGGTGGCTAATGTATACGCTCGCAAGTCACGGCTCAAATCACGTATTAAATCTACGGAAACAGCTAATAAAGAATTATTCTTAAGCCTTCTGGGATAGGTATTTCAACTTTATACTAGGTTCCAATGACTAATGCATCATCCGGTAATTAAATCTAGAATATGTTCAGATTGTTTTTGCCATAATACCGGAATGATGTAATTGTAGAATGGTTTTGTCATGGAGGTAAGCCATAACAGGTTTAATTCTCCTGGGAGGTATGTCCGGAAAGTATGAAGATGCTTTCATTATAATATCTGTTACTATTCCAGTCAATTGTCAGAAACTTATTGATTGCCCTATATTTTTTAAGGTTGTAAATCA
>ENA-ORUA01002307-ORUA01002307.1-human-gut-metagenome-genome-assembly--contig:-NODE-2307-length-15030-cov-8.528214_pt1 | contig 15030 bp, 18 predicted proteins | sample MGYA00242076_ERZ509201 | MGnify/ENA primary metagenome ERZ509201 (study PRJEB26280, sample SAMEA2338863) | human gut metagenome | biome: human gut; feature: human-associated habitat; material: faeces...
GTCGTGTGGCGATCGCCGGAGTACTGGCAATGAAGCCGGAAGTGCTGATTCTGGATGAACCCACTGCCGGGCTGGATCCCAAGGGAAGAGACGAGATCTTACAGCAGATCAAAAAGCTGCAGACCGAGACAGGACTTACGATTCTGCTGGTATCCCACAGTATGGAGGATGTGGCGGAATACGTAGACCGTATTATTGTGATGAACAAGGGAAGCGTCATGTATGACGATACCCCGAGAGAAGTGTTCAAACATTACAAAGAATTGGAAGAAGTAGGACTGGCAGCACCGCAGGTCACCTACATCATGCATGAGCTGAAAGCACGGGGAGCGGATGTGGATGTAGATGCCACAACGATCGAAGAGGCTGCGGAAGAAATTGCAAGAGTCTGGAAACAGAACAATCAGAAGTAATGATTTGAACTGCAATGCTCAAATTGCAGCATGAGCAGAGAGAAGATACGAGTTCTGACCCGACAGGAGCCGGGCAGAAACTCTGGTGAGGAGCAATATGCTTAGAGATATTACATTAGGACAATATTATCAGACGGAATCATTGATTCATAAGATGGATCCCCGTGTAAAGCTGGGAGGTACCGTTTTATTTATCATTTCCCTGTTCTTTTTCAAAAATTATGCAGGATATGTGATCGCAGCCCTGTTTCTGGGTCTGGTGATCCGACTGTCGAAGGTGCCTTTTAAATTCATGGTAAAGGGAATGAAGACCATTGTTATGCTCATGCTGATCACAGTGGTGTTCAATCTCTTTCTGACACCGGGAACACCGTTACTTACGATCTGGAAGCTGACCATCACGCAGGAAGGTCTGAAGATGGCCATTTCCATGGCTATCCGCCTGACACTTCTGATCATTGGATCCTCTGTGATGACGCTGACCACTACACCGAACAATCTGACGGATGGAATGGAGAAAATGATGGGACCCTTAAAAGTATTCAAGGTGCCCGTACATGAAGTGGCCATGATGATGTCCATTGCACTTCGTTTTATACCTATATTATTAGAAGAAACGGATAAGATCATGAAAGCGCAGATCGCCAGAGGTGCGGATTTCGAGAGCGGCAATCTATTCAAGCGTGCCAAGGCAATGGTGCCCCTTTTAGTACCGCTGTTTATCTCCGCGTTCCGCAGAGCCAACGACCTTGCCATGGCAATGGAGGCCAGATGCTATCGCGGCGGAGAGGGCAGGACGAAGATGAAGCCACTGATCTATCATAAGAGAGATTACATTGCTTACGGCTGTATTGCCGCATATATGGTGATCAGCATTGTGGTAGGAAGGCTACCGTTTTTACCGTAAATTTTTACTGCAAAACAATAATGCCCATAGCAGATAGTATCTCGTCAAATACAGGAAAGAATGTCGGGGAACCTAAGACAGGTGGCAGGAGAGAAAGCGGGTGAAATACAGTGGAAGCGGAAATGATAATAGAACAGCTGTCAAAGCAGCCGGAAAAAGAAAAAAAGCGTGTCCGCCTGACCGTGGCCTACGACGGTACGAATTATCACGGCTGGCAGATCCAGAATAACGGGATCACCATCGAAAGCGAACTGAACCGGTGTCTGACCGATCTGCTACGGGAGCCTGTTGAGGTCATCGGTGCCAGCCGGACAGATTCCGGTGTGCATGCACTGGGGAATATCGCTGTGTTTGACACGACCAGCCGGATGCCTGCGGAGAAAATTTCTTATGCGCTGAACCAGAGACTTCCGGAGGATATCCGGATACAAAAGTCCGAACAGGTGCCGGATGACTGGCATCCCCGCAGATGCGACAGCCGCAAGACCTATGAATACCGGATCTACCGGGCACAGTTCCCCATGCCGGTGAAACGTCTGTATTCGCTGTTTACTTATTATGAACTGGATGTGAACCGGATGCAGGAAGCTGCGGCTTATCTGGAGGGAGAACATGATTTCAAAAGCTTCTGCCAGACCGGTGCCCAGGTGGAATCCACCGTACGCACCATCTATTCCGTGGAAGTGGAAGAGCAGGGAGAAAATGATCTGGTGATCCGGGTCTGTGGTAATGGCTTCTTATATAATATGGTGAGGATCATTGCCGGAACCCTGTTAGATATCGGACAGGGCAAGCGGGACCCCATGGATATTTTCACGATCCTCGAGGCAAAAGACCGCAGTGCAGCGGGACCTACCGCACCGGCCCATGGACTGACGCTGATGAAATACGAGTTCCTGTGACAGTTCAGCATGCGTCATCCGCAAAGCCGCATTGTTACGTTTTACGGCTGAACTGTAAAAAGTTTTAAAATTATCTTGACACTAATTGCTTGGTGCCATATAATATATGACTGTGACAGTGTTTCAATATGCTGAGTCAAAGCCCCGACGAAGCATTGAAATAAAGTATTCAACCGTTTTGGGAAGAAGTAAAATGTAGCCGGACATCTGCAGATTACCATCGGACCAGAACACTGAAAAAGTCGATCAGGAATCGGCGAAAGTAATATGGAGGGAACATAATGAAAACATTTATGGCTAGTCCAGCTACAATCGATAGAAAATGGTATGTAGTAGACGCTACTGACATGACCTTAGGCCGTCTGGCATCTGAGGTTGCTAAAGTGCTGAGAGGCAAGAATAAGCCTATCTTCACTCCTCACATCGACTGCGGTGACAACGTTATCGTTATCAATGCTGAGAAGATCAAAGTAACCGGTAAGAAGATGGACCAGAAGGTATATTATCATCATTCCGATTACGTTGGTGGTTTAAAAGAAGCTACCCTGAGAGAAAAATTAGAAAAGAAGCCTGAGCAGGTAATCGAGCTTGCAGTTAAGGGCATGCTTCCCAAGGGACCTTTAGGAAGACAGATGTTCACCAAACTTCACGTATATGCAGGACCTGAGCACAAGCATGAAGCTCAGAAGCCTGAAGTACTGACATTCTAAAGGACTGAGAGGAGGAAAATAAATCATGGCTAAAACAGAAAGATACTACGGAACCGGTAGAAGAAAGAAATCCATCGCCAGAGTATATTTAGTACCCGGTAATGGTAATATTACAATCAATAAGAGAAGCATTGATGAGTACTTCGGTCTGGAGACTCTGAAGGTTATCGTTCGTCAGCCTCTGGCAGCTACTGAGACTGCTGAGAAGTTCGACGTTCTAGTTAACGTTCGCGGTGGCGGATACACCGGCCAGGCTGGTGCAATCAGACACGGTATTTCCAGAGCACTGCTTCAGGTAGACGGTGATTTCAGACCCGTTCTGAAGAAGGCTGGATTCCTTACCAGAGACCCTCGTATGAAGGAAAGAAAGAAGTATGGTCTGAAGGCTGCTCGTCGCGCACCTCAGTTCTCAAAGAGATAATAAAAAAGTTTATACGAATTTACGAAAAGCCCTTGAAACCCAGTGTTTTAGGGGCTTTCTTCATGCCTACATTTTCACGTATTTTCGTAAAAAGTGGTTGAATTTTTACGGTAGCACACACGTAGCGCACACGTAGCACACAAATTCGTTTGACAAATTTGGAAAAAGCTGATATTATGCGGACAATCTCATATTAGGCTTTTCTGTGGGGCAACTGGGAAGATTTAGGGGGCTAAAATCGGAACAGGACAGAGAAAGTGAAAATTAGGGTACTTGTAGAAGCAGATACCTATTATTTGCCATACGCATTTCAGAGAACAAGACTTTTATTGAAAGAATGTCAGCAACACTGTATAATAAACGTAAAATATATTGCAGGCTAAAATAATATATTATAGAACAGCACAAAACAATATGCCTACATTGCAAATGTATGAAAGAAAGGTAAATTGTTTATGAGCGAAACGACCGTAAGAAGAAAATTAAAAGAAATGGGTTTTCACCTAGTAGTATCTACAGAGATGTATTCTAGCGCAAAATGCTATGGCATTTACAAAGGTGATGAAATGGTTATTGCGTATCAAACCATAGAAGAACTATCAGATCATTTTTTTAGTTAATTCTTAATAAAGCCTGCATTATATAAACAAAGACCGTTACCCATGTAGGAGAGTAGCGGTCTTTTGTATATTACTTTAAGAGTGCATTGACATAAGCATATATGCACTTTAGCCAGTGTAAATCATCGCACTTGTTAATAAGATCTATGATTGATTCCTTGTAATTCATGTTATGCCGCCTTTCTGCTTTATTTCTGTAACGGTTTTCAAATTCCCCATTTCTTTTTGAGTGATTGGATTTGAGCTAATAAGAATGACAAAAAGACGATATTTTTAATATCGGATAATTCGTCATATATATTTGACATTAACTCGGCTTTTCTATATTCTTCTATTTTTGACATTGTAAATCATCTCCTTCTTCTTGGTTGAGTATTGTTTCTATTTTATCTACCGCATTTTCTAACATATTCCCTACCGCAATCAATGCTTCATCTATAGTTTGTGTAGAGGGTATGACTTCATCGTTTCCATGCAATGCAAGTTTTATGCAGTACAAATTAGATATAGCATATTTAATGTCACATATGGAATCATAAGTAGCGTTTGCAAGATTTAATTGAATTTCATTCATAAGTTTATCTTCCTTTCATTAGCGGAAGTATGCTATAATAAGCATACCTTTAGTAGTGTTTCGTAGTGGTTACATTATAAAGGGTTGCCCTGTGGTTGCCGCCATGGGGCTTTTAATTGTTACATTCAAACTGCATCACATCCTTTCATTATATTTTATCTATAGCATCTATAAGGGCTTCTATCTCAAAATGCGTATATACTTGCTGGGTTACGCCTTGTCCCTTATGACCTACAATCTTTTTTATCATGCGTTCGTCTACGCCTGCTTCTGCCAGAAGAGAAACACAAGTATGCCTGCAATCATGCGGTCTATGTGCTACTCCCATTTGCTGCAGAAGTGGCTTCCAGTAGCTATCATAGTAATTGCGATAATCAAAGTGTTTCCCCTCCGGTGTGCTTATGAGATATTCGCAATCGTTCTTGTTATACCATTCTTCAAAATATGGAAGTACTTTTATGTTGATCGGAACTTTGCGGATCCCGGCTTGTGTCTTAGATGCCGTTACATCAAACCAACGTTCGGAAAGATTTACATTTTCTTTCTTTAAATCGAGTAGCTCCGATATACGCACACCGCTATATATAAGCATTAGAATAACTTTGAAATATTCGTTTGTATCTTTCCATTTCCACAGCTTTTCAATTTCTTTTCTGCTGAATGGTTGCCGGTCGTAAGAATTAGGATTTCCGGCTTTCTTTATGTCGATATATGCCGCCTTGTTTCTATCTGGTGGTATAATGTCATGTATTACCGCCCATTTGCACATCAGACCTACAAGTACTTTGTATTTTCGTAATGTAGGAAAATTTTTCCCGGAATTGTCTGCTATGTACTGGAAATCATCTAATGTCACATCTACGAAGCGTTTATTAGCAATCGGCTGTAGGAGCAGAAAAGATGCCCGATAGCCCTTTGCATTGCTTTCTGATACAGTAGAAAAATGTTCTTCTGACCAACGATCATATACTTCTTGTAACGTTATTTTTGATGTACCAAGGTCAAACGGTGATCGGTTATATTCTGCCAGTGCTTCCAAGGCTGCTGCCTTTGTTTCGTAATAACCTACAGTCTTTCGCTTTTGTTTCCATTTGCCAGTATTCGTATCTTGTAACCAACGTTCCGTTACAATAGCACGATAGGGACACCGCCTTTTACCGGACAACTTATATACAGATCCGTAGCCATTAGGTAGTTTCATTAGTCTCACCTTCTTTTAAACCGTATAGTTGAAATAGTAATTCTTTAGCATTTAATATTATTCGTCTATGCTCTAATAAGTCTTCCTTAAATGATTCGCATGGCAAATTATGCGATGTAAACTCACTTATAATTTCTAGATCTCGATTTTCAAATTGACGAAAAAGCATGATAGTATTTTTTAATTCTTCTATGGTAGGCTGATGTTTTCCATAATTTGTGTACAAAGGATTTCCGTCAACAAGCGTAGTTTTTATTTTTGGAAGTAAATTTATGATAGAAGATAAAAAAATAGTATATAACTTATTGCATTCTATTGATACTCCACGATTATATTTATCTAACAAATTAATATCATCATTGTTTTCAGAGGTTTTACAGAAATCACCAAAAAAATAATAATATAAATTTCTAATAAGTTCTTTTGTTTCATCATGATTCAAAAGAAAGTCTATTATTTCTATGATATAACTGCTATATACAGTAAATTGATCTTTTTTTGCTTTTTCAAGAGTAATGATAGAATTTTCGGATAATCCTATTTTGCTATGAATATAGGTATTATCTACTTGTGTTATACTGCTTCTACCTAAAATATAATCAATAGAAACATTATAGAGATCTGCTATTTTTATAAGTTTATCGCTATTTATTGTCGGGAAAAACTGGATATTATTCTTGTAATATCCGATTTCCCAAGAACGATATGTCTTAACTTCTACGCCTAATTGTCTAGCAACATATTCTTGAGTATAGTTTTCTTTTTTTCTCAATTCTTTTAGTATTTCACCCGAATTAGGTAATTCACATCCCATTATAAAATAATCACCGCCTAAAATAAGTAATAAATAGGTAACTGACAACCTTTTGTTTAATTGCTATTATAAAGTTAGAACATTCGGATGTCAATAATAAGTTATAAACAATTCAAAGAAAGTTGAGGTACGCAGCTATGCACAATATTGATATAAGGCAATATGCACTTGAAAAGCGTGTGAATCTATGGGAAGTATCTGAACGATTAGGGTATTCACATGAAAGTTCATTTTCAAGAGTATTAAGACATGAACTTACAGAAGATAAAAAACAGGAGATACGTAAGATAATAGATGAACTAGCAGCGGTATAAGGCGGTGAACTATGGAAGAAAAAATTAGATGCGGAAATGTTCCGGTTTCTGTGGCGGCACAAGTACTAAAAATGGACTGTCAAACGGTTCGTCTGTTACTGCAGAATAAATTAGTAGATTGGGGGATGGCATATAAAAGACCGGGAAGTAAGATGTACAGTTACATAATTTATGCACAAAAGTTTTATGAAGTGACCGGGTATGATTACCACGGAAAGAAAGTAGGCGAGTAGATAATGTTCATAGCAAAGGTATTATTAAAACCGTTACGGAGAATGGAGCAGTTTAAAAAATGTAATCCGTACATGGTAAACAGCAGCGAGGTGGCAGGATATGACTACAGATGAACGAATGACACTTGAAAAGCGACGGAATGAGCTTATGAGAGAGCGTGAGCGTTGGGAAAGTGCGCAGACAGATTTTAGTTATAGTAAGCTGATTTTCGGTCTTTGTCAAAAACGAATGGATATGCTCGACTATGAAGCCGAAGAAATAAGACAAGTGTTAGAAATGGCGGTGCAGTATGACGGAAAATGAGATATATGAGAGATGCATAGGACATTTCAAAATAGTAAGGCGGTATGCGGATCACGTGCAGTGTAATTGCCCGGCGCATTCTGATAAGCAAGCATCCTTGACAATATCGAAGGGCAGAAAATGTGTATTATTTCATTGCCATGCAGGATGCACGATAGAGAGCATATTGGCGGCAGCAGGCATAGAAAAAAGTGATACATTTTTTGAAAGTATTTCTAATACAAGCGATTGGAAGAAATATATAGAAAAAAGGGAAGGAAAGCGCATTGAGGGTATATACCCATACGTTTCTTGTAACGGCAATTATGCTTTTCATAAGATACGATTGGAAGGAAAGCGGTTATTATATGGCAGACTGGAAAATGGGCGTTTTACATATGGACTACCAAGAAATACACCAAGAAAGAGCATGAAAGCCGTATATGGCGATTTGAGAGCCATTAAGAATGCTATACAGAATAATATACCTATATTCATTCCAGAAGGCGAAAAAGATGTAAATACGCTTACAGAGCAGGGATATATAGCTTTTACTTATGGCGGCTGTGGAGATTGGCAAAAAGATTTTGCAGAACTGGTAAAAGGTGCAAATATTTTTATACTGGCAGATAATGACGAACCGGGGGTGAAAGTAGCTAAACAAATTTTTGAGGATCTGGAAGGCATTGCAAATAAAAGAAAAATTATTGTCCCTATGCCTAACATTCCGAAAGCAGATATTACAGATTTTTTTGAGAGTGGAAAAAATAAGGAAGACTTTGAACAGCTACTAAAAGAAAAACCGTTACAAGAAACCGTACAGAGGAATCAACAAAACCTACAGAATATATTAGTATCCTTGAATGCCGCAAGGCGATTTGAAACAAATGATAAAGGATTTGGTGCATTATTTTCGGAGGTGTTCAAAGACAAGCACCGTTATAATCCTAGCCGAAAAGATTTTATGCTTTATGATGGCAAACGATGGATAGACGATATAGAAGGATTGGCGGCCAGAGCAGATGCAAAGCTATTATCTGATGCACTTTTACAATATGGCAGCAGCCTGGGGGATACCGATTATCTTAAATCTGTAACGGCATTATGTAATATCAGAAACCGGAATAATATGTTGCAAGACAGCAAGGATGTTTATTATTTCAGTAACGAGGATTTGGACAAAAACGATTATTTGCTGAATGTGCAAAATGGAACACTAGACTTGAACGGAAAAGAGCCTGTGTTTACCGCACATGATCCCGATATGCTACTATCAAAGATTTGCAATGTAGAATATAATCCTACCGCTAGTTGTAAAGAATGGGAAAAGTTTCTATTAGAAATCATGCAGGACGATACAGAAAAAATCAAGTATTTGCAAAAAATAGCAGGGCTGTCATTGACGGGAAACACGCAAGAAGAAACTTGCTTCATTTTGTACGGAAGTACAACACGAAACGGAAAATCTACACTATGCGAGACCCTTATATATTTGTTGGGCGATTATGCTCTTACGATGAAGCCGGAAAGCCTTGCTGTAAAGCAGAATATTGATAGCCGACAGGCTTCTGGAGATATTGCAAGATTAGCAGGTTGCCGCTTCTGTAACGCCAGTGAACCGCCTAAACGAATGTTATTTGACACGGCATTATTAAAATCTTTGCTAGGACGGGACAGCATCACGGCACGACATTTACACCAAAGGGAATTTAGTTTTATTCCTAAGTTTAAGCTAGTCATAAATACGAACTATCTACCGACTATCGTAGATGATACGGTATTCAGTTCGGGAAGAATCAATGTTATTTCTTTCGACCGCCATTTTGAACCGGAAGAGCAGGACAAGCACTTAAAAGACAAACTGCGTAACAAGGACGAATTAAGCGGAATTTTGAACTGGTGTATTGATGGTTTGCGGTTATATCGTGAAGAAGGATTGAAAGCCCCGGCAGCAGTCGTATCAGCTACAGAAACTTATAGAACAGATTCGGACAAGATCGGTAATTTCATTAAGGATTGTTTGGAAATGACCGGGAAAAACAGTAGCGTGAAAAGCATTTATGAATTGTATGACAAATGGTGCAGTGATAATGGGTTTGGCATTGAGAACAAAGGGAATTTTATCGCAGAATTGAAGAGCAAAGGCATTTATGCAAGCAGCGGAACAGTAGGTGGCAAGACTGTTAAAAACATCGTAAAAGGGTATACAGAAGCAACCGAATTTATCGAATATACCGGAAGTGAACCACTACCTTTTGACTAAGGAAAAACGGCAAATGTGCAAATTGTGCAAAATAAATGTAAATTCTCTATAAGCTAACTTTAAAATGTCACATAAGAAATGCACATTTTGCACAAATCCAGTATTTATGCGGATTTGCAGACTTTTGAAAATTGCAATCTGCATTTTATCTGTAACGTTTTTATGAAAGTAGGTGTAAAAAATATGTTGATTAGTAAAGAATATGTAGAATACATGAAGTCGGATGAATGGCAAAAAATGAAGCATAGTCGTTTAGAAATTGATCACTATTCATGCGTTATGTGTGGGTATTCAAAGAAACCGGAAATTTTAATGGTGCATCATTTGAATTATAAGCGACTAGGTCACGAAGATGTATGGAAAGACTTAGTTACACTTTGCCCGGTATGCCACAGAAAAGTACATAGGATGCTTAAACGTAAACAAGAGCCGGGGACTAAGTACAACGCAGTAGTTTAACTTCATAAAAAGACAAATTATAGAAAGAAGGTATTTTATGAGAAAAAATAACTATCCACAAGCGGCAGTAGATGAAATAGAACCGGAAGGAGTACAGCAACTTTGCAATTCTATCCGGGAACTGTACGATAAGGGCAAACCTCAAAGCGATGAAGAGGTGAAACAACGTATTGACGAATATTTTGACTTCTGCCAACGCTCAAGCATACGCCCAGGCATTGAAACATTAGCATTGAGCCTTCATGTTAGCAGAATCACGATATATAACTGGGGAAATGGTGTATGTTGCTCACCGGAGCGGCAGGAGATCATACAGAGAGCGAAAGGCTTTATAGCTGCATTCTTAGAACAAGCCATATTATGCGGCAAGATTTCACCACCTAGCGGAATTTTTATTGCGAAGAATTGGTTAGGTTATCGAGATTCTATCAGCATAGAAGAAAGCATTCCCAAAACATCCACACAAAAGGCATTAACGGCAGAAGAACTGCCACAACTAGGAGAATGGCAGGGCAATAGCGAGTTGCCAACTTTATAGTCGGTATTTGTAACGTAATTGTATAAACAGAAAGTGAGGAATAATTATGAAGAAAATTCAACAGTATTTCAACAAGGTGATGGCAGAACTAAATGCATATAAGACGGTCGTAGATGCTTTTATTCCGCAGTATCAAGCGGAAGTGAAGAAGCACGAAGCGTTTTTGACTGGTATGAAAGGAAAGTATACAGAACAATATATTGAGCAGCAGAGGGCGGCATGGAAACCTAAAACAAATTATTCTGATGTGATTGCATCGGAGAGAGAAACATCGGGCTTCTGCAGACTTTTATATTAGTCTGATGAAGAAAGACCTTGATTCATTTTTTAATAGTCCGGTTCGTACGGAGTTTGCAAATAAAGTCACGGCAATAAAATTGACTGGCTTGCAACTGTCAGATGCTGAATTCAGATTATTGCAGGAATCAGCTACTACCTACTTGGAAAGACGGCTGTTAGGGCAACTTGCGGCAGATAGAACACATAGCGAGAGAATTAACGGGCAGGAAGTGAACACGGCAAATCCTTCTTATGATGTGACGGTTCCCGACATTGACGAAATTTATAAAGCATTCAGAAGTATGCAGGAAAATGTAGAAATCGGTTTTCAGTGGTACTGCGGCACAAATATGGAATTCCGGGACTTTGTCGCAGGTGGTAGTGATAATACAATGTTTGCTACTTACGGTGCTCATTCTCTAAATTGCTTTGATACTGGGAAAAATGATAGCTACAAACGCTTCTCCGGGCTGATTGAAAAGGCGGAAGGCATACTGCCGGAATCAAAGGTAAAAATGGAATTGACAGAAGCTGACAAGCGATTCATTGAGGTTATCCTTCCTACAAGTGATTACGAAAGATATCAGAATCTCACTAAAAGCAAGGCGGCAGATCTCGCAAAGGCAAGTGATGAAATTGCGTCTATTCTGCTACTTGATCCGAGATTTTCGGAAGTGGTAGAAAAAGCCCTGGCAGAAGCGGAATAAAGTGTTTATAAAGGTACACCTTTAAAGACACTAAAGATAATGCATAAAACCATATATTCCATAGTTTGTAAATGTATAATTTGATTATTATAAACGTTTATAAAATAATTTGACTTTTATAAACGCTATGCTATAATAAAAGTACACCACTACGAAATATAATAAAGGAAGGGAAGTACAAGCTATGGAATATGGATATGCTAGAGTATCAAGCAAGGAGCAGAATTTGGCGAGACAGATTAAAGAATTGGTAGGCGCAGGAGTTGAGGAAAGGTACATATATACAGATAAACAATCTGGTAAGGACTTTGATCGAAAATCATATAATCTTCTTGTGGGTACAGCAAATACAGCCCCATTACTTAGAGAAGGTGACTTACTTACTGTATATAGCATTGACAGATTAGGAAGAAACTATAATGAGATAATGAAGCAATGGCAATATATAACGCAGGAATTGAAAGCGGATATTAGGGTGTTGGATATGCCGTTGTTGGATACTAGAAGTAATGGAAACAGTCTTGACAGCAGATTTGTAGCGGATCTTGTATTACAGATTCTTTCATATGTAGCGCAAAAGGAAAGAGAGAACATAAAGGTAAGACAAGCGCAAGGAATAGCAGTAGCCAAAGAGCAGGGAAAACATTTAGGAAGACCGATAGCCACATTCCCGGCTAATTGGGAAGAAGTGTATAAGCAGTGGAAAGAAGGGAAAATAACGGCAGTGGAAGCCATGAAGCGTGCAGAATTAAAGAAAAATACCTTTTACAATTTAGTAAGGAGATATGAGCAAGGGCAGGCATAATAAGCTATGCCCTTTTTCTTTGAAAGGGTGGAGGGGGTCTGATGAGAAAAAGAAAATCCCTATACTAAGTCGCTTCTAGTGCCCCGCAAAAATAAAAAGGCTACTTACAGTCTAATTGTCGGTACATCACGTTCGCCATTATGGCGAGTGAAATAAAAAAAGAAGGAAGCCCTTTACTTTCCAACGGTGCAAGGCTTCCCCCTATATCTACTTTTATTATATTTAGAAAGTAGGTGTAAAACAATGAGCAATGAAGAAATTGTGCAAGAAATTCAAAACGGTATTAACGTTACGGAAAACATGGAACTATTGTATAGGCAAAATATGCCTTTGATCAGAAGGTTTATAAAACCGTATTCGCATTATGAAAATATGGAAGATTTGGAGCAGGAAAGCTACTTTGGGCTATTTGAAGCTACAAAGAATTACGATCCGAACAAGGAAGTAAAGTTTATAACCTATGCTAGATTCTGGATTGTACAAGCTGTGTCCCGGTATATACAATGCAATACCCCTGCGGTTCGCATTCCAAGCGGTTTAAATGGGAAAATAAACCGTTACAAGAAATATGTAAGTAAATATGTGCAAGAGCATGGATCGGAACCGGATACAAGGCAAATAGGAGAAGCATTAGGGTGTACAGATGCGCAAATAAGGCTGATACAAATGTATTCATCTTCCGTAACGTCATTAGATGCAGAAGTGCTACGTAATGATGAGGGAGAAGGGAAGAGACTGTTAGACACAATACCCGATGATAATACTGATGTTGAGAGAGGGAGTATTGAAAATGCATATAATAGGCAAATGCAGAAGGATATAAGATATGCGGTCGATACTTTCCTTGGTGATAGAGAAAAAAAGGTGATTGAAGAAACCTTTTTTCATGGAAAGAGCCTAAGAGCAGCCGGGGAGACAATAGGCGTAACGGGGGAACGAACAAGGGCTATCCAGGCAGCGGCACTAAGAAGACTTAGAATTCGGGGAAGAAAGTTATTATTGCAATATGCTGAATTGAATGCTAGCATATATCGTGGAACGAATGAAAACTTCAAACAACACAATTCCTCTATAGTGGAACATATAGCAATTACTAAACAAGATCTACAGAGAGAATATGAAGATAGGGTAAGAGAAGCCATGGGAGTTTAATGAATGATGTACAATTTCTTTCGTAACACACACGTAGCACACAAAAGGCTTAAAATGCTGATAAAATAAGTGGATTCAGTTCACAAAGAGATAATTCAAACGAATATCACAAAAGAGCAAATTTCCCCGAAAACATCGAGTTTTCGGGGATTTCTTTATATTTTGATAATTCTATCAGACACCACAAAACACAAAAAATTTTCACGCTAACTAACACGACGATTCAATCGCCCTTTTCCTTGCAATATTTAATAATACACGATCGAACATCCTTTTTCGTCCGGCAATGGCAGGAATGACCGTCCTTGAATATATGCATTGACTGACATAGATAAGGCAATAGAGGTTTATAGAAGCAGAAACGGATATGTCCGGGTAGAATTTGACAGAGAGTTGCAGTGTTGATTACATATTCTCCGCAGAACGGGTTTATTTTGTTTTTCTTCTTGCTCGCAATGAAACATTTCAGCTCTAAGACAAATTGCCTTGTAAAAATGAAAGAAACGGCATAGCCAAAGCTGTACCGTTTTTTTCATCTTAGAATATTTTCTTAACTGGACACCCCAAATGACCTGCTTCTCATTTTACTCGGTACGAACGGTAATATATTTTTGATGTTTACTTTTCGGTTTATCTGGAAGTGTCATTTTGAGTGTTCCATTGTTCAATAGCGGACGCAGATATTTTTGTGTAAAGTTTTTTGTGTTTTTGTATCCACAGTGTTCTGCGATCTCTAATTTTGAATGTGGTTCTATGCAAAATGCAAGGATTTTATCATGGGTTGCATCATGGGTTGCGTCATAGGTCTTATCATGGGTCGTTTCTATGATAGAAGGACCATGATGGTAATTTACATTTTTCAAGATGACTCTGAAATCTGTCGCTGTTGAGGAAAATTCGGGCTTATATGCCTCTGTGTATCCAGGCAGCTTTTCGGTTTCACTGACGATTTTGCGTAGGCCACTTCCACGGCGTTCCATGTACTTCATGCGGTGGAACAGGTCAGCAATCACAGGGTTTCGTCGCATCGAACGGATACTGTAAATATCGTATTCCTGAATTGAGCCGCCGCCAAACATACCGCCCGGAGATGTGATTTCCACCCGATCATCAAACATATCAATATGGATTTCGCTGCCAAGCACAATATAATCACGATGGATAAGCGCATTGACAAGAGCCTCTGTCACAGCTCGTTCAGCATAATCCGGCTTGTCTACACGATACTGTGCCTCTTTGACAAAACGGACTTTGGAATTATTGCGAATAAATTCACTGCCGCTTTTCAGTAGATAAATCAGATTCCCTTCGTATTCTTTATCGTCCAGCGCATCATCAAAGATAGAGCCTTTTTCCAAGCCATTCCACCGGGTACAGAACATACGGGAGTTATAAACTGTGTGCTGATCGGTCATGAGCTTTCCGGCATTGGTCA
>ENA-ORUA01002321-ORUA01002321.1-human-gut-metagenome-genome-assembly--contig:-NODE-2321-length-14956-cov-4.687404_pt1 | contig 14956 bp, 11 predicted proteins | sample MGYA00242076_ERZ509201 | MGnify/ENA primary metagenome ERZ509201 (study PRJEB26280, sample SAMEA2338863) | human gut metagenome | biome: human gut; feature: human-associated habitat; material: faeces...
CTCCTGTATTGGTTACCGAACAGGAAACTTTCACGGTCTGTCTGCCATTTTCCTGCTGCCGTATAATTTCAAGATCATGATAGGTAAATGCCGTATAGGAAAGTCCATGACCAAACGGGAACAGGACATCTGTTTTTTTTGTGTCATAATAACGGTAACCGACCATCACACCTTCCCTGTACTCCACACGGTCTTTCTTTCCAAATGTTCCGATCGTATGTGCCGGACACTGCGACGCATCACGGATAAATGTTTCTGCCAGCTTTCCGGATGGATTTACTTTTCCAGACAAGATCTCTGCCAGGGCTGTTCCCCCTTCCATACCGGCATAGTAGCTCCAGAGGATTGCTTTTGCCTTTTCTGCCCACGGCATCTCAACCGGTGCACCTGCATACATGCAGACCACCGTATCCGGCACGGCCTTTAGCAGAGCATCGATTACTTCATCCTGCCCGTATGGCAGTTTCATGTTCACGCGGTCAAGTCCCTCCACATCAAAATCGTGGTTCAGTCCGCCCACAAAAATAACAATGTCACTGGATTCTGCCAGTGCAACTGCTTCCGCTAAGGCTTCCTGCTGTTTTTCATCCAGTGTTCTTCCACTTACAGTGCTTTCCTTTTCGGTATTCTCTGCAGTCTCCGTGCTCGCCGCCTGCCAGTTGATCTCAGATGCCTCTTTCTTATCCGGAATCACATAGCCCGGTGCGTAGGAAACTTTCACATTTCCACCAAGTAACTTTTTGATTCCCATAAGCGGTGATATCTCATACAGTGCCTTGATTTCTGCACTTCCTCCCCCGTTCGAATGGATCGCAGCGGCATTTGCGCCGATCACGGCAACCTTACAGCCGGATTCTGCCTGAAGCGGCAATATCTGATCTTCATTTTTCAGTAAAATCATGGACTCGCGCGCCACATCGAGCACTGCCCTGCGGTGTTCCTCCGTATTGTATGCGCCTGTCTTACGATGTTTTCTCTCCGGTCCGATCATTTTTAAACGCAGCATCATGCGGAGGATATTGCGCACTTTCTCATCCACCAGCGATTCTTCGATTTCTCCATCCTTCACTGCTTTTAACAGAGGCTCTGCCATGTACTGTTCGTCGAACTGATACTTGACATCCATCTCAAGATCCAGCCCGGACTCTGCAGCCAGTTTCGTATCGTGCACAGCACCCCAGTCGGAGATTACCACACCGTCAAATGCCCAGTCTTTCCGCAGTTTTTCATTGAGCAGGGATTTACTCATACAGCAGTGCTCACCGTTTAACAGATTATAGGCTCCCATCAGCGCAAGGGTGTGTCCCTTTTCTACCGCCGCTTGAAATCCCGGAAAATAAATTTCTTCCAGTGCTGTCTCATCGATGATTGTATCCACCCAGAGTCTTTCGGTTTCCTGTGAGTTTGCCGCAAAATGCTTCACGCATGCCGCAACATCGTTTTCCTGGATTCCCTCGATCATCGGTACAACCAGTTCTTCGATGAGTCCCGGATCTTCGCTCATATATTCAAAATTCCTGCCACAGAGCGGACTCCGCTTGATGTTGATGCCCGGAGCTAAGATCACATCTTTGCCCCTGCCTCTTGCCTCCTCGCCCAGCACTTCTCCGGCTTTCTTTGCCAGATCACGGTTCCAGGTGGATGCAATGGCGCTGTTGCACGGAAGATAAGTCACATAATCTTCCGTCGTCCCGACATTCCGCCATTCATTGTCCGCAAATTCTGCGCGTACTCCCATCGGTCCATCCGACATATAGAGCGGTGGGATGGAAAGCCGCTCCACTCCTTCGGTGCGGAATAAACCCGCACCGTGGATCATACCGATTTTTTCTTCTAAAGTCAGCTTTTTTAAAATTTCTTCAATGTATGTTTCCTGCATTAAAATACAACCTCAGCCTTGCCGTCCCCGTTGAACTCTACGATGACATTTTCTCCATCCTGTGTATAGGATGCACCGTTTACCTGCTTTGGAGCACCGACATTCATCAATGCCACTTTGGATGCCTTTTTGCTCTCCACTGTAATTTCATAGGAAGTTCCATTCTTTACAACGTCTGCAGATGCTTCTTTTTCATTTTCTGTTCCATAGACAACAGTCTCCGCTTTAATGCCATCCTTCAATGCATAAGCACGGAATGTCACTCCGTCCGCATAATCATAAACCGCATTGTCATTTCTTGCACCCATAGCCACGATGCTGCCCTCTTTGACATAGAGAGGAATGCTTAAATAACCATGTTTTTCTGTATACCATTTACCGCCCTCTTTGACTTCTCCGGTCAGTAAGGATGTCCAGGTTCCCTCCGGCAGATAGTACTCTGCGATGCTGTCATCACGGAAGATTGGTGCAGCCAGTAAGGAATCACCTAACATATACTGGGTTGCCAGGTAAGCACAGTTCTTGTCCTCGGTAAATTCAAGCACCATGCTCCGCATCATCGGGATACCGGTCTTTGATGTCTCGATCGCATTGCGGTACAGATACGGCATTAAGGATGCCTTAAGCTGTGCGAAATAACGTACCACATCTACTGCTTCCTCATCATATGCCCACGGCACACGGTAAGAAGTAGATCCGTGCAGTCTTGAATGGGAAGAAAGCAGTCCGAATGCACACCATCTCTTATAGACATCCGGTGTGGAGGTACTCTCAAATCCTCCGATATCATGGCTCCAGTATCCAAAACCGGAACTTGTCAGTGACAGGCCTCCGCGAAGGCTCTCCTCCATGGATTCATAATCAGACCAGCAGTCACCGCCCCAGTGAACCGGGAACTTCTGTCCGCCTGCAGTTGCAGAACGTGCAAAAAGAACAGCCTCTTTTTCACCTTTTTTCTTCTTTAATACGTTAAATACCACCTTATTGTAAAGGTATGTATAGTAGTTGTGCATCTTGACCGGATCAGAACCGTCGTAATATACCGCATCCGTCGGGATTCTCTCACCAAAATCTGTTTTGAAGCAGTCAACACCCATATCGAGCAGTGCCTCTAACTTTTTGCTGTACCACTCGCAGGCTGCAGGGTTGGTAAAGTCCACAATGGCAAGTCCCGGCTGCCACATATCCCACTGCCATACATCGCCATTTGGACGTTTTAAGAAGTAACCGCCCTCGACACCCTCTTTGAACATGGAGGACTCCTGTCCCACATAGCTGTTGATCCAGACACAGATCTTTAATCCTTTTGCTTTCAGACGTTTTAACATGCCCTCCGGGTCCGGGAATACTCTTGAATCCCAGGTAAAATCACACCAGTTGAAATCTTTCATCCAGAAGCAGTCAAAATGGAATACGGATAACGGGATCTTGCGGTCAAACATTCCATCGACAAAACTGTTGACTGTCTTTTCATCATAATTTGTCGTAAAGGATGTGGACAGCCAGAGACCGAATGTCCACGGTGCCGGAAGTGACGGTTTTCCAGTGATATCTGTATAGCGCATCAGCACTTCTTTCATCGTCGGCCCGTTGATCAGGAAATAGTCAAGGTTTTCACCCGGCACGGAAAATTCAACCTTGGTTACCATCTCTGTTGCAACTTCAAAGGACACGCGCTCCGGATGGTTTACAAACACACCGTATCCTTTATTGGAAATATAAAACGGGATATTTTTATAAGACTGCTCTGTGGAAGTACCGCCGTCCTCGTTCCAGATATCCACGCTCTGTCCATTTTTTACAAACGCAGAAAAACGCTCGCCAAGTCCATAGATCAGCTCGCCAACGGAAAGTGATAACTGCTCTCTCATATAAGCATCTTCCGGTCCTTTATCATAGGCAAAACCTTTCCAGTCGGTCTTCATGTATGCAAGATCTCTCCATCCGCTTGCAGTGATTTTCTCCTCACCGCGGTAAAATGTGAGTGCTCCGTTCTCTTTCTGCACTTCCAGACGCAGTGTACCGCTTGAAATGACCAGTTTGTCCTCCGTATCTTCTGCCTTTAAATGTCCGCTCTCCGCAGGTGCGATCTCAAATGACGGTGCCTTTTTCTGCACGCCCATGTGATGATAAGTCTGAACCCTAAGCACTTCCTCATACGGTGCTGAAATCACGATCGTGAGGTTGATTCCGCCAAGGGTATCGCCGCGCTGTGTGATCTTGCTTGTCGGCGCACAGATCGTCACCTGATCTTTCTCGATTTTTGAAAAATATACTTCTGCCGGAGAAAAGCACTCGCAGCGCTCTTTCTGCAGCCAGCATCCATTACTGAATTTCATATAATAATCCTCCCTGTTTTCCGGAGAAAAATGCATGCTATGTTTTTTATAGCATTTGCCTCTTGCAGGCGCAGAGGATTTTCCTCCCTGTAATTATCTCATTTTGTCTCATCTTACTATACCCACCCTGCAAAAAATACCCTCTAAATTGTACATAAAACACTCGATAAATTTGACAAACAAAACGTTCGCATTTATACTTACGTTTAGTATTTTTATCATTGGAACAGGAAGGTTATTTTTATGTATCGCGTTTTAATTGCAGATGATGAATCCATTATCCGGGAAGGTATCAAATGTCTGTTCGACTGGGAATCTCTCGGCTATACGATCGCCGGAGAAGCTGCAAACGGTGAGACCGCCTATCAGCAGATTCTTGCCTTACAGCCGGATATCGTTCTCTTAGACATCCGCATGCCGGGAATGTCAGGGCTTGACGTTATCCGGGAGGCAAGAGCACAGGGTTTTACCGGAAAAGTCATTATCTTAAGCGGTTACTCTGATTTCAAATATGCGCAGGAAGCCATCCGTTACGGAGTGCAGTATTATCTGACAAAGCCGATCGACGAGGATGAACTTGAGGAGATTCTTCGTTCGATCAAAGAAAACTTAGACAAGGATGCTGCAACTGCAAATACCCGGGAACATTACCGTGAAAAGGCAAGAGAGACCATCATCCGCGATCTTTTAACGAATGATATCGATCTTTCCCACATAAATACAACAGATCTCCATCTGACAGCAGACACCTATCAGGTTGTGATCTATGAGAAATACAGTCACAATACTGCAGATGCCTCCTATCGTTTTTCGGATCTTCTGCGCGTGACGAATCAGGATAATAACTCCTACGATAACATTACGCTGCAGTATCATGAGGTTATTTTGCTGAAAGGCACTTTTGCCATTCAAAAGTTTAACGATTTTCTGGAGCGTTACCAGAGAGAACGGCGTCCACAGGAGAATTCTCCTCTTGACAGTCTCTTTATTACATATGGTGCGCGCGTGTCAGACCTGTCGGAAGTCTATATTTCCTATATTCAGGCGAAACAGCTCTTAGAACGCCGTTTCTTCTGCGAGCAGGAACAGCACACGATCGGTTATGCCGAACTGCCGGACCCGGACAGTTTAAAATCCATCTTAAACGACGCTTTTTTAAACCGTTACGCTACCAGCCTGTTTGAATATCTTCAGGCATTCAACCGCAATATGTTAGCGGAGACTTTGACACAGCTTACCAATGAACTTTACCATGCTGCAGATTCGATTGATTCCATACGGCTTTTCCTGACAGACCTTTATCTGCAGATCAAGGAACAGGCAAACCGGCTTTACAATGGTGCAAATATCCCGTTTCCGAGCAATGCGGATATCATCCGTCTGATCGAAGAAAAATATTATCTCTACGAGATCATCCTGTACTTTACGGAACAGTTTGAGATGATCATGTCCTCGATCGGTAACTCTTCCCGTGAAAGCGTGCTGGATGATATTCTGCACTACATCAACCACAACTATGCAAGCAATATCACATTAGAAAATATTGCACCGCTGTTTGGTTACAACAGCTCCTATCTCGGAAAGATTTTCCGCAAAAAGATGGGTGAAAACTTCAACTCATACGTCGACCATGTCCGCATCAAACACTCGATGGAGCTTCTCTGTTCCTCAGAGTTAAAAGTTTATGCGATCGCAGAAAAAGTCGGTTACCGGAATGTCGATTATTTCCATATCAAGTTCAAAAAATACGTTGGAAAAAGCCCGGCAGAATACCGGAAAGAACATAAAACTGAATAAACTTTCATAAAAACAGCCGTCTCCGGGTGAATATATGTACCCTTTTCTCTGTAAGTTCAGAAAAAGGGGGGCATATCACCGTGAGGCGGCAGTTTTTATTTATAAGATCCGAGTGTCAAACGCTGGCTTTAAGTTTTTCGATTGGCAAATGGCACCGCATTGCCTGTCATTTTAAGAAATCATACTGTGACATATAAAGTTTATAATACTCACCCTTCTGTTCCATCAGTTCGTCATGATTTCCACGCTCTAAAATATCGCCTTTATCCACATATAAGATGCAGTCTGCATTTTTGATCGTAGAAAGTCTGTGTGCAATGATAAAAGAAGTCCGTCCCTTCAAAAGTTCGTTCAATCCTTTCTGCAAAAGCAGTTCCGTCTCGGTATCAATGCTCGAAGTCGCCTCATCTAAAATCAGGATCTTCGGATCGGCAAGCAGTGCCCTTGCAAAGGAAATAAGCTGCCGCTGTCCGGCGGATAGCCTGCTTCCTCTCTCATTGACTTGTGTCTTATATCCGTTTTCCATTTCCATAATAAAATCATGGGCGCAGACTGTTTTTGCGGCACGGATGACTTCCTCGTCCGTCGCACTGCGGTTGCCATAGCGGATATTATCCATGATCGTCCCCGCAAAAATAAAGCTGTCCTGCATCATGATTCCCATCTGGGTGCGCAGTGAATGAAGTGTCACCTTCGAGATATCAATGCCATCGATCGTGATTTTCCCGGAATCCACATTGTAAAAACGGCTGATGAGATTTACGATCGTGGATTTTCCTGCCCCGGTCGGGCCGACGATCGCATACGTTTCACCCGGTTTTGCCGTAAAATTGATATCCTCCAAAATCTTCTGCCCCGGCTCATAACCAAAGGACACATGGGAAAATTTCACTTCTCCCACCACTTCCGGCATCGGGATTGCATCCGGCTCATCCCTGACACCCACCGGCTCATCGATCGTCTCAAAAATCCTCTCAAGATAAGAGATTGCTGTCAAAAGAGAATTGTAAAATCCGGCAAGTGTGTTGATTGGTGCCCAGAAACGCCCAATGTACGCGGTAAATGCGATCAGAACACCGACGGTCAGTGTCATATCCGGTGCTAAAATCCAACGGACACCCAGCACATAGATCAGTGCCGTCGTAAATGTCGAAATAATATCCACGCTCGGTCCCATCGTAAAGTTAAACATTACCGCACGCATCCAGGATTTCCGGTAATTTTTACTTAGGTTATTAAAGATTCCGGTATTCTCATTTTCCCTTACAAAAGACTGCGTCACACGGATTCCATTGATACTCTCCGCAATGTACGCATTTAAGTTTGACTGTTTGTTGCTCTGGATCTGCCATGCCCTGCGCTGTTTTTTCTTGATTAAGATAATCACAAATGCAAGAACCGGCAATCCGCACAGACAGATCAGCGTCAGCCGGACATCGAGTGCAAACATAAACATCAGAATAAAGATCAGGTTGCACAGATCTGTGAATGTGTTGACAATACCATTGCTCAAAAGATCACTTAGGCTGTTCACATAATTGACCACACGCACCTGAATTTTTCCATGTGGTCTGTCATCATAATAGGAAAATGGAAGTTCCTGCAGATGACAGAAAATATCATAGCGGATATCATGTACGATATTCTGCCCGATCACACTCATGGTCTTGATCTTGATCCGCAGGGAAATACCCGAATAAAGTGCGATCAGCAATGTCGCAATACTGTAAAATGTGATCGATTTCATATCTTTTTCCGGGATGCTGTGATCCATCACATTCTGGAAAAAGATCGGGATCGCCATGGTAAGTGCCGAGGAAGAAAGCATCAGAAGAATAACGCCTGCCATCTTCTTTTTGTAGGGAGCAATGTAACCTGCAAGACGTTTGAGCTGGTTTACATCAAAACTGTCCTCTAATATCTCATCCATATCATATCTGTTTCTTGCCATCTTATTTCTCCTCCTTTCCGTTTAAAATTTCCTGTGGGATCTCGCCATACTGGTTATGGAAAGCCGTCGCGTAATAACCTCCCGCCGCCACTAACTGCTCATGTGTTCCCTGTTCAATGATGCGTCCGTTATCCATGACAAGGATCAGATCTGCATCTCTAATGGAAGAAATGCGGTACGCAATGACAAAGATCGTGCACTTGTTATCTAATTTCTTCAACTGGCTCTGGATATAACTCTCCGTCTCCATATCGACCGCCGATGTCGTATCGTCAAGAATCAGAATCGACGGATCTTTCAGCAGTGCCCTCGCAAGGGAGATACGCTGTTTCTGTCCGCCGGAAAGTCCGACACCGCGCTCACCCACAATCGTATCATATCCATCCGAAAGTGCCTGGATAAAATGATTGGCATCCGCCATGATCGCAGCCTGTTTGACTTCTTCGAACGAACAATTCGGCCTTCCGTATGCGATATTTCCTTCGATCGTATCCGAAAAAAGGAACACATCCTGCATCGCCATGCCGATATTGTCACGCAGGTTATAAAGATCCATGTCGCGGACATTCACACCATCCACAAGCACTTCACCGGAAGTCGTATCATAAAACCGGCAGAGCAGATTCATGATCGTTGATTTTCCAGCTCCGGTAGAACCAATGATACCGACGGTCTGCCCCGGTTTTACCTTAAAATTGACATCCATGACAATATCTTCGTCATCCGCACGGTAAGATACATTTTTAAACTCGATCTCTCCTTTCAGATGTTTCTTCACTACTCCAGATACCGGTGTTTTTACATGCGGCTCTTCACTGTAAGTCGCATAGATTTTCTCCACGGACGTTGTAAAGTTGCTGATATCGTTGACCAGCCATCCTGCCTGGCGCAGCGGGTTGTTTAACATCCACAGATAGCCGTTCACCGTCACGAGCTGTCCTAACGTGATCTCTCCCTGAATGACCATATAGCCGCCGTAGAGGATCAGGATGATCGTCAGCGCATAGGAAAGCACCTCAAATATCGGCACATATTTCATCCAGATCTTTGACGCATCGATCTGCGCCGCACGGAATTTATCATTTTCCTTATTGAATTTTTCAATCTCAAAATCTTCTTTTGCAAATGCTTTTACCACACGGTTTCCACTGACATTTTCCTGCACAAACGCATTGAGTGAGGAAAAACAGTCACGGTTGCGCTTGAATGCCGGACGTACCTCTTTTGTCTGACGATAAGTTGCAAATGCAGTAAACGGCAGTACCACAAGCATGGCAAGTGCCAGTTTTGTATTGACGGTAAAGATCATAAGTAGCGCAAACACAAACATCAGCACACTCTGATAAACCATGTAGACCACATACGCCACAAAATGACGGATTGCATCCATATCTCCGGTCTGGCGGCTCATCAGGTCTCCGGTACGTTTCTTATTGTAAAATGCAAAATCTTCCTCTAATAATTTCCGGTAGACTTTGTCTCTCATATCGTATAAAACGCCCTGCGACGCCGTCTCAAATGCGACCTGAAACAGAAAACGCAAGACTCCCATCACGATCGTGACTCCGATCAGACATCCGATAAACGGCATCAGTCTGTCATATTTTCCACCGCTTATGACCTGATCTACGATCTGCCCGGATATGTACGGATTGACCACCGAAAGCACTGACACCGCTGTGGTCAGCAAAATTCCAACTATCATTAATCCCCTGTACTTTTTCAGAAATGAAAAGAACCACTTCATTGGTGTCATAATAACCCTCCTACTCCCTTTTCGTTTTTCCTTTCGGATTTTCAGTATAGTACTTTTGGGGTAAAAAGGAATGTAATATCTTGCACCGTTCATGTTATTTTTTGCACCGGAAGGGATGGTTTCTGGTGGAGAATATGTTATACTGTGATGTGGATCACAAAAAGTGTATTTAGACTTTGAAACTGGAAATTTGCGCGAAGCTGGTTTTCATTTTGTTCCATTGTCCGAAAATAAGAAAAACTAAGTATGCCTGCTTTATGCTCTTTCAAAGTGACGTGTACGTCTTAAACGTGCCCTCCATGGCACGTTAAGACTTGCGCTGCCATCCGTGGCAGCACAACACTGTGTATTTACAGGCATACTAAGATTTTCTAATTTTCTCCCAAGTCACAAAAAGATCTCCAGCTTCGCGCAAATTCCCATATTTCACATTTTGACACACTTTTTATGATCCACATCGCATTGTATTTTAAATATAGACAATAAGTTTTTATCGGCGATAAAATGAAGAAATGGAGACCTTACTATGTGCTGTGACAACCGGGAACAACTGCTTGACCAACTGAATCCAACTTTTCTATTTACCTGGAAAGGCACACGTTTGAAAGATGAAGCACGCTATCACAGCCACGATTTTATCGAGATGGCATTTATTTTGTCCGGCCACGGCAAATACAAGATTGCGGACAGGCTCTATGATGTGTCCGAAGGAGATATCATTATTTTAAATCCGGGGCAGAAGCATCAGGCACTCTGCACGGATCCTGCCAATCCGACCACGGAGTTTTTTGTCGGTTTATGTGATGTCCGTTTTCCGGATTTCCCGGAAAATTATCTGCCGCTGCATTTAAAAGATCTCACCGCTGATCCTGCGGAGCAGTCTCCGATTTTACATACTTCCGGTGAATTACGGCAGAAACTTTTTAAGATCTGTACTGCCATGAGTGCTGAAAATGATATCTGCCGCTGCGGGCGTTATATCATGTTAAAAAGTTACCTGATGCAGATGTTAATACTGCTGCTTCGGGAACGGAGTGAACCGGTCCGGATCAATACCGGCTGTTCGTTTGAGTCCACCAGCAAAAAATATGTGGTCGACCAGATCGTAAATTATTTTGAGGATCATTACAGTGAAAAGATTTCTTTAGACCAGATCGCGGAGAATATGTACTTGAGCCCTTTTTATATCTCGCGTATTTTTAAAAGCGAGACGGGCGATACACCAATCCGCCACCTGATTAATATCCGTTTGGAAAAAGCAAAAGAATTGTTAGAAAACGGTTTTGACGGCAGCATCCAGGAAGTTGCAGCCGAAGTCGGCTATGATGATGTCTATCATTTCAGCAAGCTGTTTAAAAAACGGTTTGGGATGCCGCCGTCAAAGATCCGTAAATTATTATGATTCATTTAAAAATTTTTTCCAGAAATCTTTCGAGCCTGCGAATTCCAGTTCCTTGCCATTCTGGAATCTTTTACTGATAATGCCATCCTCTCCAAAACTTGGTGTGTATGTCAGATTTTTATATATTCATCGTCATATATGGGGGAATGCATATAATTCCATCTTTTACAATTAAATTTCTTGGATGAATAATATAACTTTCCCCTATGCGCTCCTTGTATTTTTCTCTGAAATTATTTAATGAGGTCGTTTTGTATTGCTTTCCTGACTTCACTTCAATCGGAAACATCTTATATTTTAATCTGCTGTTATTGGAAATGATAAAATCTATTTCCATATCATTTCGATGCTTATTTTCATTATAGTGTGTATAAAAATATAATTTATGTCCATTTGCCACCAGCATCTGAGCTATTGCATTTTCATAAAGCATTCCTTCATTAATCTGTAATTTGCCTGCCAATATCTGTTTATATACTTCATCTTCAAGTAATTCATTTTCATCAAATGCATGGCTTACCAAAAGTCCGGTATCACCCATATAACACTTTACATAGCTTCTTGTCTCATTTAATGATAAGCCAACATTCGGATCATTACACAAAAAGCACTCATTGGATATCATAGAATCCGACAGCCAGAAAAAAGTTTCTTCATACTGGTCTGCATAACTACCATCTTGTAGCTTTTTGAATACAACTCTTTTTTCATGCTGTGAAAGAAATCCCGGAATCTGATCATAAATTGCAAGTACCTTACTTCGATACTTTGCATCTATTTTCATAATATCTTCCCGATACAATTTAAGAATGTCCCTTTTTTCTCTATCCGCTTCTGTAAAATCTTTTTTGCTTTCAATAAATGTTACTACAGGCATAGGCATCCCACCAACAAGCATATACTGATGAAACAAAAGCATTGCCTGATTATGCATACTTCTTTCCAAAGGTTCCCTTTTTTCAAAGCATTTTTTTATATATTCAACCAGCAAATCTTCTTCTAATGCTATTGCAAATTCTTCAAAATCCAATGGATACATATTGATATGTCTTTCTTCTGACGGTATGACGATGTTCTTTACATTTTCTCTGATAGATATCAATGAACCAGTTTCGATATAATCATATCTTCCATCTGCCACTAAATATTTTATTGCAGCTCTTGCCTGTGGAAACATCTGCACCTCATCAAAAATAATAAGAGAGTTTCTCTCTGTCAGTTTTGTTCCAAAATGTGTCTGTAATAACATAAAAAATGTATCCAGATCATTCAGATATTTCTCAAAATACCCCTCAACTTCCTTATCTTTTTTAGCAAAGTCAATCAGAAGAAAACTTTTGTATTCGCTTTTTCCAAATTCTTCGCAGATGGTAGACTTTCCAATACGTCTGGCACCTTCTATCAGTAAAGCTTTTTTCCCCTGACACTCCTTTTTCCATTCCAGTAGTTTTTTATATATTTTTCTTTTTAATATCATAGCTCCTCCAGATTATGCGCATATATATTTGTTCTATATTTTATGATTATACGCATATTGTAAATTGTTTTTTGATTATACGCAAGTATTATAACCATATTTTTTATGATTATACGCACATTCTATAAAGTCATATGTTCATGCTTTTCCTCATTTCCAATCATAAATCTTACCTAATTATATCGGGAAAAGCATTTTATATTATATACTGTGTTATTAATTTTCTGGAATTTGCGATGATATATTATATAGTACTGATTCTAAACGGATTTTGAATTTATTTGCAGGGAGGCTTTTATATGTCAATGAATATTAACGGTTTAGGTAATACCTATAATAGTATCAATACAAATAGTAAACAGTATAAGGCATTGAAAGAAAAAGGCTGGTTATCTGGAGTAATTGAAAATGAATCCATGATGTCTCCGGAAGAAAAGATGATATATGAAATATTCGGTGGAAGGGATACGATTATTAAAAATCTGATGAAGCAGTTTGATTCGGACGGAGATTTATTAAATTCAAATGGTGTTGCAGGTATGGATGTTACTGGAAAAGGTACATCATGGCAGAAACTTACAAATATATCCGAAGAGCATCGTCAAAAAATGTTTGATAATGTGAAGCGGGAATTTATTCAGGTGTAAGGTCTTTCAAATGGTGACACAACGAAACGTTCCGATATTTTCAAAGATTATCAGTTAAGTGTCAGCAAAGATAAGCGTTTAAGTGGTACATGGACTTTAGAACAATATGAAGGACAGTATAGAGCTGCTATGTATGCGGCAGTAAAATCAGCCAATCCAAATTGGAAGCCCGGACAAGCATTTGATACAAGCATTCTTGATAATGTCACAAGAGAATCCGTAGAAGCTACACTTGTCCAAAATGGTAATAGAATTGTTCGTAATTCTATTGATGTATCGGTATAAAGGAGAGAAATGTATATAGGCGGCAAATTATTAACTAATCTGCCGCCCAACTTTTAGCTTCCTTATTTCTGATATTTACACCATTGATTTCACAGCATTTGCTATTTCTGTACACTATTCTTCATTATTAAAGGTGTCATTTTTTCCATGAGTGCATCCGCGATACCTCTGTTGGCACACCACAGGTGCGAACCCCTTCACCGACGCCGCGCTCGGCGGAATATTGTCAAGTGTGTATGTAAGATTTTATGAAATTGCTTCTATTCTCATCTGAATAAACTAAACTGAAAAATCAAATCTTCCGCCGATTTTATTCTCCTCCGACTTGATGGAATCCCAGTCAACGTTTTTGATCTTATCCAAAAGTTCTTCTTTTGAATTTGCCTGAACCGTAGTTTTTCGTACTTCGATTTGCTTGGATTGTTCCTTTTTCTTTATCTCTTTCTTCTCAGCAGCTTTCTTTTCCTGAATTTTTTCAAGATATTCTTTCTGACTGGCTGATGATTTTTCTAACTCTGCATAGAATGTTGTAATTCCGTCACTATTAAAAGAGATGCCAAATTTTGTAATTTTTGTATCAGTATCTGCATTGCCGTTAGTCTTACCGAATACTCTTTCAAATCCGAACTGGGCATTGATTTCATCTGACATACGCAAGGCTCCCTCAATGCTATGCATTTTTTCTGCATAATACTTCGAATCTGATTATTTACACCTTCAAATCAACCTTGTTCTTTTTTATAACTTCTTTATGCTTTTTCATCGAGAATACTTCTTTTTTCTTCCTTTGTATCCTTTGCTTTTTCCAACTGCTTCTGTAGGATTTCTTCGGCTTTTTCACTCATATTCTGGAGAAAGGATTTTACTTTTGAATCTTTATGTCCTATTGCCCATGAACTAATATTTCCATCTTTATCTATTGCCCATCCCTGTTCAACTCTCCATCCAATATCTGCTTGTTGCTTTGCAAACTGCTCATCTATTTTTTTCATGTTACCAATTTCTTTTATGTACTCATCTTCTAAGTCTGAATCATTTGCCATTTTTGTTAAAAACTGAGGAAAAATCGCTACATTCGTGGTAGTTGATTTACCATATTTCATCCCCGGACTATAATTTGCTGATACAAAACTATAATTGTCATTTTTTTAGAAAGATAGGAAAGTTCATCCGCTGCAGTTTTTCGGGTTGTCCCTGTCTTTACATCTTCTGTTTGCTCCACAACCTGCTTTTCTGTGGTTTCCTTAGCATTATTTTTCCGTATATTACCGGTATAAGCATTTGTGTAAATATTAGAGTAATTGTTTACACCTGTAACTGCCATACTAACATCTCCTTTCGTATTACAAAGCTTTCATTACCTTTTATTAGCATAATAATCCCAAATACCATTAAGCATTTTCCGATCACCATCTGATACATT
>ENA-ORUA01002334-ORUA01002334.1-human-gut-metagenome-genome-assembly--contig:-NODE-2334-length-14891-cov-2.936371_pt1 | contig 14891 bp, 15 predicted proteins | sample MGYA00242076_ERZ509201 | MGnify/ENA primary metagenome ERZ509201 (study PRJEB26280, sample SAMEA2338863) | human gut metagenome | biome: human gut; feature: human-associated habitat; material: faeces...
CATCAATTATAAATTCTTCGGATATGGGTTACTCTGAACCCAATACCAGCGTTATTTCAATATTACGGTAGCCATCCTTACCAGGTCTGCTTATATATACAGTTAACTCCGTACCCGCATCTGTCATAAACAGAATATTCTGAAGCGCCCTTGAAGTCATAACACTCTCTTTTCCGATATAAGTTATGATATCACCACTCTGAATACCTGCGTAAAAAGCAGGTGAATCTCTCTCAACAAGGTTAACATATACTCCATCCGGCATGCCATATACATCCTTCATGACTGAAGTCACGGTCTGTGGGATGACACCCATATACGGCGTTACTTTACCATTAATCAGCCTTTCAATCAAGCGTTTTAATTCAGAAATACCATAAGAATTGATAATTTCCCCGGAAATTGCTTCATTATGGTATGGAATTATACCCACAATCTCTCCCTTTGTGTTAACTATAATTCCGCTGTCAGCATCTCCCGATAAAATATCCGTGCTTATCACCCGATAGCTGCAATCAGTGTCAACCACACTCTTTTTGACGGATGTAGCTGTTGTGTACACCACCATATCGCTCTGCCCGTATATATTACCTATTGCCATAACCTTGTCACCCTGCTGCACCACATAGGAATTGCCAAGTACCGCCGTCTTAACATTCTCAGGCACCTTACCGCCAAATACACTCTTGTCTACAGCTACTATAGCCTGATTGGTTGTCATATCGCCTGTAATATATGTTCCCTGCGCAACTGTTCCATCATTAAATATAACTGAAAGATATTTTTCTTCCACGAATTCCTTGATTGTCAAAATATAAAAGTATTCATCGTCATCCGCTGCAATGAAGCCCATTATCCCGGTGTCTGAGATATAATCCCAGTTAACCCCGTCATACGAAACCTCTACCGACACTATTGACTTATTTACATCATTTATAACTGTCCTCAAGCCGCTATATAACGAATCCAATTCGGACATTCCCGGTTTATACATGGTAAATGCATGATCTATCCTATCATCGACCAATGACTCAAGCTCTTCCCGGTCAATCACATGATTATCTGCATTTTCCGCTGTATTCTCTGTGGCATTACCTCCATTTTCCCCGGATATACCTTCACTGCCACTCTCGCCTGTGTTGTAATTGCTCTCATTCTGTACAGCAGCACTGCTCTCAGGTTCCCCTGTTTCGGTGTCAGAATATGCCCATGAATCATCTGCGGGCTCCTCCGTCTGACTGTCCGTTGGTATTACCGTTCCCTGCCTCGTTGTGGGTTCTGCATCCCCTACGAACTTTTTGGCAGTAGGATAGACTACCGACAGCACCAGACCCGCAACAACTCCAAAAAGCACAGCCGAGCCAACAACCTTTGCTATATGCTTCACTGCTCTTTTAATTCTACTTCCGGGCTTTCTTACTATTTTCTCTGTATACAGACTGTATTCCTGTTCTTCCTGCTTATCATTTTGCTGTCCCGGCATATTGTGATTATTATCCATTGCGATTCTAAGCCTCCGGATTATCTTTTATATGTCCTGCAATACCTTTTTACATTATTCGCAGCTGTTAAGCACCTTGCGGATTCACATAAATGGTTGGTACGCTCCGAACAACTGTTATTTTTTATTATATAATAAAAATATGAATTTTTTATGACATACTTGTTAAAAGAATTAACCCTCCACACTGGAGGCTGCTTTAGAAGAAAAGCATACAAGGATGTATACTTTTCTTCAGTGGCGAACGCAGAAAACCTTTATCAGAGCTCTTAGAACATCCTGCTTCGGACAACGGAGCTGACATGTATAAGTATAATACGTTATACACTCATAAATCAGACTGGCATGTTCTGACACCCGAATCATGTTATACAACAGATAAAAAATGACAATGCGATTGAGGGCACCATCGGTGCCTTCTTTATTTTTTTCAGCTGTCTTCCCATCAGCTTTTCCTTTAGATTATATACAGCCATATACACTCCGAAAGATACACAGAAAGTTACAAGAGAGCCATAAACCAGTTTACATGAATAGCTGATAATGCTGCCTTTCCCACATGCCGCTGCAATTATAAGCATTATGAATAATTCCATATCCCCCTGTGCATACGCTCTCATAATTCTGAGCACAATAACAGCAGCTAGACACAGGAACAATTCTCTGTAATCCATATATAAAAAGCCATGCTTCACGAATAAAAGAACTGTCTCAGCAATGATAGCAATTCTTACCGGAAGTACATACAATTCCATTGACTTTATATCCGTATAACAGTGAAATACCAGCATATACCACAGAATAATATTATTCCAGCCGCACACAAAACCTCCAATTACCGCGATGACAATACATATATATGCTGTCAAATCCAGTCCGCTCAGCCGCACAAGCCAGCTCTTTAAAACATTTTTTAAAGACATAGGCTAGTCCTCTGTATACTTATTTTTTTCACGCTCATACATACATCTTCCTACCCTGAGTGTCCCCTTCTCCAGTGCAATATTAAATTCCTGCTCTTTTTCCTCCGGAATAATAATATTAATCACCATCGCGGCGCTGTCGTTTCCGGAAGCTGCGTTTACCTGCACTCCTGCAGCCGTAAACACCCTTGTCACATATGCATAGTCACAGATTTTCTCTGCCGTCACCTTGCCGACACCATTATTATTTGTCTCAGTAACCGACCATATATTTATTCTGTCGCCTTCCCTGAGTATGCCTCCGACAACCTGTGAAAGATTATTGGCATTCATGGCAACCTCTATAGGTGACTCAATGCCTGCCGCTCTCCTGTCCTGTGCGGAAACCGCCCTGTCTGTCATCACCTCGTTCTTTACAATATCCTGTACCGTCATCATTCCGACAAGCTGAGAAATATCAGTTATACAGTTATCCGGAAGCCAGTCACTTTTTCTCTCCTTAGCCGCAAACAAAATACCTGAGTTATCAGCCGTAATCACTGTATTCCTGCCAATATCAGTCTGTGCCACATAGACTGTTGTATAATCATCGGAACTAAGAACCGTCCTCTCAATAAACAACAGCAGCGCATACAATGTGAGCGTCACAACGAAGCTGTAGACCAGAACCTTAACATCGGGCGTTCTCCCCCTGCTTTCCTTTATCCGCTGTTCCCGCGGTATTCTCACATTTTTCACCCTTTTACCCATCATTTATGCCGATTTATCTCCTTATCTTTTTTGATATTCAATCCGTCACCGCCACCAGCCGCGTCATGCAGTATTCCCCCAGCTTATCAAGCCCGAACGAAATCTGTGCATATATCGATGTCTGCTCAATCTTTATCATTCCATCGTTAGCTGCCACATACACAGCGACATTATCCGGATATCTAAGTGTATATGGCTGTCCGTTTTTTATCCCGCATTCGGTCACATGCCACCCGCCTTCACCGGACAGATAGTTATATACCCTGTAAGAAATTATATCTACCTTGTTTTCCATCCCCTGCCCCTTGGTTATGCACATATTTTCATCAAGCCCAAGGTTGCATTTCAGGCAGTCCATAAAACGAATATAAGAATTTATAAATGCACTGTCCCATACCTCCGGCTCCGCTCCATCCGAAATGATAAGATTTCCTGATACTGCATACTCATTGAGGTTTATTATCGCTGCTGCCAGCAAAGAGTACGTAAGATTACTGTCAATTTGTTCGTAATTGTACTCCAGACTTTCCCTTCTGAATGAATAGCTCAGAAACCAGCACATGAACACAACAATCACCATTGCTAAAGGCATAAGTGCTGCCGAAGCTTCCTCAGTCCTGTATATTTTTTGCCGTGGACTTCTGATATATTCTAAAATTCTCTTCTCCTCCTCTTACAAAGACAAAATTCTGTCCTACCTCTGCAACCGAATTCATCCTCAATATGCCTGTCACGGACAGGACAATCTCCTGCCCGTAGCCGGCCATACTCATAGTTGTACCCGCATAGGAAATATTTGACACACCCATATCTGAAAGCTCCTTTGTAAGCCTGTCACGTTTTTCAGGTGTCAGATACCCGTATGTCTCCATATAGAGAATGTATGTCCTCTCAATTCTCGATTTATTGATTGCCATATTCACTCTCGCATACATATCAAGCCCTAAATACATCACCATAACCAGAAACAACATTCCCAACATGCATGAGAGCATATTCCCTACGCCACTTTTCTTTTTTTTCCATGCACTTTTCATAAATTTTATGAAAACATCGTAGATGCCGTGGTTGTCATGGTTGTCCATATCTCCTGAATAAACCTGAGTCCTCCCGACTTGAACAAAGCTGCCATAGCAACCACAACAATCATGACAAGCACCTCTCCGATAACGGCGCTTCCCTCTTTTTTCATGTGGCATGCCTTCTTCACCTTTTGCACACAGCACCCCAGCTTATCCATAAGCTTCACACATACAGCATTTCCTGCAAAATAATTATTCATAGTTTCATTCTCCTCCATTTATAAATATTCATATTTTAAACATTCTTACCGACTCTAATAACCCCTTCGCACTCGCGTATACAAGCACTCCCATCATACATATAAATATTGCAAACAGACATACATCGCCCATTCTCCTCGTTCTCTCCTGCTCATATCTGTTGCTGCTCTCCATCAGTGTCTGCAGATACCTTCTTATATCATCGAGCATCGCCGTTGATGAATCATTTTTGACAAGCTGTTTTATCGTTGCAACCAGATTATCTATATTTTCGTTATCAAATTTTCCGCCAAACACCTCTATGGAAACAAGCAGGTCATTAGATGACATGATATCCCCTGTGAGCGTTATGAGCGCTGCCTTGAGCCTTGGATGAGCCGCCACTCTGTAGGCGTCAATCAGGGTTCTTGTTATGTATTCCCCGGCATCCGTCTGTAAATAAACGACATCATATACATCCATTATGCTCGGCAGCATTTTCTCATTGTCCCTGTGATTTCTTATCCGCGCATGTATATCCGGATAGAAAAATGCCGGCACAGCAAAAACAAATGCAGCTACAATACCGAACATCACACCTGCGGCGAACCCCGCAATCACACAGAACATCTTCCCGCTAAGGTATACAAGCGGAGTGATTTTCCCTCGCGAATAATATGTAACTCCCCATGCATCAAGCCGCCGCTGTATATATTCGTATGAAAAAGGGCTGTCTTTATCTGCATTTATCATCGCCGATGACAACCTGTCATACAGTCTGCGCCCTGCCATGACATACCTATCTACAATCGCATGCGCCGCGAACTTGTACATCAATAGAAAAAATAACCCCAGCGCCACTGCCATGAGTACAGTCCGGATATATACCATATTCCCAATCAAAAAAGTCATCTGCTCCTTCTGCCTCCCCCTTTTGCCAGTATAAAATATGCTGTCATAAACAGTGTTCCCAGCATCATGGCTATGAGGCAGCACCCGATTGTACTTCTTGAAAACATACGCAGCATACCTTTAAGACTCATCCCTGACATAGTACGCGCCATTATCTCAAGACACACTATGGCACACAGGAAAATCACGATAAGCCTTATCCGCGCCTCGCGGTATATTTCCTCCAATTTTTTTGTATTATCGAGCTGCTCTGTTAAAAGACTTCTGCACTGCATGGTTATTTCGCGATAATTTGCATTATTTCTCGATGAAATTTCCAGATTGCGTATCAGCGTCTTAAAAAATGCATGCTCAATCCTGCCTTCAAGCTGTCCAAGTGCCACTGCTCCCTGCAGCCCGCTCTTTACCATTGTGACGGTATGCCACAGCTCATCATGAATTGGCCCTGCTGTCATTGCTGCAGCCTTTTCAAGTATGTATATGATATCATCCGACTCAGCCGCACAGCCTTCAATAGAATTTACCAAAGTCAAAAGCTGCTCTTCCTCCCTGCGATAGCGGTAGTTGCGAAGCAGTGAGAAGAATATCTCACCAGCAACCCATGGAACTGCCGCTGCCGGAATGCCGTAATATATATTTCCCGATATAAAACCTGTCAGCACGTATGCAGCTACGGATAACATCAGCATGATAAGCATATACAGCTCAGGTGTAAGTCCTGGCAGAATACTGCCCACACCACTATACTCAATATTATCCGAAATATGGGCAATCGGTCCTCTCCTGCCCATATTCCCGTATAGTGCCGCAAGCTTCCTTCCAACCTCCTCGCGGCACCCGGACAGGCTGTTTACCCTGTCATACAGCTCGTTTACCGTAAGCTTTATGGAATTAGTTTTTTGCACATACAGCATAGCCCGGTACGATAACAGCAAAAGCACTGCAAAAAGCAGAATATGAGCGCCCGAAAAGCAATACCAAATCACCTTTGAAGCATCCGTAGACTATCCCTCCCTCGCATATATTGTAGTAAATTCCATCTCCTTTTTCTCATCAGACCACTCCATCCCCGTAATTGTATCAATTTTATATTTTTTCAGAAAAATACAGTTTTTGAGGGAACGCAGCATGAACAGAATCTCCTCCGATGAGTGGGAGCTGCTTCGTTTGACATAGTCCACAAGCCTGAAATAAGCATCCTTTGGTGAATTGGCATGGATGGAGGCATAGCATATTGCGCCCGTATGGACTGCATAGAGAAAGTCCTTCGCCTCCCCGCCCTTTATCTCGCCTATCATATAGACATCAGAATCTACAAGAAGACCGTTTCTTGCAATATCCTCAAGTGAGTAATTTATCTTTCCATCTCCTCTGTTTTCCACGATATGATAAGAAAAGAACTCTCGCGGTCTCATCGAAAACAGCTCTTCCGCCTCCTGCACGCAGAAGATCGAATACCGCTCCGGTATAGCCTCTAGCATGGCATTCATTAGTGTTGTCTTGCCCGCCGAACCTGCACCGCACAGCAGGAATGATTCCCCTGCCGCAATCTTTTCGGTGAGCATTACGGCAAGCTCTGCCGGCAGCATTCCCTCCTCAACAAGCCTTGGGAAAAGCTTCTTTCTCTTGGCATGCTTTCTTATATGAAGCATGGGAGCCGCCCCCGACAGCACGAACCTTGTTGAAAGATTGAACCTCAGTATCCAGTCCTTCTGGCTCTTGTCGGTAAATATGCTTATCGCATTATTATTTCCCATGTTCACCTTATTTTTCAGGGCAACTCTCTCTATGAAGCGCTCATAATCCTCACTGCTGTCGAACTTCACTCCCGAAAGTACCCTCACACCGCGCCGCTTCACATATACATGCCCTGCGTCGATTATCCTTATGTCCGATATCTCCGGATCTGCGATAAGTCCGTCTATGATATAGTAGCTCCACACAAACCTTGAAAACTGCTCATATATATGTTCAAGCTGCATTGGTGTCACCTTATAGGTATTTTTTATATGGTGCTTAACCTCCTCCGCAAAGGTCTCCCTGCTTATCTCACCCCTTTCACACATATTAAATCTTGCAACATTAAAACCTGAGGTAACGTGATCCACAACCATCTTCACAATCTCACTCTCCGTAAGACCCGCCGTGGAATCTCCAACTCTGTTACCTGACAGCACACCTTCAGGTGCCGAAAAAATCATGTATACCTCCTCTCACAATCATACAAATGGGTAACTACCTGATTACCGGTAAAAAGAAAAATTTCATGAAATGTATTTAAGAAAAGCTTGATATCAGCTTCGATACTCATTATATTTATAGCGAAACGCAAAGTCAAGTATCTTTTGCGAAAATAGTTTGCAGTTTTACATATTTTAAGCTAGAATGTAAGTAATACATACATTGAGGGAGTTAATATCAGTTATGAATGAAAAAGCATTAAGGATTCTTGAATACACCAAGATTATAGATATGCTGTCGGAACAGGCAGCCTCCGATATGGGAAAAGAGCTGTGCCGTAAGCTCACGCCTATGACGGATATAGAAGCGATACGAAAAGCACAGAGGGAAACCTCTGATGCTCTTTTCAGAATAGTTAAAAAAGGCGGTGTGTCCTTTTCGGGTCTTAAGGATGTCGGCATGTCCCTTAAGCGGCTTGAAATAGGTGCAAGCCTCGGCATGAGTGAGCTGCTTGCGCTCTCATCGATGCTAAGTACAGCCAATCGTGTAAAGACCTACGGCAGACGCGAGACCGATGATGACTCCCGTGACTGCCTTGATACAATGTTCGAGGCAATCGAACCACTCACATCACTTAACCGCGAAATTAACCGCTGTATAATTTCAGACGAAGAGATGGCGGACGATGCCAGTGCAAAGCTTAAGGATATCAGAAGGCATATCCGCATTGCCAATGACAAGATCCACTCAGAGCTTAACTCCATGGTAGGTGGTCAGCGCACCTACTTACAGGACGCTGTTGTAACAACAAGAGCCGGACGATACTGTATCCCTGTGAAGGCAGAATACCGCTCCCAGGTTCCGGGCATGATCCATGACCAGTCCTCCTCAGGCTCAACGCTCTTTATAGAGCCTATGGCGGTTGTAAAGCTCAACAATGAGCTTCGTGAGCTTGAGCTTAAGGAGCTTGAAGAGATCAATGTAATACTTGCCAGCTTAAGCGAACAGGCAGCCCAGTACATTGACAGTCTGCATGCAGATCTTAAGGTCTTAACCCAGCTTGATTTTATTTTTGCGCGCGCCAATCTCTCAAAACGGTACAATGGCAGCGAACCTGTAATGAATGAGAACGGCTACATCAATATTAAAAAAGGACGTCATCCTCTTATTGATGCAAAAAAGGTTGTTCCCATAGACGTATATCTTGGAAAGGATTTCAACCTTCTTGTCATCACCGGTCCTAATACCGGTGGTAAGACCGTCACACTCAAAACCATCGGACTTTTTACACTCATGGGTCAGGCGGGGCTTCACATTCCGGCATTCGACGGTTCAGAGTTATCTGTATTTAATGAAGTATTTGCCGACATAGGCGATGAGCAGAGCATTGAGCAGAGCCTCTCCACCTTCTCATCACACATGACACATATTGTTGACATTTTAGGCAGGGCAGACTACAGAAGTCTTGTCCTTTTTGATGAGCTATGCGCCGGAACAGACCCGACAGAGGGTGCAGCACTTGCCATATCAATTTTACAGGACTTACACAAGCGCAAGGTCACATGTGCCGCCACAACCCACTACAGTGAGATTAAGGTGTATGCACTCTCAACTCCTGGTGTGGTAAATGCCTGCTGTGAATTTGATGTAAATACGCTCTCCCCTACCTACAGATTGTTAGTCGGTATCCCGGGAAAGAGTAATGCATTCGCCATTTCAGGTAAGCTTGGACTCCCTTCCTATATCATCGAAAATGCGAAATCGCAGATTGGAGCCAACGACAAGGCATTTGAAGACCTTTTAGCAAATCTTGAGGAGAGCCGTGTCACTATCGAACGTGAACGAGAGGAAATATCCTCCTATAAAGCTGAGGTTGCCAGCCTTAAGCAGGCACTTGAGGCTAAGCAGGAGCGTCTTGATGAGCGCTCCGATAAGATAATACGCCGTGCAAACGAGGAAGCCGCCGACATCCTGCGCGACGCCAAGGAATACGCCGATGAGGTTATCCGCAAGTTCAACAAGTATGAGCGACAGGGAGTATCCGCAGCAGAGATGGAGAAGGACAGAAAGGCGGCAAGAGAAAAATTAGATTCCGTGTCCGGAAAGCTCGCCCTCAAAAATGCTCCAAAGCCATCGGGAAAGAATTATTCTGCCAAGGATTTCCACATAGGTGACCGTGTGAAGGTTTTAAGCATGAACCTTGAGGGAACCGTCCACACTCTGCCTGATGCCAAGGGCAACCTGAGTGTAACAATGGGAATATTAAACTCACAGGTCAATATAAAGGATCTTCTTATTCTTGAGGACAATAACAAGATTTCTGCCAAAAAGGGAATGGGCGGTTCAGGAGCACTCAAGGCCTCCAAGACCTTCTCACTCTCAAGCGAAATCAACCTTATAGGAATGACCGTTGACGAGGCGATAGCACATCTGGATAAATACCTGGATGACGCATATCTGTCACATATCCCTTCTGTGCGAATCGTTCACGGCAAGGGTTCAGGTGCTCTCAGAAATGCTGTCCAGAACCATTTAAAACGCCAGAAATATATAAAATCATACCGGCTTGGAACCTTCGGCGAGGGTGATGCCGGTGTCACCATAGCAGAGTTCAAATAGGTGTTCTTCAGCTCATAACAGGAGGTGCCTCCATGGCAAAACAAAAAATACTTATCGTTGACGATGATAACAATATAGCAGAGCTCATATCACTGTACCTTATGAAGGAATGCTTCGACACCATGATAGTTGAGGACGGCGAGAAGGCTCTTGAACAGTTCGGACAATTCCAGCCCAACCTTATTCTTCTTGACCTTATGCTTCCGGGAATAGACGGCTATCAGGTATGCCGTGAGATAAGGCGTACCTCCAATGTGCCTATAATCATGCTTTCCGCTAAAGGTGAGGTCTTTGATAAGGTGCTCGGACTCGAGCTTGGTGCTGACGATTATATTATAAAACCATTTGACTCAAAGGAGCTTGTCGCAAGAGTGAAAGCGGTGTTAAGACGTACACAGACCCAGGCGGCATCACTTGCGGCTGCACTGCCATCCGAAAATCTCGGTGAGTATGTCGAATACCCTGACCTGCTCATCAACCTCACAAACTATTCAGTGATATACAAGGGGCGCAACGTAGCTAGGTCACCTAAAGACTTTGAGCTTCTATACTTTCTCGCCTCATCGCCTAATCAGGTGTTCACGAGAGAACAGCTCTTAGACCATATATGGGGCTATGAATATGTCGGAGATACGCGTACGGTCGACGTACATATAAAGCGCATCCGCGAAAAAATACACGATAACGAATACTGGAGTATCAGCACGGTCTGGAGCATAGGCTACAAGTTCGGGGTCAAAAGAGCATGAGAAGAAAAATGTTTGTAAGGCTGCTAATCGAATATCTCATTTTTGCTGTGGTAAGCTTTCTTACCATATCAATATGTATTCCGCAAATGGTATATAACCACACTGTAAAAAGTGAGTCCGCAGCCATGTACCGTCAGGCGACCTACATTGCCTCCTCATACGGCAGTAGCATCATCAATGGCGATGCCTCTGCCGTACAGTCTGCCACTGCACAGCTCTCCGGTATTGACCGCTATCTGCAATGCGAGATAATGATTGTAGAAAAAAATGGGCAAATTGTTGCCGACACCTACGGAAGAACAGGAACGATAGAAGGCTTCGACCCTTCCGTAAGCGGAAATAAATATTATTTCACAGGTGATTTCTTCGGAGCCTTCGACCATGACACACTGACAGTAATAGCACCAATCAATTCACAGTACACGCTTCGCGGTTATGTGCTTATCCACAAGGCTATTGAACAGCTTGCCTCCGATGGCAACACCATATTCAACTACAATTATATCACTATGATTATAATTCTGGTATACTCGGCTGTCTTTATACTGCTGTACCTGTTCAGGATATATCTTCCAATCAAGAGGCTGACTAAGCTTACTCACGGCTACGCTGAGGGCAATATGTCGGAGCGCGCTGAATTTAACCGCGTGGATGAGCTTGGACAGCTTGCCAATTCGCTTGACTTCATGGCAGGTGAAATTGAAAAGCTTAATGACTACCAGAATAAGTTCATAGCCAACGTCTCCCATGACTTCCGCTCCCCACTCACCTCGATAAAGGGCTATCTTGAGGCGATGCTGGACGGAACCATTTCGCCGGAGATGTATGAAAAATATCTCAACATTGTGCTTTTTGAAACAGAACGTCTTAATAAGCTTACAATAAGTCTTCTTACGCTGAACAATATGAGTCAGGGAATGATGCTTGATATAAGCAGTTTTGACATAAACGAGATAATCCGCAAAACTATTCTCACATTTGAAGGTGTGTGTGCACAGAAAAAAATAAAGTTTAACCTCACCTTCTCCGACAAGAACACCTATGTGGATGCCGACTACGGCAAAATACAGCAGGTAATATATAACCTTATTGACAATGCTATTAAATTCAGCAACAATAATTCCTTTATCAACATTTCAACCTACGAAAAAGGCGGGAAGATTTTTATATCCGTAAAAGATTTCGGTATTGGCATTCCTAAAGATAATATAGAAAAAATATGGGACCGCTTCTATAAATCTGATTTGTCCAGAGGCAAAGATAAAAAAGGGACGGGGCTTGGTTTATCTATAGTTAAAGAAATAGTTAACGCTCATAAAACTACAATAGATGTAATAAGTACAGAGGGAACAGGAACCGAATTTATCTTTTCTCTCCCAAAAACAAAAGTCGAGGATTAAGATGATGTGCGCCTGTCAGACAGACAGGTGCATATTATTCATCACTCCCCGGCTTTAAATATTTTACCCAATTCCCAAAAAAATCATAATTTCTATCTGAACACCGCTAATTCCAGTCAAACGTCCTCGGTTTTCCTTCAAGCCTCATACCCTCAAAATTATTCTGTCTCAATGCCTCGTAAAGAACAATTGCAACTGAATTAGACAGATTGAGCGAACGCGTATCCCCTATCATAGGAATCCGGATTGAAGTCTCAGGATACTTCTTAAGGATTGACTCCGGAATTCCGGCACTCTCTTTTCCGAACATAATATATGCATTCTCATCATAATGCACATGCGTATATACATTCTTCGCCTTGGTTGTCGCCATGTACAGTCTTGCACCGGGATTCTTCTCCATAAAATCGTCAAAGTCATCATACACTGTCACATCAAGGTCAGGCCAATAATCAAGCCCTGCCCTCTTTAACATTTTATCATTTATCTGAAATCCCAATGGTCCGATAAGGTGCAGCCTGCTTCCCGTGGCGACACAGGTTCTTCCAATATTTCCTGTATTCGCGGGCATTTCCGGCTCATGAAGAACAATATTCATCATATTACTAATCCTCTTTCTTAATTGAAATATCAAGCTCTATCGTCCTGTCAGAGTCATAGCTCAACGGAACGCATATATTTTTGGCATGGGAGCTTGAGAGCTTGAAACTTCCCTGTATGATGCTTGGCGGTGTTATATCGACGATAATGCCCTTGGTCGACAAAACGGTTGCCGCATTTCCGAATATCATATTTCCCAGCTCGCTTAAGGCACTGAGTGATATTTCATCAAGCTTTTCTATCGTCATAAAACACATTCTGGAGGCAATATCACATGCAACCTCCTTAGGCATTGCAAGCAGTACAAGTCCACGCAGCTGACCTGTTATTCCTATATTAACCACTACCGTCTCATTTTCAAACTCTGTCTGTTTTACATAAGGTCGTCCTATGCTTAGATTCATCTGGCACACATCCTTCATGACCTGAGCTGCCGCCTTAAGGAATACATTTATATATTCAACATTTATATCTGCCATATCCATCCTCCTTTAAGGTTTATCCAGATAACGCACTTCATCCCCGTTTATAATTTTCTTATCATTATCCGCTGTAAGACAGCCTATTACAGCTGCAGGAATATCTGCCGCACTGAATGCCTCAAGTATTTTTTCAGGGTGTGGTGTGATCACAAGCATACAGCCTGCCGACGCTGCCTCATACGGATTGATTCCCATTATCTCACAGAATTCAATCGTCTCCTGCCTCACAGGTATCGCTCTAAGGTCAATATTAAGCCCGCACCTGCTTCCAACAGAAAGCTCCCACAGTGCCGCAAATATTCCCTTCTGTGCCACATCATGCATTGCTGCTGCTCCATTCTCTATCGCAATTCTTGAAGCCGGTATGGTGCATGCATGTCCGGCAATATTATCCATCTTAGATACATACGGCAACGGAAGCCTTTTTAACAGCTCATCCCTATGTTCATCGACAAGATATGCGCTCTCCTCTATGGCTATCCAACCGGCAGCTATGACAGCCATTCCTGATGATGCATTTCTAAGGCTCATAAGCTCATTTTTCATACACATACCCGTCACCGTGATTGTCACCATATCCGATGAAGCATTCCCACTAGCTTCCGTATGTCCACCCGCTAACTGTATGCCGCATTCACCACATGCTTCATTTACCATGCGTGTAATCTCTTTAAGGCTCTTTTCATCAAAATCGTCTCTCAGTATAAATGCAGCCGATGCCGCAATGGCGTTTCCTCCGCATACAGCAATATTATTAACAGCACGAATCACTGCAAAGTAAGGTGCAAGCCGCTCTCTTGTGAGCGCACATTCCGTTGATGTGAGTATATACTTATCTCCTGCATCAATGGCACTGCAATCCTGCCCCAGTGCTCCGCCTTTAATCACATTCTGATTTTTACAGGTTATCAGCTTTAATACCGACCTCTTTAATATCGTTTCTGATATTTTTTTATTTTTCATGCCCATGTTAAGCGGATATTATTATGCCGCTTTACTCCCTGCTTATATTATCCTTTACATATTGATGAGTTATTGGTATTCTTATCTGGGGTATTTTAAAAATATGCTGCAACCATCGGAAGAAGCATGGCAAGAATAAGTATGGCAACTATAACTATTGTAATAATTCTTCTGTTCTTTTTGCTGTAAAAATTAAACATATTTCAATCATTCTCCATTCTGCCGCATGACGGCACAAATAAACATATCACTAACATTACCGGAGGCAAAACCATGATAGATAACCTGATACACACTTTACCGGTTTCCTTAATATTCTGCACCATAGTTCTGGGCTTTCTGCTATTGTATGAACGCAAGAAGCATTCCCACGAAGCTGAAAGGCGCGAAGCTGAGTTCTGGCAGCGCGAAGATAAAGCCAACAATGTCCGCCGCAAGGATATAACACAGCTTCCTTATATCAATATTCCATATGACACCCTGCCGTTCATATCCGATGCCCACGGAGAGATTGCTTCCTGCCAGAAGGAGCTGTTAGCCTTTAAGGAT
>ENA-ORUA01002337-ORUA01002337.1-human-gut-metagenome-genome-assembly--contig:-NODE-2337-length-14875-cov-3.353509_pt1 | contig 14875 bp, 22 predicted proteins | sample MGYA00242076_ERZ509201 | MGnify/ENA primary metagenome ERZ509201 (study PRJEB26280, sample SAMEA2338863) | human gut metagenome | biome: human gut; feature: human-associated habitat; material: faeces...
ACCGCAAAAAAGCGGAAGGGCAAAGAGAAGATTCCCTTCAGGAATGGAGAAAACGTCAGGTCGAGAGATATGGAAAAGAGCAGACCAGAAAAATGATCAGTCAACTGGAAGTTAAAGAAAGTATCCGACGTTACAATCGTCTGGATCGTCTCATGCCAGGAGCTGTCTTTTATTATCAAGGCGTTCGATATGTCATGCGTGGACAGCATAGCAATGGACAATATCTTCAGGCGGTTGGAATGGGAGACAAGGATTTCCCTGCAAAGAAATGCAAGATCGTTGTTCACAATCAGGGTCTGGTCTTTGTGTCATAAAGATCTCTGCGTTCTCCTCTCACGACTAAAATCACGAGTCTCCGAACGCAGTATTAATAAATAAAGGAGAAAACCTATGAATAACCTATTAAATACGTTATTAGAAGAAAAAGAAAAACTTGATAAGTTGTATCAGATGGAAGAACAGCATCGAAAGAAAATTCATGAGAATTTGGATACATTAACTATTGATCAAATCAAGGAAATGTCATTAGAAGATAAGATATTACTGAGAAAAACATTTTTGCTTTCTATTAAAGCTAAGCAGAGTACCATGTCCATAAGAGCAATTGCACCGCATGGGCGTGGGTGAATGCGCCTTGATGAACCCTAGATTTTCCTTTCCTCTTTGTTCTTTTATATAGTATCGAATAACTTTCAAAAGGAATCCAAAATCTTATATATGAAAAATATTTCTCATAAAATCTCGCATATATATAATGTAGGAACAAAAAGGAAATTTATAAATACGATGTTTCCCAGACATCAGAAAGGATACAACCATATGGCATTTACCGTGACACAACGGGTGATCTCATCCGAAAATACGATCTACAGTTATTGCGACAACCTCTGCAGAAAAGCAAAGTTGTTGTACAATGCTGCTCTTTTTCGTGTCCGTAATGTTTTTACCGGATATGAGAAGGAGCATCGGACAGAAAACGAGATCGGAGTCTTTGAAGAGATCGCTATGTTGCAGAAAGCTTATCCAACGATCCATGTCCGGAAAGTGATCTCTTATTATCATCTGGAAAAGCTGATGCGTGTGACAGATAATCCGGATTTCTTTGCCGGTCTTCCAAAACAGACGGCTCAGCAGATGACAAAACAGGCTGTCACGGATTTTAAGAACTGGCTGACCGCTTTAAGAGATTTCAAGAAACATCCGGAAAAGTATCTGGGAAAGCCTAGGATGCCGCATTATAAAAAACGGGATCTTGCGACTGTGATCATCACGAATCAGGATGCCGTTTTGTATCCAGAACAAGATGGTGTATCCTTGAAACTTCCGATCACAAAGGAACGTTTGTACTTCTCAAATATCTCAGAGGATACTTTTCTGAAAGATGTCAAGATCAAACCATATCATGGAAGATTCTTACTCTGTCTGACATTTGAAGAACCGGAACCTGTGATCAAAACTTCCATGCCGAATACCTGTGCCATTGATTTCGGGACTGACAACTTCGCAGCTATCGTATGTGATGATGAATCATCAGCAATCTACAAAGGCGGAGCTGTCTTATCTGATACGCAGTGGTTTCATAAACAGAAGGCAAAGTATGTTTCCATCCTGACAAGGGGACATAAAAACCGATATATCCCATCGAAGAGATTATCTGATCTTTCTTATCATCATGCGAACTTTGTAAAGGATCAGTGTCATAAGATCAGTCGGAGCATTATCGATTTCTGCGTGAAGCATCAAGCAGGGACTCTGATCCTCGGTGTGAATCCGTTATGGAAACAGAATTCCAGGATTGGAAAGATCAACAATCAGAAGTTCGTTTCCATGCCGATCGCTTTTCTACGAACAATGATCACATATAAAGCATTAAATGCAGGGGTTAAGATCGTTGAACAGGAAGAAAGCTACACGTCCAAAGCAGATATCATGACAAAGGATTACATCCCTACCTATGGTGTGGATGATGAGAACGCACAGTTTTCTGGGACTCGTATCAAACGAGGACTATACCGTTGCGCAGATGGAACGATCCTGAATGCTGACTGTCATGCAGCAGCGAACATCATGAGAAAAGCAGTTCCGGATATTTGGGATCGAACAACAGACTTTTCTTTTCTGGCAAATCCAAAAGTGTATGGATTCCACGAACTGAATCCTAAAAGTATTCCCGTCAAAGGGATAGCGGCATGAGTGAATATGCCCTGATCGGTACGAACAGCCAGAATCTTCTGGTCAGAGATGAGTAATTGTTACGACTGTCAGAAGCCCCTTCCATAGAAACTACTGTACCGCATGGGAGAGGCAATTCACGTGTTGTGAGGATCTTGGTTATTCAAATTTCATGGATGAAATTAAAATTTGTGGATTGATTTTTCGGAAAGATCAAAAAGAATGAGGTGTGCTTATGAATTTGTATGAATATAAACTTGTTGTTGGCAAAATCAAAGTAAAAAAATATGAAGTAACGGAAGGTAGAACTGCTTACAAATTAAATAGTTCTTCTACCAGAGATTGTTTTGAATACAATGATTCTAACAATCTTGCGAAAAATGAAATGGAAAAAGTACTAAACAAACAGAAAGAATGGGAGCGAAATAATTCCTTATTCATGGATGGAGATGTGCTGTATTTTCATAGTACAGACAATGATATCAAAAAAGCAAAGAAAGAGTTCGGAAACTATCTAAAAAATGTATTGAGAGAATATGACAGGATTCTGGCTAATATCAAGAAAAATAGATTTGTGTTAACAGCAACGGGCAAACAACTATATAATGACAAGATCAAAATTGAGGAGGTAGATTAAAATGGAAACAAAAGAACTGATCAAAGAATTAAGGATTTTAGAAAAATCATCGAAATTGGGAGAACAGGCTTGTATTTGTGGAGAAGCAGCAAGTCGCTTAGAAGAATTACAGCAGGAAATTGAAATTGCGAGAAGATTAGAAAAAATCAAAGATCGCAGATTAAATTCCTCTTCAAATACAATACTTTCAGAAGATAAAGAAAAGAATCATTTAGTAAAAAATGTTATGAAATCATTAAAGTCACTTTTAAAAGATGACCGCAAACTATATATCACGGGATTTGATTATGAAATCACTCCTTGTATTTTGGATGTGGATGAATCCTTGTTAAATGGATGGGTTGGAGATTATTTTGTGCACGACCTTATGATTCTAAAGAACGATATTTATGTTGCGCAGATCGATCTTTCTAATCTTGTTTTAAAAACATGGGTTCAGAAATATGGATGTAAAGAAGCGTTGTATACTTTAAAAGAAAAAAGGTTATTGTAAAGAATGGAATAATATATTGGGAGCTCAGGAATGAGCTTCTTTTTTTATATGTGATTTTTTGTTTCTTGGATTTCTTTCATATTTACAGTAAGAAGATATTACTAAGAAAGGTGTGATATAGTCATGAACATATATAGGATTTTTAACAAAATGAGTGAGGATGACTTAAACCTCATATGGCAGGATTATACCGAATCAAAGAAAACTGGGAAAAGATGTGAAAGTTTCGTAAAATATGCTAGAATGTATAAAAGCGAACTTTATCCGGACGGATACTTAGATTTCATTATGATTATGGATATTGTTGAAAAACAGTTTTTTGTAGAAATCGCTGAAAGACATTTTGGAAAGGAAGAATCTGAATATGGCAAAATATGAAGGAACCTATGCTTGTGGACACGATGGCGTAGTAAATGTGATTGGAAAAATGCGTGATAGGCAACGAAAAATAGATTATGCTTTTTCTCATCTATGTCCACAATGTGCGAAAAAAGAAAGAGAACAACAGATTGTAGAAGAAAATAAAAACTCTGAGGTGCTGTCAAAAGAATATGGATTCCCAGAACTAACAGGATCAGAAAAGCAAGTGGCATGGGCAAATACAATTCGATTGGATTTTTATAATGAATTTGAAAATAATAGGACGGCACAGGAAATGATTGAAAACGAAACAGTAGCTTCTTTCTGGTTAGATTTAGATCGATTCAACAGCAAAAGAGAGTTTTTAACTAAATATGAACGAACTAAAAAAGAAAAGGAACGCAGAGAAAGAATTATTGATATTGATGCTGTTGCCCCAGAAGATTTGCAGTATAAAGGCGTTGTAGAAATCGTTAAGAAACTTGATAAAATATGTCTGTTTTATCTGAAGAATCAGGATTTCATCGATTTGGCTAAGACAAAAGGCTATAGATGGAATGAAGATGATTGCTGCTGGTATCGTCGTTTGAATGAAGAAACTGGAAAATATCCTGATCGAGCAGCTGAAATTGGCCATGAATTATTAAGAAATGGATATGCAATTTGTATTCACGATGCTGAAATTACAGAAAAAGCAATTACAGGTGATTATGAAAAAGAAAGAACAAGATGGATTGAATATGATTCCAAAAATAAAGTTCTGGCATTACACTGGAGTGGAAGAAACAACGAAATTTACAATGCATCCAGAAAAATTATAAATAGCCGATATAATCGTGAAAAGGGATGCGTAGAAATACCTGTTGCTCATTATCGATCAGTAAATAATTTTGCCAAAAAATTTGACTTCTGCTATACTGAAGATGCACTTGAAGCTATTGAACAATATAAAAAAGAACAGCGAGAAATGAGAAGGGTTAAGGTAGATAAATAATGGAATATATACATCATTATACACTGATGACAGGGCATATGCGGAAATCATATTCGAATGAAGTCGAAAAAGAAATAAGAATTCGAGTAAGAGAGCTTATTAAATTCGAAAGAGGTATTTCATGTAATTACACAGTTCCATTCATGGACGAAACAAAATTGCACATTGTGGCCGATGGATCCTTTTATTCTGCAACAGTCATGATAGAAGCTAAAGGTGAAGATATTGTGTTGTTGACAACAGTAGGTTGTAAGGACGAAACTGGATTATCATTTGCTATGAAAGCGATTAATGACGCTCAAAAAGAGTTGACTGGAAAAGAATTAGGAGAGTGTCATCCAAAGCTTCCATTCATAATGGATATCCCAACTCCATTTTGTTTTGTAATTACAGATTGGTCCGGAGATTTCTGTAGAACACTAGCTTGGTCAATCTTTGATGATGACTCAGTCAATGAAGCGTCAGAAGAAAAAGCTGAATCAAACACAATTCGTAGAAGTGTTGAAGGGCTTTCAGGAGTTCGAAAAGATAATTACAAAGGTTTGCCAGAAGAATTAAGAGAATTTAATTATTATTTTCCAGACTGTGGACACTCTATTATGGCAATCCCGGAATGTAAATTAAATGAAGCAATTGAAGACGGCGATTTAGATATGTTTGAATGCCCATTTCCAGTAAAATATGTTTTGCAAAAAGGATATAGGATTTATGAAAAACACGTCATATGCGAAGCAGAATATCATCCTGCTTTTGGATTGATCATTGATGAAGAATGGGATGAGTTTTAAAATTTTTGCAGAAATAGGAGATAATAAGAATGGAAAGTATTTATAAAAGAAGAACAGATAGTGACTTGGTTGAGGAATACAAACAATTTGAAAAAAAATGAAAAATGGTAAATTAACTATACATGAACAAAGAATGTATATTACCTTACTAACGGAAATTGGTGATCGTTGGATAAAACAAATTGAAAATAAGTAAAGGGACCAGAAATGGTCTCTTTTTTATATGTGAAAAATTATTTTTAAATTTTCTCTCATATTTGTAATAAATGAAGAAAGGAGAAAATGAATGTTTCAAATTATCACGATTGTATTAACAGTATTGGTCGCATGGATCACATTATATGACCGGGAGGAAAGAAGTATTTATCTCTCGAAAAAAGCGGTTTGGATTCTTGTTCCTTTTATTGCATTCTTGTTGTCATTTTGTATTGTAAAAGTTCCTTCAAATAATGTAGGAATTCGCTGGAGTATCCTTAGTGGAACCAGTGAAAAAACATTAAATGAAGGAATCGCATTCAAAACACCATTGGATCAGATCTACTGTATCCCAACAACGGTTGAAGAACGAACGATCAAAAAGGTCAATATCCAAACAAAGGATGCCCAGTTTGTGACAGCACAAGTCAATGTGAAATTTCGCGTAAACCAGAAAGATGCATTCAAAGTATATAAGCGTTATACGACTCTTGATACTTTAAAGAAGAATATCATTAGCAATTATGCTCAAAAAGCAATTGGAACAGTTGCAACCCAGTATAATGTAATCGATGTCTTAGGGTCAAAGAAGAATGAGATCTATGACTTATCTACCAAAACATTGTCTAAAATGTTGAAGTCTGAAGGTGTTGAGCTTGTGCAATTAACTATCAAAGATATGAACGCAGGCAGTGAGATTGAAAAGGCAATTGCAGATGAAGCTGTTGCAAAGAAAAGAGTAGAAACAGCAGAACAGAATCGCCTAAAAGCTCAGAAAGATGCAGAAACAAAGATCATTAATGCAAAAGCAGAAGCAGAGTCTAATAAGATTTTGGAAAAGAGATTAACCAATAAGCTTCTTGTGCAGCAATATCTGAAGAAATGGGATGGAAAGCTTCCAACTGTTTCAGGCGATGGAAATACAATGATCGATATTTCGCAGCTGATGAAATAATTTTTAAGGGACCAGAGATGGTCCTTTTTTTTGTATGGATATTTTTTCTTTCAAATCTCTCATATTTAAAGTAAAACATAAAAAAAATAATGGCAATACCAAATATTTTTGTGTGTTTATATAATGGATGAATTGAACTGAATGTATAAATAAAAAGAAAAATTGGTATTACACACAAAATAATTATGTGTAACATCAAAAATCAATTCAAAAATAAATTTGAAAAAATGTTAATATTTGGTGGTTAATTCGCCTGGATTTCGATATCATTTGAGTAGAAAAACAAAAACAGAAAGGAATTGATAAAAATGAATCAAGAAAAAATTATGCAAAAATTGGTAGATGCAGGAATGGTGAATGAAGTTGTTTCAGCAGAAACTATGATGGAACAATTGATAAAAGAAAAGAGCAAGATAATGCATGTTGGCAAAAGTTTTGTTATTTATGATCCAAATGGGAGAATCATGGAACATACTGCTGCCGGCTTTAGAAAAGAAGGATATCAAGTAAAAGTTCTTGATCTTGTACAGATGAAAGAAGAGAATCATTACAATCCTCTGCATTATTTTAGGAATGAAGCAGAAGCAATGTCTTATGCGAGATATCTGGTCAATAAATTGGGAAATAATCATGAAGCAACACCTATGACTGGAGAAGCTAAGATGCAGTCTCCAGCCTCATTCTGTTATATAAAAATGGAGCGCCCAGAGAAAAACCAGAATTTTGCATCTATTATGAAGATGTTACGTGCTGCTCAGATCAATGCAATGGATCCAAATGCAAAATCAAATCTGGATGTTATTTTTGACAATCTAGAAAAGAAAAATCCAGAGCACATTGTGGTAAAACAGTGGAATGTATTTAAATTCAATCCACATGATCAAAATCGTGTCATAACTTCTCTTGCTGCAAAATTATCCATCTTTGACCTTTCTATGATTGAAAAATTAACGAGTACGGATGATCTGGAATTAGATCAGATGAAAGCCCAGACAACTGTTTTATTCGTTAAAATTCCTACGTTCAATGACAGTTATGACATTCTTACAGAGTTACTTTGTTTTCAATTAATGAACATGAAAGATTGTGATCATGTAAGTGGTTGGACAGAATATCAAGGAAAGGAAAGACATGAAGATGAACTACTGAACGATATAAGAAAAATTTCAGAGGCAGCTAATAAGGTTGTGTTTGAGGAACTCGAAAATGAATTTCTCAAATAAGGGAAAGGAGAAATGAAAATGAGTGAAAACAAAAGTATACTACAGGCATTAAGAAAAAAAGCAGATAAGACGCAGGAACAGGTAGCAGAATACATGGATGTAGCAAAAAATACCATTCAAAATTGGGAGCGTACCCCTTCTCAAATAAAAGAAGAGCAACTGTGTAAACTCTTAGATTTTTATCATGCAACACAAAAAGAGAGAAAAGATATTGTATTGCAGATTCATAGAAATGTGCTATGTATAGATGAAGAGAATGAAGAAAATGTTACTGAACCGCTAAATAACTATAATTTCCCAGATTTTCTATTTGAAGAGAACCCACAGATCATTGAAGCGGCAAAAAATATGACTTTATCTGTTGAAGAAATGGATATCTTTGGATATTGGTATCATAATCAATATGAATTTCCAAAGATTCCATATACCAGCGACTTTTATGAGAACCATGGTGGATATTTTGAGACAATGCAGAAACTGAAGAAAATTGAATTCATGTTTAAGGGGATGGATAACAGAGATGTTAAAGATGTTAGAGGAGGAACCCTTCCAAGTATTATGAAAGACATATATGATTTTGGAACTCTTTATCCCAATCAACCATATTCCTATTGTTCAGAATCTAGACATCACATAATATTAACACTCCACCAGCTTCTTTATGATGGATCAAAAGAGAAATCAGAAGATATCAGTTGGCTGTATGAGGATTGCAGAAAAGTAAAAAATTCTCTTATGATCGGTACTAGTTTAAAACCTGATCAAGAATATGAATTTGTGAAAAACTTTGTTACTCTTAAAGAAAATGATTCAAATTGCGATTATCAATTAAAACAACATCTGATTTGTAAAGATTGTATTGGTGAGCAATGTGATAGTTTCAGAAAATGCAGCATTTATGAAAGGTGCTTTCAGATTGAGAAACGTGAATTCACAGATGAATCATATCTGAAAGAGAAGAAAAAACATGAAGAAGATCTCAATGAATATAATAAACCCCCATCTTTATATGACCATGCTCCAAACAATTTTACTCCTCAATATGAATACTGGCTAAGTTTAACAGATCTTGGAAAACAGTTTGTTGAGTGGGTAGAAGAAGAAACCAGGCAATAAAAGATCCTTCGGGGTCTTTTTTTTGTAAATATTATCATTTTTACTATCTTTCATATTTGTTATGTAAAAAAATGACGAATAGAGAAAGGAAAAACAAATGAAAAAAGAAAAAATAATTTTAAAAAATGATCAAGAGAGTAGAACAATCTATGGTTCTGTTTGGGTGCCAGAAGGTAAACCAGTAGCAGTTTTACAACTCATTCATGGGATGACAGAATACATTGATCGATATGATGAGTTTGCAACATATTTTACAAACTTAGGATATCTTGTATGCGGATTCGATTTAGAAAGTCATGGAAGAGCTGCTCATCAGGAAATTCATGGATTGTATATTGATCATTGGAATAATCTGATTGAAGATGTTGAATTGTTCCGAAGTGAAATGCATCATCGATATCCAGAAATTCCATATGTGATGTTAGGATTCTCATTAGGATCTTTTATCCTGAGATCGCATCAATGCGTTTATCCTGAGACAATAGATAAATTGATTTATGTTGGAACAGGACAGCCAAAAAGAAATGAGTTAAAATTTGCCCATTGGCTGATCAGTGTACTTTGCAAAAAGGATAATAAACCATCAGAACTTGTAAAAAAACTTGCTTTTGATAATTACAACCGCAAATTTAAACATTCCCAAAGTGGAATCGATTGGTTGTTAAAAGATGGAAAAGCTCAGGAAGATTATCTGAAAGATCAAAAGATCATTACAGATATGACTCCAAGATTTTTCCTTGAGTTTTTGAATGGAATGATGAGTGTTCAGGAAGAGGAGCAAAATATTTGTTATAAAAAAGATGTTCTTTTTCTTGCAGGAGAAGAAGATCCGGTAGCCAATGGATTAAATAAAGTAATTGAAAAGTACAAAAAATCCAATGCAAACATCAAAAAAAATATCATTCCTAGATTTCGTCATGATATTTTGCATGACTCATGTAAAGAAACGGTATTTCGATGTATTGCAGATTTCTTGTAAAAGAGAAACACCCTCCAACATCCTAATATTTTTTTATATTCAAATGTTTTATGAAAGAGGTCTTATCGGCCTCTTTTTTGTGCTTTTTTATATGTGATTTTCCAAAAACAAATTTTCTCTCATATTTATATTAAAGAAAATAAAGTACAAAAGGAGACGCCAATTATGAAAATAGAAAAGGAAGAATTAGGAGAAAAAATGTATGACGCTTTCATGTTTCTTGCAATTATCGCATTAATCGCATGTTTATGCTTCGCTGATAAACCTCATACAGATACAATTACTGAGAAAAGAGTAACTGTAACTGTTCAGGATAAATTTTCAGAAATGGATACATCAGAAACGTTATCGATTCTATTTGCAGATACGGATTACTACCTTACAGTTTCCATGAAAAATGATACAGATTTACACGATGTTGAAGTGTCAAAAAGACAGTATCATTCTCTTGGGAAAGGAAGCAAAGTAAAATGTATTGTTACGTATCGAAATGGTAAAGTTGATGATATTGAGCTCGATGAAGATTAAAAAAAATAAAGGAGAAAAGCTTATGAGCGGATTTGAAGATTTTGCATTTAAATATATTAGATTTATTTTGATTTCAATCATAGTTATGTTAGTAATTGTTTCAGGTGAAAAAATAGGATTAGCCATTGATAAAAGACAAAGCTCTGAAGCTCAAACATATGCAATTGTTGAAGATAAGTATACAGATACACATATGGCTGGAGGCGTATTGGTAACAAATTACTATATTGAAGTGAAAATTGGTGATCAGAAGAAGTCAGAGAAGATACAGGTCACATATGAACAATATCAGGTGATCAGCAAAGGAAGCAAAGCGCTTTGTACAATTTATTATAAGAGAGATAAAATTGTTGATGTTGAATTGGCAACAACGCATAGGAAGGAGTAAGAAGGTGACAGAGGATACAAAATTAATTCTTGAAATAATTGTTCCAATAATTATCTTACTGATTATGTTCTGTGTGATGTGTTGGAATAAAGCAATAACTATTTTAATTATAGTTGGTTTCATCATTACAGCTGCGATTACTTTAATCGCTCAGATTCCAGCTGCAAAAGATAAAATTAAAATATCTGAAACACAAACGTATACAACTGTTGAGGATAAGTATATACAAACAAGAGGAAAAATTACAAATTATTATGCAAAAGTAAAAGTTGGAGATTATAAAGAACTAGAAGAGGTGCAAATTACATCAGAACAGTATGAGGCAATCGGTAAGGGAAGTAAGATATTGTGTACCGTTTATCTAAAGAAAGATAAGATTTTAGATGTTGAATTTGCAGAAGTGCATGGAAAGGAGTAAGAGAATGATTTATATAACAGGAGATACACACGGAAATTGGAAATCAAGATTACATCATGATGTGTTCCCAGAGGGAGATACATTAAGTAAAAATGATTACGTAATCATCTGTGGAGATTTCGGATTATGGCACGATACAGAAGATGAACGATTTGCTTTAAATTGGTTGAACGCACAGCCTTTTAGCACTCTTTTTGTTTGTGGAAATCATGAAAACTACGATCGTTTATATCAATATCCAGTAGAAGAATGGCATGGTGGAAAAATTCATAAGATTTGTGATTCTGTTTTTCATCTAATGCGTGGACAGGTATTTGATATCAATGGGAAGAAATTTTTTACATTCGGTGGAGCAAGCTCTCATGATGTCTCAGATGGAATTTTGGAAAAAGATGATCCAAGAATTTATGAGTGGATTGGGCTTTTTGATAAAATGTTTCGAATTAATCATAAATCCTGGTGGAAAGAAGAACTTCCTTCAGAAGAAGAAATGGAAGAAGGAATCAAGAATCTTAAGTCACATGATCAAAAAGTAGATTACATCGTAACACATTGCCCATATACTTCATTATTAAAAAAAATGGATGGTGGAGCTCATTTATATGAACCAGATTATCTAACAGATTATTTGCAGAAGATTAGAGAATCCGTTAAATATAAAAAATGGTTTTTTGGGCACATGCATATTAATGAAGATTTCAAAGAAGAGAATGCAATCGGAATATATGAACAGATTATCAGGATTGCATAAGGAGAAAAAAGAAATGAAAGCAATTTTTAAGGGAATTGTTATGGGAATTGTAGTTGCACTTATAATGTAAGATATACGAACTAAAGAAAGATCATAGTGATATACAAACAATTTCTTTAAAGGCGGAAGACAAATATTATAAAAACTATAATAGAATGTTAGAACGTTGGAAAATCATTGTCAAATACAATAACAAAGAAAAAGAGATTGTAGTAACAAAAGATGATTTCTATAAAATTAAAGTTGGAGATAAAGTATTGTGTGATGTGTATTGTCAAGGAAAAAAGATTGTAGCAATCGAATTGAATGAGCATTGGAAAGAAACCTCTTAATACTGTTTCGAGTTTCTTATATGTGAAAAATAACATCCTAAAATTCTCTCATATTTAAAATAAAAGGAGCGCTGAACATGGATACAAAAGTTCTAATAAATCATCTTACAGAAGATATCATTAAACTGTATGACATCAAAATTCCTATCACAGATATAGACGCTGTTGTTGAAAAGCTTAGTGGAAAAGTAGTTAATACACCTGAATTACAACATAAAATGGAGAATTGCTATGTTAAGAAGCATAAAGATGCATTTGTTATTTTGGTGGATGATCGTGTGAAAAACTCACCTAATAGAACAATGTTGATTGCAAGAGAACTTGGATATTTGTTTCTTTTCATGGGTTATCAGACGAATAGAAAACTATGGAACGAATGGACAGACGATACAGTATACAAAAGAAATTATGCTTTTCGTACAGAAGATGTAAAGAAAGAGTGGATGGCATATGATTTCGCATTAGCACTCATGATGCCAGAAGATGAATACAGAAAAATTGCTAATCAGTATTCAGAAGGAAATCAGATTAAAACACGTAAGATCGCAGAATATTTCCATGTAGATTTAGCTGCTGCTTGTCATCGTGGAGAAAAATTGGGGATCATTCAATCTGTAATTTGAAATAATCATTGCTTGTTGAATTATAAATTTTCCTGTAATATAGAGTGTAATATATGAAGCTTGCAGCTTATTTTTTTAATAGAAACATATTGGGATGTAACTAATAATCTGTTAAAAAGAAAGGATGAGAAACATGAAAAATGAAAAAATCTGCAAGATGTTAGATATACTAGAAAAAAGAACTAACAAAATAAGAAGTGATTTGTTGACAGAATTAAAATCTGAAAAGAATTTTGAATTAGCAGTTAAAATCTTTGAAATAAGTGATGAATTGTGCTTTAAAGAAAATAGAAAATATCATGAAATTGCCAGACAACAAGCACGACGAACAACTGCCGAATGTTTAAATGTAATTTTTAAAGATGAAAACATAGATTTCCGAAAAGGAAGCATCACATTATTTCAAAAGCTGGAAATGTATGTTGTCAAAAAGGATCATATACAATTTTTAAGCGAATATATAGAAAACGAAACTGCTATCTTGTTTAGAGAAAATATTGATCTTGCATTAGATATACGTGATGATATAATTTGGCTTGCTGAAATTGACATGGGAAAGATTGAATATACCTTGTTAAGTGATCATTATGATAATCTTTTCAGTATCAATATTGATTGTAAGCCAGACGAAAATACAAGAGAAAAGGTAAAAAAGTGGTATAAGGATCATGGGTTTGTTTTTAAAATAAACTAAGTAAAAATACATCTGTTAAAGTAATTATGTTATAAATAATCGAGAAATATTGTAATAAAACCTATTAAAAAATCAATATAGTTATAAAAATTAATTAAGATAGAAAAATATATGAACAAATACAGGGACATCATATTTGGAATTTCTGTTTGGGCGGAATCTCATAATCGACTAACTTTCCGTGATGAAGAAACAAAAGCAACACGATTATTAACTACTGATAAAATAAATGAGATCATCTTTAAATATGAAGCATTAGAAAAATATATTGCTGATGTTGAAGAAAATACAAACATGGGATGTTAAGAAAAGGAATCTAACAATGATTCCTTTTTTATATATGATTTTTGAAAATCTGAAAATCCTTCATATTTAAAGAAAGAAGAAATTTAAAGGAAGGAGAAAATTATGTTTGCAGGATATATTTTAAAAAAGACAGCATCAGGAACAACTAGCTATATTGTGGAAAGCCCATCCGGTGGAATCGGTAAAACAACAGATAAGGACAAAGCAACAATCTTTCCGTCCAAAGCAAAAATCAAAAAGGTAAAAGATCATGCTCCTAAGAGAACTAGTGGATTTATAATTGAAGAGCTGTCAAAACCGGAATCAAATCCAGGAGTAATTTCTGATCCTATTCCAATGCCAGCTCAACATGTGAAAGAAATACAAAGTGAAGATATGAGTAAACGAATTGTGTTTCCTCAGGAAACTCGGATGAGCGTATACAACCAATCAGAAGGCCGTTGTGTATATTGTGGAAGATTCATCCCATTCGATGAGATGACGATCGATCATATTGTCCCATTGTCAAAAGGCGGAACGAATTATGAAAAAAATCTACAGTGTTGTTGTAAAGAATGCAATCTCATGAAACAAGACCTGCTAGAACGTGATTTTTATAGAAAAATGAAAGAGATCTTAAGGCATCAAGTAAAACAAAAAATCAGAAAAATAAAAAGATCCGTGATAAAACACAGACCTTAAGGGGAGTATATAGGAAGACTTGTATATTATGTAATAAGGATGTCTTCCAGGATGTTAATCCATGAATTAAGTATATCACTATTTTTCGAAAATGCAAGAAATACTTTTTTGAAGAGCATTTACCGCACTCTCGTGACTTTAGTCATGAGTTAGGTAACGCTTCCTTTTAAAGAAGATTTTTATATATGAAAGATATCTTTTTTCATAAATCTCATATTTAAGGAAAGAGGAAAAATAAGAAA
>ENA-ORUA01002350-ORUA01002350.1-human-gut-metagenome-genome-assembly--contig:-NODE-2350-length-14817-cov-2.553922_pt1 | contig 14817 bp, 14 predicted proteins | sample MGYA00242076_ERZ509201 | MGnify/ENA primary metagenome ERZ509201 (study PRJEB26280, sample SAMEA2338863) | human gut metagenome | biome: human gut; feature: human-associated habitat; material: faeces...
TCTGATCAATACGATCGAATAAAAAACGCAGCTCAGATCTGGTATAATTCATATCAGTCTGCAGTCATTGTTCTTGAAAATTATTATAAAGCAGCAGATGCTAATAAAAAGAATGATGTTATTGCTGCAATAGAATCTATTAAAATAGGAATCAAACAACTTGTTATTGTTGCCAAATCATTCGGATTAAAAGTTCCAGAATACGACACTGGTTCTAATAAATTGATATATGCAGAATAGGAGAAAATATATGAGTATTGAAGTACTATTACAAATTTTTAAATTGATTGAAAAATATGGATTTAGTTTTGTTAAATCTATTTTTGATGTTTGGAAAAAAGATACTGTTACTTTAGAAGATATAGAAGAATTGAAAACAAAGATTAAGAAACAGTATAAGAGCAATAAAAAAGTTTTAATCGTAGGTGACAGTTTTGGGGAATGTATGTCTAAACTTGCGAAAAAGTTTTATAAGAAAGTTGGATTTGTTCATATATACAATTTTAGCATGAAACAGGTTAAAGGATATGATTATGTTATCTGGGAATCTGTAGAGCGTTACCAGGATAAATACAGCAGAATTAATTTTGCAGCAAAATAACAGTTAAATTACACAAGATTTGTGTCTGTGCACACTTGACACAAATTTAATACTATCAAGGAAGTCCCATATTTCTATTGTGCGTAGCAATAAGTGCAATGTGAGGATTTGTTTGTATCAGGAGGGGCTGCAAGCCACTTCTGATATGCTGATGTAGCAGCGAATAGTGTTATGAACAAGTAGCAGAGCGGATTGCGAATAGCCGTTTACTATGTATAAAAAATGTGTGCAGAAATGAGGATTATTATAAAAAACAAAAAATTATTTTTAGGAACAGTATTAGTATTATTGGTAAGTATGCTTTTAGGTGTAAATGTAAACAGTGCAAGTGCTAAGGACAGCAAAGAGAAAAAGGCGTGTGCTGCTGCAATAAAAGCGACAGGAAATGTAAAAAAGATAACATATAAAAGCACAACGGCTTCAGATTTTGATGCGATTTCATTTACACATCAGAAGAAAGTTGCATCATCATTTTTCGTAACAAGTGATAATATGGCATATTGCGTTTGCATTGCAAGAGCAAAAAATGTAAATTATGCAAAAAAACTTTACAAGGCATTTAAAAATTATAAGTATAACAAAACACATGATACATATTTTAAAAAGGATTATACAAAAAGCGAACAGAGTGTTCTTAAGAGTGCTGTTTACGGAAGAAAAGGAAAGTATGTATGGTACATTTCAATGGGAAATACAACAAACAATAAAAAAGGTGAAAGAGCCGTCAAGAAAGTATTGTAAGGCTTAGGAGGAATAGAATGGTATTTAGCAGTCTGTTGTTTTTGGTGCGTTTTTTACCAATCGTACTTATTTTATATTACATTTCACCTCGTAAATACAGAAATTTTGTGTTGTTTGTGTCAAGTTTGTTCTTTTATGCATGGGGAGAACCTGTTTATGTGACCTTAATATTGTTTTCGAGTGTTGTTGATTATATTGCGGGAAGAATGGTCGGTTATTATAAACAGCTTGGCAGTATAAAAGGTCAAAAGATAGCGGTGCTTTGCTCGGCAACGATAAATCTGAGTTTATTGTTTGTGTTTAAATATGCAGACTTTTTTATATCTTTGGTCGACCATGTACCGTCGATAAATATTGCACCGCTAAATCTTGCCCTGCCGATAGGAATTTCATTTTATACATTTCAGACCATGTCTTATACGATAGATGTATATCGCGGCGAGGCGAAGGTGCAGAAAAATTTTATTACTTTTGGTGCATATGTGGCACTGTTCCCACAGTTGATAGCAGGTCCTATTGTTCGTTATCAGACCGTGGCAGAGCAGATGGATTCGAGAAAAGAAACACTTGATTTGTTTAAACAGGGAGTTCTCAGATTTGTTGTCGGACTTGGAAAAAAGGTTTTGATAGCGAACCAGGTCGGTGCTTTGTGGAACGAGATTGCACAGACAAAAGTAAATATGCTTACAACATCACAGGCATGGCTTGGAGCTGTTGCATTTACATTACAGATATATTTTGATTTTTCGGGATATTCTGATATGGCGATAGGTCTTGGAAAGATGTTTGGTTTTGAGTTTTTGGAAAACTTCGATTATCCGTATGAGTCAAAAAGTATCACGGAATTTTGGAGAAGATGGCATATATCGCTCGGAACATGGTTTAAGGAATATGTGTATTTTCCTTTGGGCGGAAACAGGAAAGGGAAAAAACGCCAGTTTCTTAACATAGCCATTGTTTGGTGTCTGACAGGATTGTGGCATGGTGCGGCAATATGTTTCGTAGTCTGGGGAGTCTATTACGGCTTGCTGCTGATAATAGAAAAAAGTATTTTAAAAAAGTTTTTGGACAGGCTTCCGGCTTTTATTGCGAGAATATACACTTTAGTCATCGTTACTGTCGGATGGAGCATCTTTTCATGGCCGGATATGATTGACGGCGGCAGGTATTTAAAAACGATGTTTGGATTGGACGGTGCGGGAATTGGAAACTCCCACACGGCATTTATGCTGCTTAATTATCGGTTTGTTCTTCTGATGGGAATTATCGGCTCTACCTCTTTGGCAAAGCGGTTGTCAAACCGCATCCTGCCGGATGGGACGCTGAGACGGGAGATTTTGGCGGCATTGTTTGTATTCCTTATATTGGGAATATGTATGGCTTATTTGATAAATTCGTCATATAACCCGTTTTTATATTTTCGTTTTTAGAAATATTTTTATGGAAAGGTGGACATATGAGAAAATATTTGTCAGTTATTGTTTTTTTGTGTGTTATTTTTGGTTTTATCATCGGTTCGGCGGTTGTTCCGTCAAAAAAGTTTTCAGAGATGGAAAAGCGTAATCTTCAGCAGAAACCAAAGGTATCTGTCAGTAGTGTCGTAAAAGGCAGTTATCAGAAGAAGTATGAAAAGTATCTGTCAGACCAGTTCTTTTTGCGTGACAAATGGGTGAATATTTACGCTCAGTTAGAAAAAAATACAGGTAAGAAAGAAATCAATAATGTATATATCGGAAAGGATGATTATCTTATTGAAAAGTATTCAGAACGGGATTTTGATGATGAATTGCAAAAAATGAATGTAAAAAATCTCGCATTGTTTCTGGATGCCTGCTCGGAAGAACTAGGAAAGTCGAATGTTACTTGTATGTTTGTTCCGTCAAAGATTGATGTATTACGAAATAAATTATCTGTTTTGGAGGAAGATTATGACGGAAGTAAAATCGTGGAGAGGGTACGGTCAAAAGTAAAAAATAAAGACAGGGTAGTTAATCTTGCAGATGTGTTGAAAAAGCGGAGCAACGAGTATATCTACTATCGTTCCGACCATCATTGGACAACGCTCGGTGCATATTATGCTTATCAGGAATATGAAAAGTTAAATGGAAGAACAGCTCCTGCGTTGAAAGAGTATAAGCAGAAGGTTGTATTTGATGATTTTCTGGGAACTACCTACAGTAAATCCCATGTTCCGGTAAAAAAGGACGAGGTCACAACATTTAGCAGGGGAGATGAAAAAGTCAGCATAAACGGCAACAATGGAGAATTTACATCCAATTCATTTTATTTTGAGGATGTTGCTAAAAAAAGGTCTGACCGTTATCAGTTGTTCTTCTCTAAAAATACGGGCAAGATTGAAGTTACAACATCGGCTAAAAACAACAAGGTGCTGCTGGTGTTGAAAGACTCTTATGCAAACTGCTTTATTCCTTTTTTGTCTAATGAGTACAGTAAGATAATCATGATAGACTGTCGCTATACAAAAATGAAAATGAAGCAGATATTCAGGCAGTACCCCGAAATAACAAATGTTCTCGTCATGTATAATATTGAAAAATTCAGAAAAGATACGCATATTTCTTCATTGCAAATGTCTTTGGAGGAGTTGAAAGCTGCAAGGACTAAGACTAATGATAAAGATAAAAAGGATAAAGATAGTGAGGAGGATATTTTTTCTGGCCTTGTTTCGCTTGATTAGTCCGTTGGTTTAATGGGAAAGTGTTTAACATTGTCAAACAGGCAGCAGAGCGGATTGTGAATATCCGTTTGAGTTTATATAATTGTAAAAAATAAGAACCTGACTATTTGGAATATAAAGAATCAGGTTCTTATTTTCATATATGCTTATAATAAAATATGGCAAGCTGTGTCCTGTCACGGAGTCCGAGTTTATCAAGTATGCTGCTCAAATAATTTCTTACCGTTCCTTCACTCAGATAAAGGTCTGCCGCAATTTCTTTGTTACTTTGTCCATCTGCAATTTCTTTAATGACTTCAAGTTCACGCTCATTTATATCGTAGTCAGAGTAATCAAATTCATGTTTTTTATTTAAAAGTTCCGGAAGTTTTGAAATTATCTCAGTGCCAAATACAGACTGTCCGGAGTAAACTGCTTCAAGTGCGGGAACAATCGCCGTATAATCCTGTTTTAATATGTAACCCTTTGCACCATATTTGAGTGCTGTTACTATATATTCATCATCGAGAAAAGTTGTGAGAAGAAGTATTTTTGCGGTATTGTCAAAGGATAATATTTCTTTTGTGGCATCAAGACCGCTCATTTCTTTCATTTGAATATCGGTGAGCAGAATGTCAGGCTTGAATTCTTTATATAATCTTACGGCATCAGTACCGTCTGAACCGGTTGCGGTCACGGTTACTTTGCCTGAGGATTCAAGAATTGTTTTAAGTGCTTCTGTTACAAGTGTATCATCGTCTACTATTATTATATTCATAGTTTATCTCCATTCGTGTTATTTTTTATATAGTATGAAAATTTTTTGGAATAGATATAAAAATGCAAAATCCGTTATCAGTATAAATTTTTATAGTGCCCTTTAACATATGTATTCTGGAGTACATATTGTTTAGACCGATACCGGAAGTTACGCTCAGATAGCTTTCCGACTCATAAGGTGAGCAGTCAAAGTCTGTGGCATTAGTGCCGTTGTCATGCAAAATGAGCTGATATATTGCAGGATGTTCTCTGAATGTCAGTTTTACGGCAGTCGCATTGCTGTGTTTTTCAATATTTGTCAGTCCCTCTTTTACTATTGCTATAAAGGTATATTTAACATCATTTGGAATATTTTCTTCAATATCATATATAAGGTTTATTTTGCAAAAATCAAAGTCTGCGGTAAGATTTTTAATTGTATTTTCAAGGCTTATGGAATTATTGTGCAGGTTGTGGACACTTTCGCGTATATTGTTCATTGCCGTTGAAAGACATTCTTCAAGGTTATCTATAGAAGGACATAAACTTTTGTTTTTATTTACGACTTTTATCGCACCCGTAAGCATAATTGCACGCGTGAGCATATGACCTACATTGTCATGAATTTCCCTTGCAATACGGTTTCTTTCCTCAATCTCTCCCATCTGTTTTTGCATTGCTGCATAATCCTTTAACTGATTATTCATTTCAGAAAGCTGTACATTTGCCTCCGCAAGCTGCTGATTTAAAATCGTAACCCGCTCCTTTTCTTTTATCTGGCTTCTCATATAAATAATCATATACGCTATAAATGCAATCGCATTCACTGATGAGAGAAAATTCAATATTCCCGTCATCAGCATATGCTGACGCACTGTATAGACATTTAACAGTTCCCGAAAAGAAACCATCTTTATCCCCAATGATATAATGTCATAATCCGCAAAAATATAAATAAGTCCCATAATAACTAAAAATACCTTCTGACTTGTTTTATCACGAATTAAAACGACAATATCCGCTATAACTAAAAATATAATTCCTTTATATTCCATATAGACACAGCAAATAATTATACCGCAAAGAATAACTTCTAAAATGTAAATCGTCTGATTCAAAATGCTATTTTCTGACTGCTGTCTTAAATTAATAATTGCCACTAAAGTAAATAATGCCACATACATCACTATGACTGTTTTTACCGGATTCATTGGTAAATATGTAATATGATTTAAAAAGCTTCGTGCAGTATAAGTTGCCCTCACCATACCTATTGTATATAAGATGATAACTGCCAAAAAAGTCAAAATTGCAAAATTTAAAATTCCCATCAGCATCTTTAAAAGAATTAAACTTTTCTGCTTACTCATACATCTCTCCTACTGCCACCGTTCAATGTCATATTCACTCACATTGTCTTTTGTAATTAACTTTACCGGAATCGTCACTGTTTTATCTACATCTTTTCCTGCTAAAAGCTCATAAGCTGCTTTTATGGCAGACGCTCCCATCTTACGAGGATACTGGACTGCCGTACCTGTCATTTTACTTTCTGAAATCAGTCTCTTCCCTTCTGGTGAACCATCAACCCCATATACAAGTACATCTTTTTTATAGCCTTTACTGTCTAATGCAGCTAACGCTCCCATCGCAGTCGGGTCATTTAACGACATAATTACATCAATATCTTCATGTTCTTCTACCATTTTTTCCACTTTAGGCAAGGAACGCTCAATCTGTCCCTGTGTATCTTCCATTGCAATAATCTTATATTCATTATGGCTTTGTATAGTATCAGTAAATCCCTGTATTCTGTCTCTTCCCGACTTAGTTTTATCATGCGTAAGCAATAGGATGTTGGCTTCTTTTTGTCTTTTCATCATATCCTTCGCACATAACACACCTGCCTGATAGTTATCTGTAACAATCGTAACATCTACCAAATCTGTATCATATACTTCCGTATCTACGACAATAACCGGTATATTTTTCTTTTTCGCTACCTCAAGACCTTTTTTCACGCCCTTCCAGTCAACAGGATTCAAAATAATTACATCTGCTCCCTGTTCAATCAGATACTCAATCTGTTCATTCTGTTTCTCCTGATCAAGTGCCGGATCAAGGGTAATCAAATGATCTCCCTTTTCCTCCACACGCTGCTGGATTTCACTGTTTAATACGTCATAAAACTGATTATTTAATGTCATATAGGTCGCACCAATAATCTTATACTTTCTTCCAAACTGACTTCCATATAGAATAAAAACTTTTAGATAAAAAGAAAAAAACATCCCGACTAAACATAATACACTGCCTGCCAGGAAAAATCTAACTACTTTGCCTCTATCTGTTTCATCCATTCACTCACCTGCCTTATATCTTACTTACCTTCTTTTTCCATTATACACTGGAAATTCTTACATGGGAAGTGGAAAATGCTATCGAATTTTTTAGGAACAATAGACGAAAGCTTGAAGTAAAATAATCCATATCTGTGACTTTAGTCGCTGCAGGTGAATGTTTGCAAAAATGCTCGCATCCAACCTTCACTCTGAGGTCACAGATATGGATTATTTTACTTCAAGTCTTCTGATTTTGATAAAAATTTTGATAAAAATTTTATAGTACTTTCTAAAAATAATTGATTATATTGAAAATTCAAGAATGTTGCTCGCCACCTACAGATGTAGGAGTCATCTCACATCTGATATAACTATTAGAATATATTTTATACTCTGTCTTAATCTTATCATTATACAGAAAAAATAGCAATTATTGTCGAAACATGATAAACTATATCCATGTAATTTACTATTAAATACTGGAGCGTGCATATCCTTTTTGATTTCTCAAACACGCTCTGGACTGGAGGATTATTTTATGACAAAAACATCTGAATTCCATACCTTACTCCGCAACTATCGCGGCATTATGGGAAATATACGAATCAACAAAATCTGGATTTCTTTTGACTCCTGCTTCTTTAATTATTATGCAGATGATGATGAAATCCAGTTCAACCTTGCAGGACAGGAAGGTGTTATTACCATTCCTGCTGTCATTTCCTACGACAAAATCGATGAAGAAGATTTATTCGAAGACTCTGTAGCAGGGTATACTGCAACATTAGAATCTGGGGACACCGTGACTTTCTACTGTTTTAATGCAAAAAATAAAAGCTGATCTGTAGGATGAGAGAAACAAACAGATAGTATTCATCTGTTTGTTTTTCTCCTTTTATTATATTGTAATCCTCTGCAGTTCTTTAAGGACAGTCTGCACCCTCTCTTCGTCTACATCATAACTGACCACACATAATGCCTTATACAATAAGCTTATGTTTTCTTCTGTGCTGTTTATTGTATAAGATACCATTCCAGAAGCGATTTCATGACTTACATTCAAAAGCTGAAACTTTAAATCCCGTACAGTCTCACTTATACCAGACGCTTGCAGCTCATCCAAGTTATACTCGTCTGTATTGCCGCAAGGCGCAAAACAGGTGGCACAATCTGGGGCTACCGCAAGCTTTTCTTCACGGACACGTTGTAATAATTCTTCGCCATTCTCCTCTAAAGGAAATATTGACGCAAGACTCTTTATAATAATACTATCTGTATTCTCTGTTTTTAAGTGAACATTACATGCTTTCGCAAGTCCGATCAATGCTCCGATAAGTTCCTTTTCTTTTTTATTCATCTATAACATCCCCTTACCCGCTTCCTGCAAAATTATTATAAAAATATGCACGCCACATTATACCAGCCTGGCAAAATATGACGTGCATTATATATTTTATCTGTCTGTATTCTTTGTAAAATATCGTAAAAGCACTTTAGAGCGTGTTTGAAAAATATTTTAGTGAATTGCTGTTCCTTCTGGTACGCAGTCATCAACAAAGATAATCTTACATCCAAAATCATCTCCGCTGGCTGCAATAAGCATACCATTACTCTTCACTCCAGCAAACTTCGCTGGTTTTAAGTTAGCGATTACGATAATCTTTCTTCCGATAAGTTCTTCTGGTGTGTAGTCATCACGGATAGAGGATACAATAACTCTCTCATCTAATCCATCAAACAATGTGAGTTTTAAGAGTTTCTTAGCATTCTTTACAATCTCACAGTTGATAACTTTACAAACACGCATGTCTACTTTATCAAACTCATCAATTGTAATCTCTTCTTTGATTGGTGCGATTGCATTCTTACGAGCTTCCTCTTCCTCGGCAGCCTTTCTTCTTGCTTCTTCTTCAGCAGCTTTTCTCTCTGCCTCAGCCTTTGCTTCTGCTGCAAGAGTCTTCTCTTCCTCTGTCTGTGGAGTGGAGAAATCAAGAAGTCCAAGATATCTCTGTGGCTCTACAGCAAACAGGAATAAGTAAAGTCTTGGGCCTGCTGCCTTACCAATCATAAGGTTATATGCATTCTTGAAGAACTGTGCCTGTGCAGTCTTCTTATTCTCTTCCTGGAAGTCTGGGTCTGCTTCTCTTGGAATCGTGTAAATAAAGCTGTTAAGAGCATCTAAATCATACTCTCCCTTAGCAATAAAGTCATGAAGTAACTGAATCTCCTTCTTCTCTACCTCATTCAAAGTGTTATAGAAATCCCAGTTTCTATATCCAAGAAGAGTATTCATGTTCTCAGGGGAACACTTCTCTAACCAGTATTTTGCAAGTTCAAGACGCTCTGCAAACTCCTCTTTCTTATATGGAGTACCAATCTTCTCGAATACTGTCTCAAGCATATCTGCATTAAAGTCTACAACAGAACCAAAGTTTACAATCTGCTGCATTGGTACCGGATAAAGCTCACGCCCTTCAATCATACAGTTATGCATGATACCTTCGATGTAATCGTAGTTCTTACCCTTACCTGCCTGATATACCTTGAGCATCTTATCAAACTCAAAATACTGACGTAAAATCTCATCATCAAAACAGAAATCAAATGCCTTGTTTGGTTCTGACTTAGAATAAAGCCATAAAATCATTTCTGGCTGATAAATCTTAAGTAATGTATCTGGTGTAAGGTTAAGACCTGTAGAACCAGACATCTTACCTGTTGTTCCCTTAATACCTACAAACTCGTATCCCTTGAACATAGGAGCCTGTGCTCCGAAAATCTTCTTAGCAATAATCTTACTTGTATCGTAACTTCCTCCTGGGCTGGCATGATCCTTTCCGCCCGGCTCAAAGTCAACGCCTTCAATCATCCAACGCATAGGCCAGTCAATCTTCCATGCAAGCTTACAGTTAAAGTCCTTGCTGAAATCCCATGTTCCCTTATGTCCGCACTTACATGTGTACTCACAAGTTACTCCATCTTCAGAAGAAGATGTGATAGTAGTCTCATCCTTACCACATACCGGGCAGTAAATACTTACTGGATAATATGCTTCTCTTTCTTCTGGTGTTGCAACCTGCTGACGGAACTTATCAAGAATATCAAAAATCTCACGTCTCTTCTGTACAGCCTGAATAACATACTTCGCATACTTACCGCTGCGGTAGTTCTCGCTCTGTCTGCGGAAGTCAACCTTTACTCCAAAACGTGAAAGAGATGCTTCGAATTCTTTCTCAAAATGTTCTGCATAAGAAGAACAGCATCCATATGGATCCTTAACGTCTACATATGGCTTACCAATCTCGTTCTCTAATTCTGGTGCTACTTCTTTAACATTAACAGGTACTTTTCTGAAACGGTCAAACTCATCCCATGAAAATAACAGACGAGCCTTCTTGCCCTGTTTAATTAAAGCCTTATATACAAAATAACTTGTTGCTATATCTCTAAAATTACCGATGTGAATGGATCCGGATGGGCTAATACCCGCTGCACAAACGTACTCTTCCTTGTCCGGAGATCTCTTAATAATATCCTTTGCAATCTTCTCAGACCAATGCATTCTTCTTCCTCCTACTTTTCCTGTACTGAAATCTGTCTTCAGCGCCAGTGTGCTATCTATCTTCATCAATTATAAAGGCCTTTAAGGGCATCTGCCTCAGCCCATAGTCAATAAAACATTATAGCAAACCCTATACGTCTTTTCAAGAAAAATATAAGAAAATCACCGAAAAATCGTACTATTCACCCCTTGGTCCCTCGATATATTTTAAAAATCGTATGCAATCTGCTATTCCACAAAAATAACTTTCTGTCGCATACTCTGCCTCTGCCGCACTCTGTGCTTCAAAAGCCTCTTCTATAATCTCTCTCTGCTCTTCTGTCAGATTCAGCGTATCAAGCTTCGCATACGCCTCTTCTTCCTCTCTTACTAAACGCCTGTACGCTTCGGAATTCTTCCGAAAATCTGCCATGTTCTCATTACGAAAATGGTCTAATGTGAGCCGAAGTCTCTCTTCCCATGAATCTATAACATTCCCTTGCAATGTTTCCCTGCCTTTCTGCTTAAGACACAAGCTATACTAAATTTCCATACCAACTTTTAAACACAAAAAAAGCATAACACAGCCTCGGATTCGTGTCAATATTTTACTTTGAATAATTATTTTTACTTACGCATAAATTAACTATTTACTTTGCTATTTTTAAGAATTTTTCAGCACTCTTGCTATGAGATACGCATCCCATCCGATATAATGCCCATTTCAACAAATAAAATACAAAATATTCATTGACATAACTGGTAAAATCCTTTATACTGATATTTACCGTGCAGCTGGGAAGTTAGCGGCGTCCTGTACCTGAAATCCGCTATAGCAGGAGTGATGGTCAGCCTCGGATGTCTTATTGATGGAGCTGCCCTTTATAAGTGGTGTTGACAATTGGGTCTCGCGCAACAGGAACCTCTGAACCGTGTCAGGTCGGGAACGGAGCAGCACTAAGGAGACTCTCCTGTGTGCCGTGAGGGTGCCTGGTTCGAGCTAACTGTAGAGGTAACGTCTGTTGGTAAGCATACAAAGCTGACCGCACGGTTTTAATAATTCGATTTTTATATTCACATAACAGAAAGCGTCACATACTCGAAGTTTTTAATCACTTCCGGATGTGACGCTTTTTTAATTATTTTCACTTTATTCTTCCTGCATCTGCTTTCTTTTTCTCTTTTTTTCTTTCTGAATCTCTCTTAACTTTCTGAAAAATGCAGAAAGCATTTCCGAACATTCCTCCTGAAGTACTCCTCTTTCAACTTGCACCTGATGATTAAACTCCTGCATTTCAAGAAGATTAAGAATGGAACCGCCACAGCCGGCCTTCGCATTCATGCTTCCAATAACCACTCTGGTCACACGTGCCTGCACGATCGCTCCGGCACACATCTGACAAGGTTCTAAAGTAATATACATCGTACAGTCTTCCAATCGCCAGTCTCCAAGCTTTTTACACGCTTTTTTCATAGCAAGAAGCTCTGCATGTGCAAGAACCGTCTTATCTTTATTTCGTTTATTATATCCCCGGGCAATCACCTTTCCATCATGGACAATAACACAGCCAATGGGAACATCTCCTATTTTGGCTGCTTTTTTGGCCTGTTTAATGGCTTCCTTCATGTATTTTTCGTCTTCTGCCTTTATTCTTGCAGCTTTCACTTCCTCTTCCAACGCTTTCTGACGGCGTTTTTCATTTCTCGCTTCCCAGCGCCTCTGTCTGGTGACAAGACCTTTCTGTGCTGCTTCATCCATAGATCTTTTATCCCTTTCATGTTTTTAGAATTGCGAAAGTGCAAAGCACGTAGCAATTCGGTATCAGAGCTGTATATTTATTATTCCACAGGTTTTAGTATACACTGAAAAATGAGAAACGCCTACTCTACATTTTCCATTCTTACATCTGCATACCAGTAGCCAAAACGGCCGTCCTGGGCCGGCTGGGTCTTTGCCAGCACAAAATGAGGAAAGCCGAACATGGATGCCATATATTTTTCATTGCTGTAATAATGTCCCGGAACCCCTAATATGTACCTGGATCTGGCATGTTTTTCATCTCCCACACGGGCAAAAATAAGATATCTGTAATTGTAATAACCATGAAGAAGAAAACTGTTATTTCCGTATCCCCAGTTTTCCCTTGGAAGAAGACCGATATCCTGAGGCCGGATGGACAAAATCTCTACAGTTCCCGGGCTGTCAAATGCCTGCATTTTAGGATAATGTTTCCGAAACCTGTTCCACAGCTCGTCCGGCCCCCATCTTTCTTCTTCCTGATCTAAGTGTTCTAATTCTTCTGGGTTGCCTAAGGGGATCTCTTCTGGTTGAGATGTTTTGGACCTGGTCTGGGGTTGTGGGGCTGGTGCAGATGGTACAGGAGCTTCTATTGTTTCCCGTGTCTCAACGTCCTGCGTTTCTGCTTCTTGAGCCCCTGCTTCCTGAGCCTCCGTTTCCTGCACTTCTGCTTCCTGTTCCAATGTCTGCTTTTCAAGCTCCCTGGCTGCTTCCTCTGCCGCCTGGTCGATCTCCTGGTTCAGCTCTTCAATGTGCTTTTTCAAAAGCTCATCGAGATCTCCCCTCTTTTCAGAAGTAACCTCTGCAAATTCCAGTTCTGCAGCCTGGGCTACTGCATCCTCCCAGACAGTTTTGTAGATCCTCCAGTCCTCTCCCTTTTCATGGATCACCAGACCAATACAGCTGTCCATAGAACAGCCTGTTCCCATTACATTTTCCACATTAACGCAGGTCCTGAAATCCCCGCTGCCATTGCGGATAAAAATATTTCCTAAAAAGATCTCCTGACCAGAAGACAGCAAATATACTCCCATATCATTGCCCCCTGCATAGATCTTCTTTACATTTATGCTCAGACGGCACTGCCCGTTCCTGGCTTCCAGCTTCGCGAAACCAATGTTTTTCCCTTTTTCTTCTCCTTCATATGCATAAATATACGATATCACCCTGCGATAACCAGCCATACTTCCACTCCTCACTTCCCACAGCCCATTTTTGCCAGTTCTGACTTACTACGTCAGTACTTATTGTATGCAGTGTGTGTATAAAAGTATGTCTGTCTGTAAACACAAAAACACCCTGAAAAACCAGATCTTATCTTTCAGGGTGTCTTTATATGATCCATTATTACGATCATTTATAATCATTATTAATCTACATTCTCATAATCAGCTACATAAGTAAGATCTGTAGCTCCTGCCAGGTCTGCTCCATTTTCCTTGAGAGTCAGGCTGGATAACTCAAAGTTTTCAATAAAGGTATTTCCAATTTCTACCAGAAATACGCTGTCAGAAACGCCTTCATCATTTTCCACTTTGTTCAGGTCTAATACTGCCTTCTTAACATCGCCTTCTCCGGTGATGTTAAAATTTAAAACCTGTGTGCCTTCTGTAAAAATACCATACTCGGTCATCTTACTTACCAGAGCCTGTGGATCCAGTTCATCATTGTCCAAAGAATCCATATCCTGAACCAGGCTGTCACCATCACCCTTGTGATATACGGAAATGATCGCTACAGGTGCTACATTTGGATCCGGTACCTTATCGCTGGCTCCGCCGGTAGTCTGTGCTTCAATCTGCTCCTGCTTCGCTGCAGCTGCAGTTGTAGTTGTTTCCTGTTTCTTTTCAGTTGTTGGTGTACATGCAGCCAGTGAAACTGCCATCATAGCTGTAAGTAAACCTAATAACCATTTTTTCATTCTGATGTTGCCTCCTTATTCATCCTTGCCAAAACTTCTGAACCAGGAATTCAGTTTTGTCAGTGCCTTGATCAAAGCCTGCAATTCTTCTTCCGTCAACACCTCAACCACTCCCTGTATCATCTGTTCATGGAAATGTTTGTGATGATAATAAGCTTTGACACCTTTTTCCGAAAGAGAAATATGAACCACCCGGCGATCCTGCGTACTGCGGCAGCGAGTCACATAACCTTTTTTCACAAGGCTGTTCATGGAAATTGTCAGTGTACCAACCGTCACTGACAATTCCTTTGCAATAGATGACATATTTTTCGTTGTCCCGACCCCGATGGCATTGATCACATGCATATCGTTATTGGTCAGATCTTTATATTCCTGACTGGTTATCGCATTTTCTTCTATACTGTTGATATCGCGAAACAGATTTACAAGTACAT
>ENA-ORUA01002360-ORUA01002360.1-human-gut-metagenome-genome-assembly--contig:-NODE-2360-length-14784-cov-2.789667_pt1 | contig 14784 bp, 16 predicted proteins | sample MGYA00242076_ERZ509201 | MGnify/ENA primary metagenome ERZ509201 (study PRJEB26280, sample SAMEA2338863) | human gut metagenome | biome: human gut; feature: human-associated habitat; material: faeces...
TTATAACAACTTCATGATTTTTATTTTTATTAAGTTCTCCAACAGATAAAATCATAAAGTCATTATTTTTTATACCTAAACTTTTTCGATATGTATCCTTATCAAAATCTTTTAATTTAAATTTTTTTAAATCAATACCGATACCAGGAACATACTTTACTTCTTTTGCATTCATATATTTTCTAGCAAATTCATAATCATCATGATTTATAGTTATTAAAACATCAGTTATGATTGAACAAATTTTTTCAATTGGATAAAAAATAATCCAGTTTTTTAAAGGAGCACCTTTATAAAAATGAAATCCATGTGCTGTATAAATAATCTTTGTTATACCATTCTTTCTAGAAGGATTAAATGCCAATCTGGCAAGTACTCCCCCTATTGGAGAATGACAATGCATGATTTTATATTGATTTTCTTCAGACAATTTTTTTAATTTTTTATAAGCCACTATCATATCTTTAATATTTGATAATTTTCTAGGGATTGGTACTTGAAAGTATTTAACATCTATCTCATCCAAATCTTTTTTCAGCTTTTTCATTCTCTCATCTGTAATAGTTCCAGCATTTTCAAAATTACATGCAACATGTACTTCATAACCTAATTCTTGTAAAAGATGAATATTATCTCTATTGAATTGATCTATCATCGATGCAACAGAAGCAATTATGATGGCTTTTTTTTTACCATCTACACTTCCATTTCTTTCACTTACTTGAATAGATTCATTTAATGAATGAACTCGATAGTTTCCTTTATCATAACAACTTAAAATCATATCATATGCACTGTTTCCAAATGCTTTATTAGCAAGTGTTCCTATCTTACCTGGAACTTTTGTCATTAATTGAATCATAAAATTTACTCCAGGTATCATGATGATTTTATGTCCTTTTACCTTGGCTATCATTTCTACCATATCTGATGTATTTGTATATTCATCATTTTGTGGAAAGAAGATTCCTGCTTCTTCATTATTGATCATCAATCTGATAAACTCACATAGATTATCAATATGTAACATGCTTCTTCTATTTTTTACAATTGGAAATACTGGTAACTTTGTTGCCAGTTTGACAAGCAATGGATAGTTCCCTTTACTTCCTTTTCCATAGATCATTGGTGGTCTTACAATACATACTTTGAATGTTGCATCATTTAATTCTTGTAATGCCAAATCTGCCTGTAATTTACTGTCTCCATAGAAGTTTTCTGCTTGTGGGACTGTCTCTTTGGTAATAAATGTTTCTTTACAGCCACTATAGATAATCATTGATGACATAAAGATAAATTGTTTGACACCCTTATCTTTTGCAATGTTTGCTACTTCTAATGCAAGATCCCTATTGACCTTATAATATTTTTCTTTCACTTCTTCACTGACATTTCCTACATCTGCATGAGCAATCCCTGCTACATGATAGACGACATCATATTTTGAAAAGTCATGTTCTTTCCAATGAGGATCCAACATATCCAATGTCGTAACATGATAACTGTCACTTGTTTGTTTTAACCACTTTTCTACTGATTCACCGATATAGCTGTTAGCTCCGGTAATCAAAATATTTTTTTCTTTGATTTCTGTTTGTTTGATTTCTCTTTCTTCTTTTTCTTCAATCTTTAGATTCTTTTTTCTAAAGATGTTAACTACAGCTGTTACTACAGCATAAAAAGAAGTCAAAATAAAAAGAGCTTTCTTCAAAATCCCTTGATGTTTCTTTTCCTTTTTATCTTTATTTTTAAATTTATGAATGATCAAACCAAGTATTCCTAGACCAGCTGTCCCTGCTCCAGCAACAACACTTGCTCCTATCATGATTTCTTTGTTTAGTTTTTCAGCAGATGTTACCTGAGAAGCCTGTTCCATTTCTCCAGTTCCACCTTCTACAACACCATCACCAACAAGAACCGAACCAATCGTTCCTAAAAAACATTTGACATCCATAAAGAAACTTTCTTTCTCTACGTATTCTCCATCTAGTTTTGCTTTTACTGGAATTTCTAATTCATCTCTTCCATTGATTTGTGCCCATCCTGTAAGACCTGGTCTTACATCATTGGCATGATATCTATCTCTTTCAGCTATTAAATCATCTTGGTTCCATAAAGCTGGTCTTGGTCCAATAACTGCCATTTCTCCTTTTAAGATATTTAATATCTGTGGTAATTCATCTAAAGAAGTTTTTCTTAGAAACTTACCTGATTTTGTTATATACTGATCAGGATTTGATAACATATGTGTTGGCATATCTTTTGGTGTATCGATATACATTGTTCTAAATTTATAGATATTAAAATAGGTCTTATTGATCCCTACTCTTTTTTGTTTGAATAGTATTGGTCCTTTACTATCCAATTTGATCCAGATACATAGAATTATAAAAACAGGACTTAATACGATAAGTCCACCTAATGCGAGTATAAAATCTATGATTCTTTTTATCTTATTCTTATACATTAAATAACCACCTCTCCATCTTTAATATCACTACCTTCTTCAATTTCTTTTCCAAAGGTAATTGTACAGTTGCTTCCTATTCTTGTAAGTTCATGAATAATGACATTAGGACGAATCACTGTATTTGAATAAATGAGACAATCATCATGAATGATTGCATCATGATTGATTGTAGCATTTGCACAAATGATACAGTTATTTCCAATCATTGCATTTGGTTCTATGACTGCATGAGGAAAGATGACACTTCCTTGTTTGATTGATGCATACTTTGAAACTGTTGCTTCATTGCTTATTAGTGTAATAATGTTATAGCCTATTTCTTTTGCTTGATTGAAAAGCTGTTTTCTAAAAGTATTATTTCCTACCGCAATAAAGATATCTAAGTATTCAGGAAATAATGTCTTCATATCACTTATCTTTCCAACAACTTTACAGTCATTTACTGTTTGAGCTGCTAATCCATCATCTAAAAAGATGATTTCATCATACTTTTCCCGAGCAATATCTAAACAACATCTTCCATGTCCACCTGCACCAACAATAATCAGTTTATTCAATTTATCCCCTCCATAATAAAAAAGAACATAGTTTATCTATCCAATAAGTATTTATATTGGACTAAATAAACGATGTTCCAACATTTGATATAGGTGGTTAGCCTCGACGCTATATCTCTTTGTCTTGCATTTCTATTCCTGCTTTTATTCTTCTATTTAGAAATTCTATATTGAGTATTGCAAAATGTTCTCTTTTATTTACTGAAACAATATGTTCTTGTAATGCTTTTAAAGGACCTTCTACAACAATTGTTTTATTTGTTTGTTTATATCCTTTAGACATCTTTAAGATATATTGTTCATTTAATAATAATTTTAATAAATGTATTTCATCTTTTGTAAGAGCTGATACATCATCTTTCTTTAATTCTTTAATAACACCATTTTTTTCTTCTTTCATTAACAAAAATGTATCAAATTCTATTTGGTTCATTTTTGTTTTAATGAAGAGATAGTTAGGAAATAATGGTTTTAAAACAATTTCATTCGTTGAATGAATATGTTTTTCCATTAAAGGAATAAATGCTTCTATTCCTTTTTTTGTATTAAATGTATGACAAAGATTTTCTATTTTAAATCTTTGACAATACAACACATAACAATTCATTACTTTCTTTTCAATGCTTGATGTTTTAAACAATTAAAGATACTTACATAATCTCTACATTCATTCATATTATCTAATAAACAAATATCCATCTCTTCTACAATCATCTCTAATTCTTGAATAGCAATATCTAACATATCAATTAATAATTCTTGATTTTCATTCATCAAATCTTTTTTATCTTGATCCATTGGATCATTCATACTTGTAAATACTGACATTGATTTCTCCTAAATGTTTTGTTATATAAGTAAAAGCAGAAGCTTATATAACATGTAAAAGTGGTTTTTTATATAGCTAAAAGCCATAGATTTACCAAATCCACGTCTCAAACTATAGCATAATTATACCTCAAATGAAACATAATTCTCCTTTTTTCTTGATATTTCTTCATTAATTTTTATGTAGAAATTCAAGGTGTGTCGTTTAGTAAAATATTAGGTCGTTCAGTAATGATTTTGATAATTTCTTATTATCTTTTTTATTAAAAAGTTCGTGGGTTTGGTAAATCTACGCCCTAAAAAATAGATGACATGCTACTACAAATTGTAGTAGTTTTTATATTCAATAAAAAAAGAGCAACAAACATTGTTTGCTGCTTATAAATATAATATTAATACTTCTTCATTATCTCTTTAATTGTTTGTAAATCTTTGTTTTCTATTAATGCTTTAAAAATCTCGTTATATTGTGACAATGTTAAATTTTCTAAAATTAAAATATCTTCTTGAGGGTATTTACTTTTAAAAAGCATCAATGTATTTTCTTTGGCTTTAAGAAGTTCTCCTTCTTTTAAGCCTTCTTCTTTTCCTTCTTGTCGAATTCTTATCTTTTCTTGATGATGTTGTATCTTGACAAGCTGTCTTTTACTCGCTGCTAATACTAGTTCTTCATCTTCATTGAACTGATCCATCTTTTCTTTCATCATGGTAACCACCTCACTGTTTAAAGCTATTATATCATCTGTTATCCCATGATATAAAGTATAAATAGCTAGTTCTATTCTACTTAGATTCTTAAGTCCTTTCTCTCTTACAACAGCATCAATAAACGGAAGATAGACATTATGATGGGTAAGCAGATTATTCTTTCTGATATGCACTAGTTGATTACGTGGCATGTAGGTATCAATCAAGAGAAGATTATCTCTGTCGATATCATTGACAAAGAGAATGGTATAGACTTCATGGATATTTTCACTGTATAAGATATCTCCTCGATTGACTTGATGATCCATCATTCTAGCTCCATAGATTTGAAAACGATAATGAACTTCTTTAGTAAGAGCACTGTTTTGCATTTCAATGTCGATTAATTTTCCTTCATCTGTTTTCACTCTGACATCTAAGACCATATCTTTATCACTTAGATGTTCAGGATTGACTTCACTATTTAAGACAAAGAGTTCCTGACATTTAATACCCGTAATTCCTTCAATAATGACTTTAAGTAAATAATAACAGCGAGAATCATTGAGATCACTCAACATGAATTTAAAGACAAGGTCATTTTTAAAATCGGTAATTCTTTTAGGCTTGATTTTTGTTTCCATTGTTCCTCCCTTCATTATTTATATGGACAACAAAAATCATTTTTTCTTTTAAAAAATAAAAAAAATATTCAATAAGCAATATTTGCTTATTGAATACTCTATTATTCTATAAAATGGCGGTACTAATGAGATTCGAACTCATGATCTTACGTTCCGGAGGCTAACAACCACCAATTTTTTTAGTTTAATTTTTTTCTCCAATCCCTTAAAGTCTATATACACCAACACTTTTGAAGATTTCTTGGTCTCTTATAATTTTTCTAATTTTATCTATTTTTTGCTGTTTTTTTATGTCTTTGTTAGAAATCTGTTAGAAAACATCAAATTTTCTCGTTTAAAATATTCCTTCAAAAGCCTTGATTTTACTATGTTTTCTAATTCATCCTCGGTTAGATTCGAACTCACTTATGACAGCCATTGTTAGGAAAAACCTTGTTTTTAATAATTTTATAGTAATTTAGCCTTAAATTCAATGAAAAAAATGGACCTGTAGTCCATTTATAAAGATAACATTTTTTTCAATTGTTCTCTTAATGCATCATTATTTTTTAGTATATCCAACAATTCTGATGCATCATCTTTTTCCTCATTTTCTTTAGAAACGTAGAATTCATCTTCAAACTTTGTAGCATTCACTTTTCTATCTTCATCTAAAATATGTGCATATCTTTTTGTAATCATCTCCGCAGATTTATGACCAGTATCACCTTGTGTTGCTTTGATATCCCCTTTGCTTAATTTAAGTTTATAAGTTGCACTTGAATGTCGTAAAGAATGAAATACTACTTCTCGTAAGTTATTTACTTTTATAAACTTTTTAAATCTTTTTTCAATGTTTGTTTTTTCTATTGGATTTCCATCTTCAAAACAAATAACAAGATTGTTATCATCATAGATACTACCAAGTTTCTTTTTTATATCATTTTGTTTTTTCTTCCACTCTTTTAACATATAAGCAACTGTTCGAGGTATCCACACAGTTCTTGCTTTACCATTCATCTTAAGTGATTTCAAAACCAATGCTGTTTTACATTCTCTTTTTAATTGTGTATCAAATTGTTTATAGATTTCATCCTTTGTTAAAATACCTATCATTTCCTTATCAATTCTAACAAATTGTTTATCTATAATTAATCTAGTATTGTCTTTTTCAAAATCTTCATCTTCAATAAATACATTATCCCAAGTAAGTGCTAATAATTCACCTATTCTCAGTGAACAAGAGAAAGACAAGTTTATGCACAAATATAATATTTGATCTTCACATATTTCTAAAGCATGCTGTATTTCTGTTGCCGTCCATATTTCTCTTTCCTTAGATTCACAATAAGGTAAATTACAATCAATGAACACATTTTTCTTTACAACTTCCCATCTAAGAGCTTGTCGCCATGCACATCTTAATAATTTTACTACTGATTTTATTGTGTTAGGCGATACATATTGAGGTGCATTTTTTCTTACACCATAATTCACATTTTTAATTTTAGTCAGTTTATTAATATATTGATCAACATTTAACGTTGAAAATGATTGTATTTTTTTATCACCTATAAGTGGATAAACATAGTTATTCAATAAACCTGTATTAGCTTTATAATTATTAAATCCCCAATGCTTTGTACCATATAGCTCAACAAACGTTTCTAAAAACTCTCTGATTGTTTGATTATTTGGAGCTAAAAACACTTGATTATTTACTTCATCTTCAATCTTCTTCTTTTTAAAGATTGCTTCTTCATAGTTTTCACATTGCTCCCACTTTTGTTTTCTTTTTCCATCAAATGAATCAAACCAATAAACAACATAATATTTTCCTTTTCTATTTGTAATTGATGCCATTACTATCTCCTCCTATATCCATATTCTATGGAAAACATTATGTTTTAACCAACGTGCGATTATAAAAAAGACAAGTTCTACTCTTTGAGTATACTTGTCAATTCATTTGATAAACTTGAATTATTTTTTATTAATGAAATCATTTTTGATAAATCTATTTCCTTTTTCTTAGGTACGTTTATATCTTTTAAATTCACACTTCGATAATTTGTACCTATAGGTATTATATTGTTATTATACGATAATCCACTTTTGATGTATCCAATTTCAAAATATTCTGAATAATCATAAAATAACGTTCTGTAATAAAAATCTCTAATAGTCATTACCTCTTCCTTATATATAATTCTTTCCTTAGAAAAGAATTCCAACCTGCTCATCTTTACATCCGGTAAATTATTTTCATATTTTAATTTATCAAATTCTTTATTGATAATCCTATCTTCACACGCTTTACCATTAAGCAGTGAAAAAACGAGGTCATTATTTTCATATTCTTCATAGGAAATTTGATATTTTCTACCTTCTACTTTTTTCCATTTTATTAGCATTTTGGCTACATTAATAGGAATATGGATTTTCTTACTATTTTCAATTTTATAAATGACAAGCCTAGTACTACCCTCATCATTTATTTTCGGATCAAATTGCTTAATAATATTTTCTCTATGTTCATTAATGTAGGATATCTTCTTTCTTTTTAATTTTTTATTCACTACAGCATAACAATCATTTTTTATGATATTTTTCTTATCAATATAAAGATCATCCCATTTTAAAGTTAAAATTTCATTCATTTTTAAATCAGTTCCAAAAAAGCAATGTAAGAACATATGTAATCTTGTTCCTTTGCTTAATTCAAAAATAGTGTTTAACGTATCAATATCCCATTCAATTAAATAACGATCCGAACTATTTTGCACTTTATAATATTGCATAGGATTAATATCATATAAATTCATATCTGTAGCATATTTAAATAATTTATTGAAGAAAAACTTTATATCATTTTTTAATGTTTTTGAGATTACTTTTTCCTTATTACCAAACTTTGAAACTTGGTTATTTACCTGTGTGCTTAAATTTTCAATAAATGTTTGTGTTATATCCTTTATATAAATATCTTCAAAATAATCCATGATATATCTTCGTGTCAAACTCACATAAAATTCATACTTTTTATAGGCATCTTTCTTTAAAGAAACCTTTTTTAAATAAATATCAATAAAATCTAAAAATAATGTATTTTGATCTATCCTATATTCTTTATCATATTCACAATTATTGATTTCATCTACTCTAATATCGACATATTTCTTATCAAAAAAGCTTTCTCTACATGTCTTTTTTACTCCATTACATATTTTGTCATAAGTAATCGTAGTAATGTACTTTCTTTTTGTTATTTCCACATTTGTTCCTCCTAATTCTATTTATTAAGCCAGTTATCAAATGATTTTTTAGATATTCTTACAATTTTTCCTAGTTTAATGATCTTAAAGTTATTTTCATTTAATAGATTATAAGAAGAATTTCTTCCAATTTTTAAGATATCTTTTATTTCTTCCAATGTATAAACTTGATTATCAAATGTTTCTTCGTTATTTAAAAGAAAACCTTTATTATCAATCCATTCATTAAAAGATTTCATAGATACTCGTATTGTCGAACCAATCCTAACAGCATTCATGTCATCACTTTCAATAATTTTATAAGCTAGATTCTTGCCACATTTAAAAATTCTTGCAATATCCTGTGCTGTTAGAATTTGTTTTTTCCAATCATTTACTATATTCATTTTCTGACTTCTCCTTTAGTTTATTAAGATGTTTATTCACATACAAATGTGCAAATTTATTAATCGTACATTAATTTAAACCAATACTTATTCGTAAAGACCTATCCATTAAATCGATTTCCTGATCCTCTAAAATACTTAGTTTTTCTAACAGGCGACTTTTATCAATAATTCTTATTTGTTCAAGTAATATCATAGATTTTTTATAAATTCCCGTTCTTTTATTTATAATCAAATGTGTTGGTAAATATGCTTTGCCTAATTTTGTTGTAATCGGTGCAACAATAGTAGTTGTACTAAATCTATTGCCAGTATTATTTTGAATAATCACAACAGGTCTGATACCACCTTGTTCACTACCTATACATGGATCTAAATCAGCCATATAGATTTCTCCTCTTACTATGTTTTCTATCAACTTCATCACCTTCTTTTTTTATGTATGACTACAAGCAACTTTACTGTTGCTTGTAGTTAATTGTAATATCAGTAGATTGCTTTGCCATGCAATTCCACGAGTCCCACATAATCTTCAAGGCGTTATATGTTCTCAAAGGGTTCTAACCTTCAATAGTGTTTTGCGTGCGGCAAATTTAATTACTCATGCGAACACTATGCGTATCATTATATTCTTATATTGTCATCGCCTCATAGCAGCACCTACGATTATCATCAAATATTACTCGCTCTCAATATATATTGGTCATGGCGTATTCATGATTGGGCTTAAATATAAGTAACGTTACCGATATTACTATTCTATTTTCAATGTACTCTAAAAAAGTCTCCTTATATTTCAAAGAAAGTTTCTTTTCATCTATAAGGAGAAAAAAGCAACATTTGTCACCTCAAAAAAAATAACTTTTTTATTTTCTATAATTAACATATAAAAAAAGAGTAATCATGATTGTATTATTAATAATCACAATTACTCTATAGATTTTAATCTGTTACATCATATCCATTTTTTTCTAATATTATTCTTAGTTTATCTAATGCTTTAGATATTGACTTGAATACTGATTGTTTTGTACAATTTTCCTCTTTTGCTATTGTTTGCAGTGATTTTCCCTCTATATATCTTTTATATATTCTTTTACGTTGTACTATAGTCAATTTTTTAATTCCTTCCATAATTAATTTCAAAAGATCATCATGAATCATATTATCTAAATATGCTGTATCTTTTCTATTAAAATCCTCTCTATGTATTTCAACATACGGACTTCTTTCTAGGGAATAGTATACTTTATGATATCTTAATTTTCTATCATACGCTGATTCCATATGTTCATAACTATCAATAATTTCAAATATCTCTGCTGCAATTTCAATAAGCATGTCCTCCTTATAATGTTCTGGGTATAATGATTTTAAATTTACAATAATTGTTTGCATTTTTCTTTTCCTCCTTCGATTAACGGAGGAAAGAAGAAGGAAAGTAACGCCACAAATTGTAAATTCTATTTCTCTAATTTAACCTAAAATTAAAAAGATAGCCTTATAACAAATAAGTTCGACTATCTTTATCATTAACTTTGGAAAACAAAATTTAATCATGTATTTAATGTTATAATATTCATTTTTTTTAACAACTAATTCGACATAAGCCGTGTTATCTCAGCATAAGCCGATAAATTATTTTATCATTCTTTTTTTAATTATATTCTATATGCATATTTATCATTTATGTGGATTATATATTCTTGTGTGCATAAATAATAAAGTAATATACAAGGTGATTTTATGAAAGAAACAAGTACAGTAATCAACTACGTAAAAATAGGAAAAAAAATAAAGAAAATTAGATTAGAAAAAGAACTAACTCAAGAAGAAATTGCAAGTGCTGCAGAAATCTCATTAAGTCATATGAGCAATATAGAAACAGCTAAAACAAAGGTTTCACTAATAACACTAGCTAAAATTTCTAGAATACTTGAATGCTCCCTTGACGAATTAGTTTTTGATGACAAAATCACTTCAAATTTTAAATTAAAGAAAATTTTATGTAATGTAGATGAATTTGAAATAAATATAATTGAAGTATTGATAAAAGCGATTGAAGATAATAAGATGTATTTAAATACAAATAAAAAGGATGATAATATATGAAACTAGCAATATGTGATAATGAGAAAATTGATTTATTACATATAAAAAAATTGGTACAGGAATACTGCAAAAAAAATGATTATTTCTTTGAAATATATACATACCAAGATTATAAAAAGCTGATAGAAAATTTAGATGATTTTAATTATATAATTCTAGATGTCCTTTTGAATGATTTAACAGGCATACAACTTGCAAAAGAAATACACAATATGAATAGAGATATAAAAATCATTTTTTGTTCAACAAATCCAGAATATAGTATTGAAGCATTTGAAGTAGATGCATTTAGATATTTAGTAAAACCGATCGACAAACTAAAACTTTTTGAATATCTAGATGAAATAAGAAAATATGAGAATGAATCTCAAATAACATTAATGGATTGTCAACGAAAAAAATGTAGTGTTAACGTATTGGATATATGCTATATTGATATGAATGGACGTCTTTCAAATGTACACTTAAAAAATAAGTTTACAATTACAGTAAGAAAGCCAATGAAAGATTGGATCTTATTATTGGATAAATATAATTTCCATTTAACTCATAAAGGCGTTTTAGTAAATTTAAAATATGTCTCAACTATAGAAAAAGAAATCGTTATTTTGAAAAATGGTGATTCAGTATATTTATCTCGTAAGTACAGAAAAGAATTTGAAGAAAAATATATGAATATGCTAAGTGATATGCTATGATTCTTACTATATTTTTTTCAAATATTATTGAGTTATTAATTTTTACTTTTTTCTATAAATCTTTACTTTCTTCAAATGAAAACAAAAAGTATGAATATATTATCATCTATTTATTGTGTTTCTTAATAAAATGTACAATTAATTTACTCAACAATGCTCAGTTGAATATTTCAGCTTCGTTTTTAATGTATTTGTTACTAATTTTAAAATTTTCAGATTCAAAATTAATATATAAGTTACTATCTTTAAGTATTTATGAGGGGCTTGCTATTTTTTCGGAGTCTATCACATATCATATATTTCAATTACTTACTTTAACAAATGAAAATGAATTCTTACAAATGTTTTCTAGTAAATTATTTTTGTTTTTATTTATTCTATTAATTAAAAATTACAAATATATTGTTGACGAAGATTATATTGACATTAAAAATTCCCTTTTATTATCTTTTCAACCATTATCAATAATTCTTTTTATATACGTGAGTAATGGTGAAACAATAGTAAATTCTAAAAATTCAACTTTAACAATCCTATCATTAGCATTATTAATTATTTCAAGCTTCATATCTTTTTATATTTTTGGTGAAACGATTAGAAAAAACAAAATAAAAAAAGAACTTGATTTTGAAAAAGCACGTTTAAAAGAGAGTGAATTATATTATGCTTCATTAAAAAAGAGTATTTATGATTCGAAAGCTTATCGGCATGATTTAAAACATCATTTTTCAACTTTAAAAAGTATGATTTATTTAAAAAAATATGAAGAAGCATATGAATTTATTAATTCTTTATATGATAAAACTTGTGAACTTTCAGATATTAGAAGTGGTGATGAGTTTATCGATTTAGTTTTAACTAGCAGATTACATAAAATTTACTCTTTAAATATTAAAATGTATTTTGAAATACGACCTTTGGATTTAAACTTTATCAATTACATGGACTTAAACACCATCTATGCTAATATTATTGACAATGCCATAAACTCTTGTGAAAAATGCAAAAATAGATATATAAAAATACAAACACAATCAAATAATCAATACCAAATTATAAAAGTCATTAATAGTTGTGCATATGTAAATAAAGTAGATGATTCATTTATATCAACCAATAAAAACAATAAAGAACATGGTTTTGGTCTATTTAACATTAAGAAAACAGCACAAAAATATAATGGTTTTGTACAATTCAAATTTAACCATGACTCTCAAGAATTTATCACAATAATTATCTTCAAAAATAACACTAAAAAAAATAATAGTTCAAAATAAACCATATTTGAATTATCGTATAGAAAGTTTTTGCTTGTTATTTTATTACTTCAATGAGCTAAAAAAGCATTAGACTTATAAGAAAGGTCTAATGCTTTTTATCTTTGTTTCTAAAATAGAATATGTCACAAAATTTTCCATAAAATCTATAAGAATCACCTTGATAACTTATCAAAATTTAAATTTATTATCATTCAAGCACATACTTAATATTTCAAATATAAATTGCTATCTGTTTTCTTGATTATTATACAATTTATTTATAATTCCTTTATATTTTCTAATAACAGAACTATGATTCAAATAACCTATTTGAAATGCGATATGATTATACGTCTGATTTTTTAAAATCCTTAAAATAATTATCTCTTGTTCATCAGGAAATAATGATTTTAACCATGAATCAACAATATTTATGATATGTGAATAATAAATGTAATCATCTGTATACTTTTTATCATTACTGGTTTGAAGAATTCTCTCTAATTCCCCAAGATGAATTTTAGCAAAGTAGGATAGTTTCAAAGTAAGTTCAATTTCTTCGTATTGATATATCATTTTTTACTTACTAGTTAGAACCTATAGTAATTTTATCACTATTTTCTATATTTTAATAATTCTTTTGTCTCATCTTCTTGATAATAAATAAAATCACACATCATATTAATATTAATCATTCCAATAAAACTTATAATTTTATCTAAAAATCCAAACATTTCTATTCTTCCTCCTTCCATTTTAAAATAATTGCTATTACCACACTCAAAAAATTAAATCCACAAGCATATGTAACCATTCTTCCAAAATTATAATAATTAAATAAAAATATATAAATAATATTAATAACTAATAAAATTATATTCTTTCTTTTTCTTATATTTTTAATAAACTTTTCATTATATATTTTATTTGCATTTTTTACAGGTTCTAAAACAATTTGCAAACTGATCAACAACTCTGTAATAAAAAAATTAATTACCTTACTTATATTAATATCAAGAAGTATTTGCGGTATAATTGCCATTGTAAAAACTGATAAAAGAAAGCAACTATAAACATTCTTAGAATGATAACCCCCACAATGAAATCTTAATAAAATTAATGTTAAATCAAACATCAGAACATTTGTGAAATTTCCACAAAAAAATGTAATGAAAAAGATAATTAAAAAAAAGACTACATATCTAACAAAAATATTTAATCCATATTTAAATAAAATAACATCATGTGGAACATAGTTTTTTTTATTCATTTTTTTCAGTACATAATCGCCTATACCTTCCAAAAAACTCCCTCCTTGCAAAACTTATTTTATTTCAAATATTTAACAAAGTATATTGTAAAAACATAAGCAGTAAAATATTGACACAAGTGGTTATTTCTATTAATAAAAATAAGCAAACTTTTCATAGATTCTTTCTTACTTTCGATACTGTCATAATAAAAGACTTCATATATTATAGATAATCACTACAAATTTTAAGTCTTTTAATTTATTATTTACTCATTACCGAATAAGAGGCTTGTATTAGAATCCTTTTTAATATTTATTATGAATGATCCATATTTCTATTAGAATTATCACTTAACCTTTTGCTTTTCCTTTTTATTATTTTTTTTCGAACTATATTCATCATGAATGTATTTGTGGATTTTGTTATAATTTAAGATTATTTCTTCTAGAAAATTTGAAAAAGATTCCAGTTCGTTTCTTTTATCTATTAAACTATTTAAAAAGATATGGTGTTCAATTAATTCAAAAACAACAATGCACATTTTATAGATAGCAAAAGCGAAAATAAATAAGAATACTAAAAAAATATAGAAATAAATACAAAACAAAATAACAGTATTTCTTTTTTATACTTTAA
>ENA-ORUA01002367-ORUA01002367.1-human-gut-metagenome-genome-assembly--contig:-NODE-2367-length-14734-cov-2.442605_pt1 | contig 14734 bp, 11 predicted proteins | sample MGYA00242076_ERZ509201 | MGnify/ENA primary metagenome ERZ509201 (study PRJEB26280, sample SAMEA2338863) | human gut metagenome | biome: human gut; feature: human-associated habitat; material: faeces...
TATAATTACAAGTAGAGAATTAAGAAATTTGGAAAATAGGGCGTAATTATTATCACAACAGAGCACTCATGCGTGCCGGCATGATTATTTCCTTATATAAATATGTGAAGTTATGTACAGGAGGACAGGGGGGAACGATGGGAAACGTCCAAGGATGGGATGTAACGGAATGTGGATTTTTATGCGAATTTAAAAATTTTTTATATTTTTTTTATTGTTTAGTGAATATTTGAACACATTTTGCATATATATTTAGAGATAAAGATATTATCAGGCGTACAGTATCACTGTGATGAATGCAAAAGATTGTGTCAGAAACGGTGGTGCTGCCAAAAATGAAGGGAGAAACAGAAGAATGCTTGACAAAGTAATTGAAAACAACAGGGTAACTATCATAGGAGAGGTTGTATCAGACTTCACCTACAGCCATGAGGTCTTTGGGGAGGGATTCTACATGGTTGACATCGCGGTAAATCGACTCAGCAACAGCGTGGATATTATTCCGCTTATGGTTTCTGAGAGGCTGGTCGATGTGACGGAGGATTATCGTGGAATGATTATCGAGGCTACAGGACAGTTCCGTTCCTATAACCGCCACGAAGAGAATCATAACCGTCTTGTACTTTCCATTTTTGCAAGGGAATTTGCTGTAGCGGAGGAGACACAGGAGGCTACCAATACCAATCAGATATTCCTTGACGGATATATCTGCAAGCCGCCTGTATACAGAAAGACTCCTCTTGGGAGAGAGATTGCGGATATTCTTATCGCAGTCAACCGTCCGTACGGCAAGTCGGACTACATACCTTGCATTGCTTGGGGACGTAACGCAAGATATGCAGCGGGCTTCAAGATTGGTGAACACATCCGTATATGGGGACGCGTTCAGAGCAGAGAGTATACCAAGAAGCTTGATGAGGATACCCAGATTAAGAGAACCGCTTACGAAGTTTCGGTAAGCAAAATTGAGTGTGTTGATGAGGATAATGAACAGGAATAAAAAGCAAGATATGAGTAACGCATGGCAATGGATTGATAGAATATAGGATTTATATAGGTTACAATTACCCTAGCAAGATATCAGGAGGTAATTTATGGTAACCGCAAAGAATCCTATTTTAACCGGTTTTTATCCGGATCCGTCCATCTGCAGGGCAGGGGATGATTTTTATATTGTTAATTCAAGCTTTGTATATGCACCCGGTGTGCCGATATTCCACAGCAGGGATCTGGCACATTGGGAGCAGATTTGCAATGTTCTTGACAGGGAAGAACAGCTTCCGGTAGTCGGAAGCGAGATTTCGCGTGGAATATTTGCACCGACAATAAGATACCATGAGGGAACATACTACATGATAACCACCAATGTAAGTCATGGGGGTAATTTTATTGTAACGGCTGACAGACCTGAAGGACCATGGTCCAAACCACATTATCTTGAGAATGCACAGGGAATAGACCCGAGTCTTTTCTTTGATGACGATGGTAAGTGCTACTATTGTGGAACAAGACCGAATCCTGAGGGGGTAAGATATAACGGTGACTGGGAGATATGGGTGCAGGAGCTTGATATTGCATCCATGAAGCTTGTAGGACAGAGCATGGCAATCTGGAAGGGTGCGGTCAAGGATGTTATCTGGCCTGAAGGACCTCATATTTATAAAATAGGTGAATATTATTACCTTATGCATGCAGAGGGTGGAACAGGTCCTGAGCACAGCATAAGTGTTGCAAGGAGTAAAGAACTGTTTAAGTGGTTTGAGGGATGTCCGAGAAACCCTATCTTCACACATAGAAATCTTGGAATGGACTATCCTGTTATATATGCCGGACATGGGGATCTTGTTGACGATGGAAGGGGAAATTGGTATGTTGTAATGCTTGCATCAAGACCGTGTATGAAGCACAGCAGTATGGGAAGAGAGACGTTCCTTGCCAAGGTAATATGGGAGAATGGCTGGCCGGTTATTGCACCGGGAGTAGGGCATCTTGAGGATGAAGTTGAAATTCCTCTTGATGAATATCGCTTTCCGAAGGAAGCAGGACTGTCCGATTATATTGATTTCTGGAGCGACGAGCTTGATGACAGACTTGTGGGTATAGGAAAGCGGGATTCGCAGATATACTCACTCACTGAGAGAAAAGGTATGCTGCGCCTTTACAACAGGGAGCAGAAGATAACAGAGCTTACATATCCGTCATATCTTGCACTCAGACAGAAGAGCTATCACTTTGAAATTGAAACAGGTGTTGACTTTACTCCTGAGAATGAAAACGAGACGGCGGGTATTGTCTTATTCCAGAACCATGAGAATAACCTCCGTGTTGAGATTTGCCGCAGAACAGGTAACAGGCATATCATAATAACAGACTGTATACACGGAAATGAATCCGAAATTGCAGATACCGTACTGCCTGAGAATAACAATATCGTAAAGATAAAGTTAAGGTGCGAATCACAGAAGGCAGTTGTGTGGACAGAGGCAGGCGAAGGCTATGTTATGGTTGCGAAGGATATTGACCTGCTTCCGTATACAACAGAGGAAGCAGGCGGATTTGTGGGCTGTACAGTAGGAATGTATGCCTCATCTAATGGAGCTTCAAGCAGCAACCATGCTGACTTTGGATGGTTAAGTATGCAGACCTTATAATTTATTATTGTGATAATAAGTCAATTAATCCGGGAAGATTTCAAGTCGGCATTTTAAAGAAAAGCGTTAAACGAAATGTAAATCAGTTCTCTTGCACATTTATCTGATACGTGATAATATTTACAATATATTGCCACGTTTTAGAGTGGGTGTACCAATAATGGCAGGAGGGCTGATTTTTTTGAGCGAATATGTTTTTTTGTTTGACCTTGATGCGACAATCACAAGGGCTGAGATATTACCTGAGATAGCGGTAAAGATAGATAAACAGCAGCAGATGAGAGAATTGACTGAAAAGACGATGACCGGTGAGATTCCGTTTGACCATAGTTTTTTAGAGAGGGTTAAGCTGCTTTCAGAGATTCCGGTAAGCACCGTGAGAAAGATTATCGCAGGTGTGCCGCTTAATGAGAAGCTTGTGAAATTTATCCGTGAAAACAGGGAGCGCTGTTATGTAGTTACCGGAAATCTGGATGTGTGGATTAAGGAGCTTATGACGGAGCTTGGAATGGATGGCCATTATTTCTGCTCTAAGGCTGCTGTTGAGAATGATAAGATTGTAAGCGTGGATTACGTGGTTGACAAGGCAGAAGTGGTAAGGAAATTTGGAAATAAGCCGTTTGTCGCTGTCGGAGATGGCAATAATGATGCCCAGATGATAGCTGCTGCTGAGGTGGGAATAGGCTTTGGCGGTGTGAGGAATATTGCACCTGCAGTTTTAAAGTGTGCAACACATGCAACATATTCGGAGGATAGATTATGTCAGTTTCTAAGACAATTGTTATAAGCTGTGCCGGAATGGGTACCAGGCTTGGAATAGGTTCAACCAAGGCGCTTATTGATATAGATGGTAAGCCGCTTATTATAAGACAGCTTGAGCTTCTAAAGGATTTTGACGATATCAGGATTGTAGTGGGATACCAGATGGAAAAGGTCATTGAGGTTGTGAATTCTTACCGTAAGGATATCCTATTCGTATTTAATCATGATTACAGGAACACAGGAACCGGAGGAAGCTTCTCTCGTGCAATCAAGCATGCGGCAGAGCTTGTTGTGTCACTTGACGGAGACCTTTTGGTTCATCCGGATGACCTTATGCGTGTTTTACATTCAGATAAGGAATGTGTGTGCGGAGCTGTTCCATGTACAGAGGATCCAATGCTTATGAAGACGCTCACACAGAATGGGCAGATATATGGTGTAGGATTTTCAAGAGAAGAGGGTGAGTACGAGTGGACAGGTCTTGCACAGGTAAAGACCGCAAGACTTACTCCTGGAGATCATCATGTATGCGATATGATGGTTCCGCTTCTTCCGCTCCCGATGGAACTTATCAGAACCAAGGAAATCGATACAATGGCAGACTATGAACATGCTGTGGCATGGGTCAAGAGCGGGTATGCTGATTAGACAGTTATATATATGGAGGAGCACAGATGCAGGCTGTAATACTTGCTGCCGGAATGGGCAGAAGACTCAAGGAACATACAAAGGACAAGACCAAGTGCATGGTCAATGTGGGAGGTCAGACAATAATCGAGAGGGGACTTAGAATCTTAGATGCTAAGGGTCTGTCCCGGATTGTTATTGTTACAGGTTATAAGAGTGAGGGCCTGACGGAACACGTTAATTCCCTTAAGCTTTCTACGCCGGTTGTATATATAAACAATAGCGAATATGAAAATACAAGTAATCTGTATTCGCTTAATCTCGCAGGAGAGTATCTCAAGGAGGATGACACTCTTGTGATTGAATCGGATATTGTTTATGAAGCTGCTGTGATTGACAGGATATTAGAGTCTGATGAGGAGTGCCTTACATTCGTTTCACGTCCTAAGCCATGGATGGATGGCTCGATTGTGACACTTGATGGGGACAGCTATATCAATGATTTTATAGGAGCCGATAATTTTGCTTTCCAGAATATGGACAGCTATTATAAGACCGTAAGTATGTACAAGCTGTCAAAGAATTACCTTAACAATGTATATCTTCCGCTTCTCGCTGCGTATGTTCAGGCATGGGGAAATAAGACTCATTATGAGTCGGCTCTCAAGGTGGTTGCGTTCAAGGAGCAGAGGGTATTAAAAGCAATCGTTTTGGAGAATGAGAAGTGGTATGAGATAAATGATATTCAGGATATAGATATTGCAGAGAGCATATTCGCAGAGGGCGATGAGAAGCTTACCAGGTACATGAAGCGTTTCGGCGGCTATTGGAGATATGAGGGAATGTACGATTTCTGTTACCTTGTCAATCCCTTCTTCCCTAATCAGAGATTTATGGACGAGATGAAGGCGAACTTTGAGACACTGATAAGAGAATACCCTTCCGGCATGGCAGTAAACAGTCTTCTTGCCGCGAAATATTTTGAGTTAAGACCTGAGCAGGTGTGTGTCGGAAACGGTACTGCGGAGCTTATTAAGTCCCTTATGGAAAATTTTTCAGGGAATATAGGTCTTATATATCCTACCTTTGAAGAGTATCCGCACAGAAAAAAGAAGGAACAGTTAGTACCGTTCTGGGTAATCAATGAGGATTTCACATATACGGTCGATGACATAATGGATTTCTACAAGGATAAGGATATTCAGGCAATTGTACTTGTAAATCCTGATAATCCGTCCGGACATTTTATAATGAGGGATGATATACTCCGTCTCGAAGAGTGGGCTGCAGGGAGAGGGGTGAACATAATTGTTGATGAGTCATTTGTGGACTTTGCAGACATTCCGGAGCAGACATTGCTCACACAGAGTATCATAGATGAGCATAAGCATCTTATTGTGCTTAAGAGTATTTCCAAGTCCTTCGGAGTTCCGGGGCTTCGCCTTGGTATAATCGCATCGGCAGATTCCGATATGATTGACGCAATGAAAAAGGATGTCTCTATATGGAATATCAATTCATTTGCGGAATACTATATGCAGATAATTGAAAAGTACAAGACTGACTATGAGGAGGCAATGAGCAGGTTCATGGATGTCAGGAAGCGCTATGTTGATAAGCTTGCGAAGATTCCGGCACTCAGGGTATTTCCTTCCCAGGCGAATTATATTATGTGTCATCTTGATAATGGTATGTCATCAAGAAAGCTTGCAGATATAATGCTTAATAAATATAATATTCTTATAAAGGATCTTTCAACCAAGGAAGGACTTAACGGAGGAAATTATATAAGACTGTCCGTTAAGACCGATGAGGAGAATGATGTGGTGGTGAGGGTTCTCAGCGAACTTTTATAAAATTAACCATTATGATAAGTATGCAATTGTGAAGATCATACCTAATTACGATAAATTATAAAAGGAGGTCTTTCCTATGAAACGGCTGTTATTTATTTTTAATCCATGGTCGGGTAAAGCGCATGTCAAGGACCATCTTTTTGAGATCACAGACGAGTTTGCCAAAGCAGGTTATCTTGTCACGGTCTATCCGACACAGCGTTCAAGAGATTGCTATGAGTATCTGCTGAGGTGCGCGGGTGAATATGACGTGATAGTATGCAGTGGTGGAGATGGGACACTTAATGAAGCGGTTGCAGGTATGATGGACAGCGGGTGTGACAGACCGATGGGCTATATACCGAGTGGAAGCACCAATGATTTTGCGTCAAGTCTTCTTATCCCGAAGACGGTCTCACACGCAGTAAAAAATATCATAGAGGGAACTCCGTATTTGTGTGATGTAGGTTCGTTCAACGGACGCTGGTTCAATTATGTGGCGGCATTTGGAATTTTTACCGAGGTTTCGTATGCTACACCGCAGCAGCTTAAAAACACATTCGGGCATCCGGCATACATCATCGAGAGTGTCAAAAGCTTCGCCAGCCTTAAGTCATACCAGCTTAAGGTGCAGATGGGTGATATGGTTATAGAGGACAAGTTCATATATGGAATGGTCGCTAATTCAAAATCGGTCGGAGGCATGAAGGGACTTACGGGAAAAGAAATTAAGCTTGACGATGGATTATTTGAGGTTATACTTATAAAGGGACCGAAGAATCCCGTTGAATTCCAGACTATGTTTAACGGCTTTATTTTTCAGAATGACAACAGTATGGTAATGCATTTTAAATGCAGTGATATTTCATTCACAAGTGAAGAACAGATACCATGGGTGTTAGACGGTGAGTTCGGTGGGAACCAGACGAAGGTAAATATTCGTGTGGAGAACAAAAAGGTCAGATATCTGCTTGCAAAACATCCGTAAATGTGGTAGTTTTATGCAGAAAATGAAAAAGAAAAGAGTCTAAATGAAAGAAGGAGGAATCGACATGGCAAACGCTAGAGCAGCTAAGAAGGCAGCAAGGGCAAAGGAAGCCCAGACAAAGACAGCTGAGGTTAAGGCAGTAGCAGAGGTTAAGGCAGCAGAGGCAGCAACAGAGGTTAAGGCAGAGGAGCCACAGACAGCTGAGGTTAAGGAAGCAGAGGTTAAGGCAGAGGCTCCCGCAGCAGAACCTGTGGCAGAGGTTAAAGAGGCTGATAAGACAGAGGTTAAGGCTGAGGCAGAAGAGGTAAAGCCTGTAAAGAAGGTTGGAAGACCTAAGAAGACCGCAGCTCAGGAAGCTCCTAAGGCAGCAAAGAAGGCTAAGGAAGCTAAGAATGAGGCAGCTAAGGCTGAGGCAGCAGGTGTCAATGTGGTTGTAGAATTCAACGGCACACAGCGCAAGGTTGACGAGATTGTTGATAAGATTAAGAATGAGTGGGTTGCTGCCGGACACAGACTTTCAAGCATCAAGTCACTTGATGTATATATTAAGCCTGAGGATTACACAGCATACTATGTAATTAACGGTAAGGTTACTGTCAAGGTCTGGATGTAGCGTCAGCCTACATGATGATTTTAAAAGCCGTATGGGTTGAAGCCATACGGCTTTTTGCATGAGCTGTTTTATAGCTCATGAGCTGTTTTACAGCTCATAGGCTGTTTTACAGCTCATGGGTTGTTTTACAGCTCATGGGCTGTTTTACAGCGGAGCAAAATTACCTTTTGACTCTCACAGCTTAATATTTATCAGGCATGTTACTGAATAAATTATGTCGGTTTTATATTTAAAATTTCCGTCTTAGCCATTTGGGTGGTTCACAAATGAGATATTTTGCGGTATTATATAATTAGTTTTAGTGTGGTAAAGTTAAAAAAGAGTATTTACATGGGGCGGAGGAACGAAGGATGAAGGTGAAAAGATGGTATACGATTATTCTGTTTGCGGCGGGCTGCATAGCGGTGAACTGCGCAGGAAAATTTATGGCACTTGGACTGCAGCTCCCGCTGTGGCTTGACTCGTTTGGAACAGTGCTTGCTGCGTATGTTTTAGGACCTGTCTGTGGTGCAATGGTTGGCATGACAGGCAATATAATCTATTCGATTGTCAACTCGTGGGACAGTGCTATATATGCCCTTGTGAGTGCGATGGTGGGAATAACTGTGGGAGTTTGTGCCCAAAAGGGATATCTTAAGAGCCTCTTCGGAGCTCTTTCAGTGAGCTTTCTTGTGACTGTTCTTTCAGTCTTCATTTCGGTTCCGCTTAATTTCAGGTTTTCAGGAGGATGTACACAGAATATATGGGGCGATGGGATTATTGAAGCTATGAAAAAAATAGGCTTCAATAAATTTTTCAGCTGCTGTATAGGACAATTTTATCTTGATTTCCTTGACAAGGTTATAACGGTGCTTGCCCTGTATCTTGCTGTGAAGCATTATGGAATTTATAAGGAAAAATACCGCGGAAAGAAATTTTCCTTCAGGCAGAAAAATGTATCACGGCTTGTGATAGTGTTTCTGATGAGCAGCATGCTTGCAGGAGCAGCTTTTGCCGGAAGCGTCAGTGCGGATGACTATACATGTGTGGGGACTTCGCAGGATGACAGTGCAGATACGGAGAATTATAATGATTATCTTCAAACTATATATGGCAGGGAGAATGGTATTCCCGGAGGATGTGCCAACGATATTGCCCAGACTAATGATGGTGTGCTGTGGTTCGGAACCTACGGAGGGCTTTACAGGTACAATGGAAGCGAATTCAAATGGATGGACGGATATGAGTCTGTAAAGACTGTGAACTGCCTTTATAAGGATGAGGAAGGAAGACTGTGGATAGGCACTAATGACAATGGAATTTCCATAATAATAAATGATACATTGGCGAATGTAATATCCAAGGAGGATGGTCTGGCTGCCGATTCTGTGCGCTGTATAACCCAGAGTACGGACGGAGATTACTATGTCGGAACCACGGGCGAGCTGTCAATCGTTACTCTTGCAGGTGGTCTGTCTGTAAAGAGCACGGTGCATGACATAACATACGCAAGGTGTATTGATGCAGCTTCCAATGGTGATGTTGCCGTTGTCACGGACAAGGGATTGCTGTATCTGCTTAACAGCGGAAGAATAATAAATATGCGCCTTCCCGATGGCACAGACAGTTATACCTGCTGCCGGTACTATGGTGACAGGCTGTATGCAGGAACATCAGAAAACGAAATACAGGTCTATTCCACCGATAATGGTGAGCTTGTCTGCGAGAAGAGGTTTGAATGTGGTGATATAAAGAATATAAAATCGCTATGCTTTAGTGAAGACGGCACCATGTTTATCTGTGCGGACAATGGGATAGCATATTTTGCTGCAGACGGAAAATATGAGACAATAAGTGCGGAGACATTTAACAGCTCAATAGATCACATGCTCATTGACTATCAGGGAAATCTCTGGTTTACCTCATCAAGACTCGGAGTTATGAGAATGTGCAAGTCTATCTTTAAAAGATATGATTATGGTGCGGACATGGGGGAGGATGTTGTTAACTCAACAGCTGAAAGAGGGGGCTTAATATACATCGGAACGGACAGTGGGCTTATAATATCTGATAGCTGTTCCGATAAAAATATTTCTAATGCCCTGACGGATAAGCTTGCCGGTGTGCGTATAAGGTGTATATATAATGATGGGCATGACAATCTGTGGATATGTACGTCCGGAAGGGGGATATACATGTCTTCACCGAATGGGGAAATACATGTATATGACAGTGATAATGGGACGAGCGGGAATAAATTCAGAACAATTACAGCACTGTCGGATGGCTCAATGCTCGCCGCTGGGGATGCGGGTCTTACCTTTATAAGGGATGGAAGGGTACAGAAAAATATAGGATATTCCGAGGGAATGGAAAATTCTAAGGTACTGTGTGTTCTTGAGAGGGAAGCCGGCGTGTATTTTGCCGGGACGGATGGAAACGGCATAGATGTGATAAAGGATGGTAAGGTGGTTGATAATTACGGAAAGGATGACGGACTAAGCTCAGAGGTAATTCTGAGACTGGTCGAGGACAAGTCCGGGACGGGCGTCTTTATAGTGACAAGCAACAATATATGCTATATGGACAGCGAAGGTATCAGAATACTTAACAATTTTCCGTACTACAACAATTATGATATTGTTGATGGAGATAATGGAGTTCTGTACGTGTTAAGCTCAGCAGGTATATATATCGTTGACAAGGCGGAGCTGCTAAGCGGAAAAGCCTTGGAGTATAAGCTTCTTTGCAGTGATTCGGGGCTTATGGAGGCACTCACTCCGAATGCATGGAACCATATTGATGATGACAATAACCTCTATCTTTCGACGGATACAGGAGTTGTGTGTATGAATCTTAATAATTATGAGGTATCGATACGTTCCTACAGAATGCAGATGAAGGCTATAGAGCTTGACGATGTGGGATATATCATTGAAAACGGTGACGATATTCACATCGGAAGCGGTGTGCAGAAGGTTCAGATATTTCCGGAGATAATAAATTATTCAGTCAATACACCTTATGTCAGCGTATACCTTGAGGGCTATGATGAGAAGCCGAGTGTGATGCTGCAGAGCGAACTGTCGGGAGTGATATATACCGGACTTCCGATAGGAACATATACATTTCATCTTGCAGTTTTAGACAGCAGGGGAAAAAAGGTTGTTGTTGAAAACACATACACCTTGATAAAGGATGCGGAAATCTATGACCACTGGTGGTTTATATTCTACATGGTTACAGTGTTTGCAATTGCTGTTGCATATCTTACATGGCTGTTTTTCAGAACCCAGTTCCAGAAAGCACTGAATCTTCAGAGGAAGGAGCTTGAGCTGGCGAGAACACAGCTTGAAATGGGAAATGAAACAGTGCTTACAATTGCAAGGACGGTGGATGCGAAGGATGTGAATACAAGCCAGCATTCTGCGCGTGTGGCAGAGTATTCGGTGCTTATAGCGGAGGAGCTGGGCTATGATGAGAAGAGTAAGGAACAGTTAAGAAAGGCGGCCCTGCTTCATGATATTGGCAAGATAGGCATTCCGGACAGAATACTAAACAAGCCGGAAAGACTTACAGATGAGGAATATGCCATTATGAAGTCACATGTGGTAAAGGGAGCTGAGATACTTAAGAGCTTTACCTTGATAGAGCATGTTGAGGAAGGAGCGCTCTACCACCACGAAAGATATGACGGCAAGGGGTATGTGCATGGGTTAAAGGGCGAGGAGATTCCGTTAAATGCGAGAATTATCGGAATAGCCGATACCTTCGATGCGATGACAGCCAACAGAGTTTACAGAAAGCAGCTTGACATGGACTATGTGCTTAATGAACTGGAAAAGGGAAGAGGAACACAGTTTGACCCTGAGCTTGTGGATATTATGCTGCGGCTTATAGCTGACGGAAAAATTGACATCCAAAGTCTGTATGAAGATAAACAAAATGGAGTACAGGGGGAAAGAACATGAAAAAGACATATATTATAACTTTTCTTACATGTGCTGTGTCGATCGCACTGGTACTTATGCTTACAGGTATTTTCAGAAAGGATGCCGACAGCACGGTGAAGGTCGGATTTATCTATGTAGGTGATGCAAGTACAGGATATACAGGTAATTTCATTGCTGCGCAGAAGGAGCTTGAGACACTGTATCAGGACAGGGTGGAGATAATGGCGATGTACAATGTGGCTGAGGGGACGGAAGGGGAGTACCTTCAGGGACTGGTTGATGCAGGCTGTGACATTATTTTTTCCACAAGCTACAATTATGGTATTACAACAAAAGAATTTGCACAGCGGTATCCGGATATTGAATTTTGCATGGCGACCTGCAGCAATGCCAATGAGGAGCCTTATCTTGAGAATTACCACACCTTCATGGGTGCGATATACGAGGGAAGGTATGCATCGGGTGTAGCAGCCGGCATGAAGCTTAAGGAGCTGCTTGACTCAGGGGTGATTACAGCTGAACAGGCGAGAATCGGATATATAGGTGCATATCCTTATGCCGAGGTTATATCGGGATACACAGCGTTTCTGCTGGGAGTGCGTTCTGTGGTAGAGGATGCCGTGATGACGGTTAAGTATACATATAAATGGAACGATTATCTGCTCGAAAAGAAATATGCAAGAGAGCTTATTGATGAGGGCTGTGTTATTATATCCCAGCATTCCGATACCGCCGGACCTGCCATTGCGTGTGAGGAGACAGATGTAGCTGTTCCAGTGTATCTGATAAGCTACAACGAGAGCATGTCCGACATTGCACCTACAACCTACATAACCGGGTGTAAAATCAACTGGAAGCCTTATGTGACAGGTGCTGTGGCTGCTGTCCTTGGCGGTAAATCCATAGAAAAAACGGTGAAGGGACATGTAGTCGGAAATGATATAGGTGCAGGATTTGACCAGGGCTGGGTAGAGATGCTTAAAATAAATGAAGTAGTTGCCGCTAAAGGCACCGCAGAGAAGCTGGAGGAGGTTATAGAGGGCTTTAAGAAAGGGAAAATACAGGTTTTTAAGGGAAATTATATAGGAATCAATGTGGATGACCCGGATGATATATATGATTTGTCGGGTGGATATAGGGAGAATGACAATTGCTCAGCACCAACATTTAAGTATATTTTACAGGATATAATCACGGTAGAGGAGTAGGAAAAGCGTGTATAAGTTTCTCTTGAATTAATGGGATGTTATGATAGAATTATACAAGTAAAAATATATGAGCGGAATGGAGATATTATGTCTGGTTCAACATTTGGTAATATATTCAGAATAAGCACCTGGGGTGAATCCCACGGTAAGGCATTAGGTGTTGTGATTGACGGCTGTCCCGCAGGACTTGAGCTATGTGAGGATGACATACAGGTATTCCTTGACAGAAGAAAGCCGGGTCAGTCAAGGTATGTTACACAGCGCAGGGAGAGTGACAGTGTCGAGATACTTTCAGGTGTGTTCGAGGGAAAGACAACGGGAACTCCTATTTCACTTATGGTTCGGAATGAGTCACAGCGTTCGGCAGATTACTCAGAGATAGCAGGGTATTACAGACCGGGACATGCAGACTATACCTTTGATGAGAAGTACGGTTTCAGGGATTACAGAGGCGGAGGACGTTCATCAGGCCGTGAGACGATCGGAAGGGTGGCGGCAGGAGCTGTTGCCGTGAAGCTTTTAGGACAGATGGGCATTGAGCTGTATGCCTATGCAAGCGCCATAGGTGGCATAGCGATGGACAGAGACTCATTTAATCTTGAGGAGAGGGACAACAATCCGTTTGCAATGCCGGATGCCGGGGCAGCACTCAGGATAAAGAAGTATGCCGACAGGAAGCTTGAAGAGTGTAATTCCATGGGAGGAATCATAGAGTGTGTGGTAAAGAACATGCCGGCAGGAATAGGGGAGCCGGTTTTCGATAAGCTGGATGCGAACCTTGCCAAGGCGATTATGTCAATAGGGGCTGTCAAGGGTGTTGAGATTGGTGATGGCTTCGCAGCTGCGGACAGCACAGGACTTGAGAATAATGATGCGTTCAGAATGAAGGATGGACACATTGTAAAGCAGACAAATCATGCCGGAGGAATATTAGGCGGCATGAGCGATGGCTCAGATATTATTCTGAGGGCGGCAGTCAAGCCGACTCCGTCAATTGCAGCCACACAGCATACAGTGAACAAGGCCGGTGAGGAGATTGATATTTCCATACATGGAAGACATGACCCGATGATTGTGCCAAGGGCGGTTGTTGTTGTTGAGGCGATGACGGCGATAACGCTTGTCGATATGCTGTTCATGGGAGTGACAAGCAGACTTGACAGAATAGTGGACTTTTATAAAAGATAGTGAATCACAGCATTCAGAATGAAATTGCAGTAAACAGTTTTTGGAGGAAATTTTATAATATGTATGAATTATTGACAACAGATGGAATGGCTAAGAGAGGAACATTTCACACTGTTCACGGGACAGTACAGACACCGCTTTTTATGAATGTCGGCACTGCTGCAGCTATAAAGGGAGCTGTTGCTACAACGGATCTTAAGGAGATTGGTACGCAGGTGGAGTTATCCAACACCTACCATCTTCATGTAAGACCGGGTGATAAGATTGTAAAGCAGATGGGCGGACTTCACAGGTTTATGAACTGGGACAGACCGATACTCACGGATTCGGGCGGATTTCAGGTATTCTCACTTGCAAGCCTTAGAAAGATTAAGGAGGAAGAACTGGTTATTGCAGATGCGTTTCGGACTTCACTTGAGAAAGCGAGACGGGAAATCGTTGACAGATGCTTGGACCCGAAAGACCCGGAATATGTAGCGTTGCTGGATGAACTAAAGAGAATATTCAAGAAAAAGAATATTGAAGAGCTGACATCTGACGAGATGAAGGATTTGATGGGTGAATTGGATGACTTGCGTAAGAAGGCAGAAAAGAAGAATCACGAGGATCAGATGCTGGCGAAAAAGTACAATGGTGATGTGAAATATATGAGAACCCATAAGAGAATTATGGAAAGTCCGCCACCGATTGCTGATGCGGTTACGATACATAAGATTCTGATGGATGTAAAAAATCATGCGGATGATACGATTGCACACAATGAGAGTATGCTTGATAACGAAGCGTACTTTATCAAAACATTGCAGCCTTTTATTATCAATGCGTGTAAAACACAGGAAACGAAAATAAATATTGCACAGGTAAAATTTATTGATACGTGCATTTCACAGGAATACTTTACAGAAAGGAATTGGGCATCATAATGACATC
>ENA-ORUA01002370-ORUA01002370.1-human-gut-metagenome-genome-assembly--contig:-NODE-2370-length-14722-cov-3.080453_pt1 | contig 14722 bp, 6 predicted proteins | sample MGYA00242076_ERZ509201 | MGnify/ENA primary metagenome ERZ509201 (study PRJEB26280, sample SAMEA2338863) | human gut metagenome | biome: human gut; feature: human-associated habitat; material: faeces...
GTCGGCAAGCAAAAATGTAAATGCTCCTGCGAACACCGAAAACGGTACAAGTTTTTTGTGGTCGCTGCCGACGAGTATTCTGCCTATATGTGGCACGATAAGTCCAAGAAAACTTATCGCCCCGACAACCGCCGTCGAGATGCTTGCAAGTATTACCGCTATAACTGAGATTATTATACGCGTACGGTTTACATTTACACCAAGACTTCTCGCTGTTTTATCCTCAAGTGCAAGCAGATTGCATCTTCCTATAAACAGCACCGAGAGCAAAAGTCCCACGACAACATACGGAAACAATGTCGCTGCATCGTCCCATGTTTTCTGGGTGATATTTCCCTCGACAATAGATGCCACACCTGTTCTGTCACCTCCTGACATGGAGTTTACGACACTTGACATTCCCGTGAAGAATGCTTCTACGGCAACACCCGTAAGTATAATACGCAACGGACTTAAACCGCCTTTCCACGAAAGAGCATAAACGATAACAAATGCCGCTATACCGCCAAAGCAGGCGGCAACGGGTGTAAAGAAATAAATCGTCGGTGCAAATGCCGTTATACATACTGCCGCAAATCCTGCACCGCTTGATATACCTATAATCCCCGGATCAGCAAGCGGATTTTTAAGCACCGCCTGAAACAGTACACCCGAAACCGCTATTGCCGCCCCCGCAAGCATTGATATTATTATTCTCGGAAAACGAAGGTCATAGATAGTTGCTACATCAGGATTGTATTTTATAAAAAGACCGTCAAACAACTTTTTAAATGGAACCTTTAGACTTCCTATATTTACCGATATGAAAAATAATATTACAAGTAAAATGATAATCATAACAAATGATACGATTGTTCTTATACGCTTATTTCTCAGATTTTTATGGTCTTTTGAAAGTATGTCATTTTCTTTTAAATCCATTTTAACCCTCATTTCTCCATATATTTTTATGCTTAGTATGCTATCTAATTAATGTCCTGCACACCAGTAGCGGGTGATGCTTATCTGCGTTCAAAGTACTGTTTTAATTCAGCAAGTGCCTCTTTGTACTTAAATGTCGCACTCATTCCAAATTTATCGTACGAAAGGTCATAGACTCTGCCCTCTTTTACGGCATTAAAATGTTTCCATATATCGTTTTTCTTAAAGTCATCATTAAACATTTTTATAACCTGTTTGGGCATCGCATGAGCCGCACGGAGTATAATATCAGGTTCTTTCTTTTTCATATCCTCCGTGTTTACCGTAAGAAATTCCTGTTTTGTGTCACTGTAGACATTTTCACCGCCTGCAAGCTCTACAAGATTTCCCACATACGAATTTGGAGTTGCTATTATGTAACTTCCCGGAAGTCCCATAAGGATAAGAACCTTTGGATGACTTTTAGTCTTATTCTCACTTTTATATTTCTTATAAAAAGCCACAAACTCATTTATAAGGCTGTCAGCCTCTTTTTCCCTGTCAAAAATAATTCCCAATTCCTGTATTGAGCGGTACATTCCCTGCACGCTTTTCAGATTTAAAAATGCCCACTCCGTATCAATGGCTTCATATTTAGGTTTAAGGTCACTTTTCAATGATGACGGAGACAATATCCAGTCAGGCTGAACCGAAGATACGATTTCCATATCGGGGCTCATAGCCGTACCGATTTTTTTGACATTTTTATATCTTGACGGAATTGTCGAGACTGTTGACGAACAGACACCTGCAAGGTCAATATTAAGTTTGTCACAAATATCTGCCGTAGCAGGCGAAGTTGCGATTATGCGTGGATTTCTCCCAAGTTTCTTAACCTTTTCTTTCGCCGACTCAACTGCCGCTTTCTCAGACTTATCTGTAATCTTAAGCATTGAATTTATATCAATATCTGCTGATGAATTTTTGTCTGCAACGGTTTCTTTTGTAGATGCCTGCTCTTTGTCCGGATGCTGGTTTACACAACCGCCGAGCAGAAAAGAGATAGAAAAACCTAATATGACACCAAGTTTTAGCAATTTATTATGCCTGTTTGTGAAAAATCCATTTTTTATAAGTTTATTTTTCTTATACTTATTTGCGATAAACCCATTTTTTTTAACCTCATTATTCTTCATCATCTTCCATCTCCTCTCCCCATCTTCGCCAGTTACGCCTGAAATAATAAGCAACGCCTGCACCTGCCGCCATGAGAACAAGTCCCGATAATGTTATTGAAATCATGAGCACTATCACCCATTTAGTCATTGTCATATTCTCTGACTTTCCGTTATTTCTGCCTGCGGTCTGTGTGCCATTTCCATCTGATGCCGTTTCCGACACTCCGTTGCCCTGTGAACCTGACGCATCAGAGCCGTTTTCTTTGCTCTCTGTTGAAAGGCTCAATCCCTGTGCATCAGAAAGTCCTGACTCCGAAAGTTCAGAGTTTACATCTGACAATGTATTACCGCTCAATGCTGTACTGTCATTTTCTAAACCGGACGCATCCCCCGATAAATCACTGTCAGAAGTTTTCGTGTTATCCGTCCTTGTATCTGACGATGCGTTTGCGTACACATGGGTAACAGCCATTCCCGATACCTTTCCTAACTTGACATTTTTAGCATATGCGTAAAATACAACATTTCTTCCCATTGGCCGGACATACATTGAAACCTTTACGATGCTGTTCTTATCAGAGAGAGAAATACAATAATCAGCCGTTTTTCCGTTACTGTCTGAGCCTTTTTTTGTCACTGTAGGACTGACCTTCTGCCATGATGCCGCCCCTCTTTTCTGCACATAAAACTTGTGGTCTGAAGTGTAATCCATAAGACCCACACGCATTGTGAGATAACACTGACCGTTATCCGTCTGCTCCAACATTCCCGAAGTCTTAAGAACACTCTCTACCATTCCCTGTCCTGTCGCATATGAACTCTCGCCGCCTGCGTCCTCGACTTTGTTTGTAACCGGATGTCTGTAACAAGGCACTATATTACACGAATAAACTTTTCCGCTCACCACACTGCCCGATGTACCGCTTTTATTATCTGTTGCATCTGAACCTGCCACACTGTTTGACAAACTTCCGTCTGCCGTCAATGTATTTTTATCTGATACACTGTTTCCCGCCGAACTGCCGCCTTTTGATGTGTTTGTCTTTTTTGATGTGCCTGAATCTGCTGACGCTGTTGTCTTTTTTGATGACTTTTTACTCTTTGACGATTTGCTCACCGAAATGCTCTTTTTCCCTGCAACGATAGAATTAAGGTCAAGTTTAAGATAGACAGGCTGTGTTCCCGAACCTTTACTTATTGCATCCATAATAGGCACAAACACCTGCATAGGCACATAGCCGTTTTTCTTCGCTTCTTTTATCATAGGAAAAGAAACCTTTTTCGGATAATTTGTTCCGTATGTATCAGTCAGTTTCTTACCGTTTTTCTTCTGGAAAGAAACGATTTTAGCCGCCGCAGTCTTACCCTGAGGTACACCGTTTTTTGTCACCTTATAGCCTGCTTTAAAATATTTAAGCCTGCCGAGATACCCCTTTGCACTTCCAACCGTAAGTCCTGAAAAATCAAGTATAAGCGTGTATTTTCCATTTTTTACACGCAATAAAATATTGTGATTTATTGCTTTATCTGACATTGAGCTGCTCTTTTTATCAGTTTTTAACATATTCCCTGTTATCGTGTAAGTTCCATCAGTCAGTTTTTTTATATTCAAGTTCTTATTTTTCTTAGAAGAATTTTTACTGCCCGTTGATGCCGGCTTTTTTGTTGCCGTATTTTCGCTGTCCGTTGACGGTTTTTGGGTTGCAGACGGCTCTGCCGTCCCCACAATATCATCCGCCTTTTCGTCCGTTTTTTTAAGAGTGTTCCAATCTAATAACAATCTCGCAAACTGCGTTCCACCGCCCTTGTTTATAGCCTCCATAACAGGCACATAAACCTGAATCCAAGCCATACTCTGTTTCCATTCTATAGGCATCAACGCATAATGCGGATATAATTTTCCTTTTACATTTGAGTCAAGCCCCGTGTCAGGGTGGTTGTACTCATCATAAACTCCCTCATAATACTCAGTCACTTTTACGCTCTCTGCCGTTGCTGATTTAGTCACATTTTCACTGTCATTCCATGACGGAAAATAATAAAATCCATACAGATACCCTTTAAAGATACCCGATGTAAGTGACTTAAACTCCAATCTCAAACTTATGCTATTTCCTTTTTTTATAATCTTCATCGGCTGCGTAACTGCCGAATCACCCATTGACGGCTGGTCAAGAGTCGCGTGTCTTAACTTTCCCTCAATCGTATAAACTCCGTCGTTAAAATTCCCTGCATAAACCCTCTTTGTACCCTCAAAAATGGAAAAATCCGACATGAGACTTAAAACAATAGCAACCGCCAAAATCCATGCCATCACCTTATGTTTACCTAAAAATCTCATGTCGAACCTCCTGTTCACTAAAATCAAACTTTTTCTCTATACCAATTCATACCTGTATGTAAAGCGAACATTCGCAATCTGCCTTTGCTGCTTACTTATAAACGCAGTCGCTTTGCGACCCGTCAGTGTAAAAATACTTATCTAAATTCATTAAATCACTTAAATTTAGCTTTCTTTGCCCCAGCTTTTACTATCTGCTTTTTAAGGGATTTCTTTGTCTTAGCTGAAATACCCTTTGCAAACTTAACCGTCTTAAGTTTCTTGCAGCCTTTAAATGCATTGTTTCCAACTTTTGTCACATATTTTCCAATTATAACAGTTGTAAGTTTCTTATTATTCTTAAATACATTCGGTGCAATAGCAGTTACCTTAAACAAAACTCTCTTTATCTTAACCGTCCGTGGAACAGTTGCACTTTTCACATTTTTCTTTGCAGCAGTGAGTGTAACCTTTCCATTTGCTGTTACTTTATAAGTATTTCCTGCTACCTTTGCCTTTGTACCAACCTTTACTTTTTTTGTTGAACCTGCAGGCTTAGGACTGTTTGTCGGTTCAGGATTTGCTGGTGTATCAGTTTCTTCCGAATTATCAGGCTTCGCTGTATCTGTCGGTGCCGTCGTTGTGCCAGGCTTTGTTGTATCTGTTGGAGTCGATGATGTATCAGGCTTTGTTGTATCTGTCGGTGCTGTCGATGTTCCCGGCTTTGCTGTCCCTGTCGGAGACAATGATGTTCCGGGTGTCTGCGATGCCCCCGGTTTTGCCGTGTCCGTCGGAGACAATGATGTGCCTGGTGCTGCTGAACTATCAGGTGCAGCCGACGCATTTGGATTTGCCTGTTTTGCCTCTGTCTCATTAAATGCCGCATCATCCGCTGTTGTCGCAGTAACAGTTGACAGGTCAAGTTTAAGATAAACCGGCTGTGTACCTGTTCCCTTTGTGATTGCTTCCATTATCGGTACAAACACCTGCAAAGGAACTGTTCCTGCTGATATATTTTTGTTATTATAAGAAAAATCGTACAATGCCTCCGGTATTACCTTTATCGTAACCTTATTCGGATAATCAGTTCCGAGCGTGTCAGTAAGTTTCACTCCGTCGGTATATGTCTGATAATCATCAACCGTAACATCTTTTAATATTCCCGTAGGATTTGTCTGTGTATCAGGTTTATATCCCGTATCATAGTATCTCAATTTGCTGAGATACCCCTTAAGACTTCCGATAGTAAGGCTGTTAAAATCAAGTGTCAGATAATAAACTCCATCTTTAACGGTAAGTTTTATATTGTGATTTATAGCACTGTCACTCATTGATACCGTTCCGTCAGGTTTCTGCATATTTCCCGTAACTTTATAAACTCCGTCACTCAATGAAGCAAAGCCTAAAGCCTGCTCATTTTCATCCGTCAATGCGGTAAGTGTGTCCCAGTAAAGTGTAACTGTTGAATCAATATTAAATTTACCTTTATCAAAATTAACTCCCGAAACAACTCCGTCAAGTTTTTTCATGGCTTCAACATAAAGATAAACATTATTTACATAAGTCTGTCTCAGACCGTCAAGCGGAACTGTAATGTTCGTCACGACATTCTGCTGACCAATAGTTGGAACTTCGGCTGACTCCGTCTCATAAGTCACCCCGTCCATAGTAAGATTTTCCGCTGAAATATTATTTCCCTTATACCAGCCGTTATATCCTAGTACATAAAGCGGCTCTTTGTCAGAACCAGAAACCATCTGATATGTAAGGTACATTTTTCCCGAAGCATCAACACGGATATAACCGAGTGCCTTTTTCTCTTCCCCGACAAGTCCGTGGTCAACAACATCCGTGCGATCTTTTAACTCAATGCTGTAAAATCCCGGTTTCAAGGCTTCCGTAGGTGCATCAGGGATAACTTCCTTTTCAATTGTCACACCAAGTGCATTCATTGCCGCTTCTTTAATTGCATTTGATGAAGCGGTCGCTCCTGAAACTGCATCAAGTCCGTTAAGTTTTTCAGCATCATTGCGGTAAAGTCCGATAAGTTTTTCTTTCATTCCTTTTGCGGCTTTGTTAAAATAAACCTGATTTTCCTCTGCCGAATCACCTTTAAAATCAGCCCCCTCTATGACTACATCACTTATCTGACCGTCTTTTACGCTGACTTTTACGCCTACATTATATTTTCCGAACTGCTGAACCTCTGACACTCCCTGCTCTGTTGTATAGTTGAGCGAAGTATCTCCCGAAAGCACGGCATTTGCATAATCTACCAAAAGATAAGCGTCAGGTGCATAACCCATTGCTTCAACAAACATACTCATATAAATTCCGTTTTCCGTCTTTGCCGCATCAGGAATCTTAAATGAAATCTCCTTTGGAACTGTCTTTGCTTTCTGTTCACTTCCGTTTGTAAAATACACATCCTGTGTTGAGATTACAGTCGCATTGACAGACGCATCACCTTTATTTGGCTTTGTCTGTGACTGATAAATCTTATAATCCGTTGCATAATCAGTCGCTGTTCCAACTGTAACGCTTCTAAGCACAATATTGAGAGCTGCATCGCCGTTCTCATCAATTTTAAGCACTCCGTACTTTCCGATGCTCTCCTTTGCCGCTGACTCCTGCTCAAGATTATTAGCGTTTTTAAGTGACAACGGCACTATATATGTGCTGTTTTTACTGAGAGCTGTTGCTGATTTTCCAAATGCCACCGTACTGTTTTCAGCGGCAAGAGCCACCACATCATCTGTGGCAGCCCATGCACACTGACCGAATACCATGGCTCCTGCAAGCATTACTGCCGCAAATTTTGTCTGCCATTTCTTCAATCTCATCTTAACTCCTCATTTCTTAAGTCGATACCTCACCGGCATGACCTACATTGCCTTTGCGTTAATAAAAATTATTTTTTAATAGTTACCTTTACTGTTGAAGAATACTTTCCATATACTTTCTTCTTTCCTGAAACTCTGTATGCCCTTATTTTGAAGAAGTATGATTTTTTCTTCTTTAATTTTTTATTTGTATATTTGACAATACTACCCTTTTTAATAGTTGCTATCTTCTTAAATTTGCCTTTCTTCTTGTCAGCACGATATACTTCGTAGCCTGATGCCTTTGAAACTTTCTTCCATGAGACAACAGCTTTAAGTTTCTTGACATTCTTTACTTTGACACCCTTAACTGCCGCAACCTTAACCGTTTGTGTCTTTGTCGGCTTCTTAGTTGGTTTTACCGTCGGCTTAACTGTTGGTGTTGCTGTTGGTTCTGTTGACTCTTCCGGCTTCTTAGCCGGCTCTGCACTCGGTGTGTTTGCCGGTGCCGGCACTGCACTTTCTGTCGGTGCAGGTGTCTGTGTAGGTGTCTGGCTTGGTATGCCCGGTGCTTCTTTCTTCTTAAGATTTGATATTGCAGTCTGAATATCAGCCGCTGCTTTATCAAGTTCTGCCTGTGCCGCACGCTCTGTGATTCGCTGTCCTGCTGCCGCAACCGCATCCTTTAATGCCTTATAAGACTCTGCCGTATAATCACCCTCTGTGATTGCATCTGCTTCTTTTATCTTTGCTTCAAGTGCTGTCTTATCTCCTGCTTTTACAAGTTTTGCAACTGCACTGTCAAGTGATGCCTTTGCATTTACCACACTATCTTTTTCTTTGCCCTCTGCCGCTGTTTTTGCATTTGCAACTGCTGACGCAATGTCCGCATCTTTCCAGCTTGCAGCCGTGTATGAGTTTTCATCTAATGCTGATGCACTCTCAATGGCACTGTTAAGTCCTGCTAATTCGTCAGAAGAAGCAACCTTTACAAGTGCTTTCATGGCATTTATAAGTTTTGTGACAAATTCTTTTGAAATATCTTCTGTCACATCATCATCTGCTGTTGCATCTACTTCATCATAAATTTCTTTTGCTGTTTTATAAGAGCTTTCCGTGTATTCATCAGGATTTAATTCCTCAAATACTCTCATCTGTTTACCGAGTTCTTTTGCTGATACAGTGAATGAACCGTCTTCATTTTCTTTAATACTGTACTGTGCCGTGCGTACCGAACCCTCAAGAAGTTCCTTTGCAGCTTCCTGTGTAATTTCAGTTCCCTGTAAATCCTGCTTGCCCATTACCCATGTACTGTCATAAATATGTGTAGGACCTGCTCCCATTAACGCTGTGAGATATGCCGCACCTGTTACTTTTGTACCATTCTTAACATATACATGACCTACTGACATCAATGCCATTGCTAACGCCTCAACATTTACACCGTCAAGTACAAGAGCTGTTGTTTTTGAATTACCTGCGAACACGGCGGTGCTTGTTGTGATTTTTCCTGTCTTTTTCTCTGAGCTGTCTACAATAGTACACTTTCCTGCATTTCCTGTGATTGCATTGTCACCGAGTTTCAACAGATAACCATTGAGGTCGAGCGTAAAGTTTTTGTAGAATGTAAATGAGTCTGCTGAACTCACATCCATATCCTCGTTTAACTTAACAGTCTGACCGTCCTTAGCATAAATGAGAGCAAGTGATGCATCCTTTTCCTTTATGTTCCTGGCAACACTTCCGTCTGCATTGTAGATAGTTGCAACATATTTTGCATCCGGGTCCTCCTTTTCAGTACCCTCAACGACTGTCGTATATCCTGCATACTCTCCAGCACTTACCTCGCCTAAGATATATCCTGACTTTGTCTCATAAGGTCCGCTCACAGCACCCTTTCCTTCAACTGCCTTAAAGTAACCGCCCTCTATCATTGCAGGTGTTCCATTTACCAAAATTCCAACGCCTGACCTTGATTTTTCAGCCGAATATACACCATTTTTTATTGTGACTGTTCCTGCACCGTCTACCGTAAGTGCAGCTTTTAAGTTGTTGTTTTCCGCAAGGATTGATGTTACATTATCAAGTTCCGTATCTTCATTCGAGCCTAATGAAAGTCCGCTGAATTTGCTGTTCTTTACTACTGCCTTTCCTGAAACATCAACTGTTGCTTTGTCCGACACTTCACAATCTTCAACATCAGCACTTATTCCCATAAGCTCTAATTTTCCTAATTTACTGTTTTTTACAACTGATTTTTCTTTCCCGCCATGACCTACGGAAACCAGATTGTCCGTCGTACAGTTATCCATCTCAAAATCAATACCCTCATCGAGATAACCGAAATAAACATTATTTGTATTTCTGCCGTATCCTGTAAAGCCTGTTGTCACAGCTTTATTTGTAAGCATACAGTTTTTAAGAGTCACAGCGATATGAGGTAAATCCTGCATACAAACATAAACATCAGACATTATGTAGTTACCAATCTGTCCCTCAAGGGCAACTCCGTCAGCCGTAAGTGAACCAGCAGCCACGGCTATTGATGTAGATGTATCTATAGCCTCATCATAACGCTCATGTGTGATGCTTCCTGTCTTATCCTTACTGCTATCCTTTATTGTCACATCTCCTCTTACCGTAAAGATGTTAGCTTTCTGTGCGAGAGTATATCCGTTAAGGTCAAGTGTTCCGCCTTTAACAGTCACATCCTCATCAAATTCAGCATTTGAGGCAAGTTTGACAGTCACACCCTCACTCATTGTCTTAACTGCCTCTGCCATGTCAGTCTTTACATCAGCCTTTGCAGTAGCATCATATGTAACATACTCTTTTTCCATCTCGGAAATCGCCGTATCATCGCTTACTTTCTCAATGTTTGCCCAGTCAAGACCAATGCACGCATCCTGATTGATGCTCATAACACTTATATACATTCTGACTGCAACAACATTCTGCTTTAGGTCAGGCACAATAAATGAAATCTGGGCAGGCTTTTTCTTTCCGTTCACTGTATATGTCTTATCAACATGAGCCTTATAACGGTTTCCGCTTGTTGCCGTTGCATTTCCGTCAAGATAATTCTGTGTATTCTCATATACAGTCCAGTCATTTGCAGCATCTGACATCCCCATAGCTTCTATAGCCTGTGTTGCCGTCGTGAGTGTAGCAGTTCCGTCCTTGTGTATTACAAGAGTTGCATTTCCCGGGAAACAACCTCCCGCCATAGATGTCTCTTTCATATATCCTGCTGATGTGTACTGCTTTGTCGATTCGGATCTTCCTCCGTTCAACAGCTCAATAGGAATACTGTAAGTTCCGGGGGCAAGTTTCTTCTGAAAACTTCCTCGTCCGACAGTAACCTGTGCAAGCTCCAGCTTATCCATAGCAGCTATAAGTGCCTGCCTTCCAGTATATTCGTCGTTCTTGTCTCCACGAATTGATATTTCTTCATTTGCGATAGCGATTGCTGATGAAATAGCTTTTGAAGCATCCTTCCAGCTATCTGCCGTATAGTCTTCCTCATTGAGATTTTCAGCTTCTTTTATAAGGGCTTCAAGTTTTGTTTTATCACTTGACTTGATAAGTCTTGAAATATTGTCAGTAATATTGTTTGCAGCAACTCTAACATCATAACCTGATTCTCTGCGTTTGCCCGCATTTGTATCTATACTTTCCTTAAGAGTTTTTGCCTTAGTTACATTGTCTGAAATCTTACTTCCATAGTTCTTCCATGACTTCTCCGTATATTCATTTTCCGTATGTTCTTTAAGGAAAGTCTCTCCTGTTTCAACTGCTGCCTTAAGTTTCTCTATTTCGGCTTCGGTTGCTGCAGCCTTAAGTTTTCTCAACAGTTTCTTAAGATTACTGTCAGATGTTGATATAGCCGAACCCGTTGCCGTCTTTGCCTTTGCAACAGCTTCATCTATTTGTGGTTTATACTGTTCCCAACTATCTGTCGAATAGTCTGTCTCCACTAATGCCTCTGCCTTTTTTATAGTTTCTGCCAATGCTTCTGACGCCGCATCACTCTGCGAACTGCTCTCAGCCGCTTTGACAAACACCATATTGTTAGTCGGTGCACTTGTTACGACCAATGCCGCCGCAAGTATTCCTGCCGCCGCCTTACAAAAGATATTTTTCTTTCTCATGTTATCCTCCTTAAAAGAATAGAATTAAAATTGCACTACCTGCTTTTCAAAATCCGACCGATGTATTCGCTCCAAATATTTTAAGGTCAGGTTTAAGTTCATTTTGACAACCTTGAGTTACCTCTTTCTGTTTCAAGTTATATGCATCTAACTCAAATCTCAAAAAAAAGCTGCTGACAATAACTTAATTGGCAGCCACTTTGTTACCTCTATTGTCAACATCATTGTAAAAACGCTTTACATCGTTCCTTACGACGCTTAAGTATATCAGAGCATTTGATTTTTGCAAGAATATTTTTTTGATGCATATTTGCACGAAATCCATTATTAATTGAGAAAACTTAGTCAACTTCCAAATAATTCCATGCTGAAACCGCTTGTTTTCAGTATTTAATATTTTCGGTGCAATCGTGCAACTATTTTTTTACATGAGATATTTTATCAGTAATTTCAGTGTTTTTTCGGCTTTTCTCCGACTTTTCTCACCCATATAGCCGTTTGAAAATGTCTTTTGCACACTTTTTTTAACACATAGTGCATTATTGCATATTTAAAGTTCACTACCCAACATTTTTATCTGCATTGAGGTTAAAAGTCTGATTGCAAGCCTGATTTTTCTTTATTGTATATTCGTATTATATTGTCATTGAAAACAATGCAACCGACTCCGGCATATGCACATTTCCCACCGAACATTGCATTTTCATATTTACTGTTCCGTTCATAAACTGACCTATGCCTGTTCCGGAGTTGACAAACTGTATCATATTTACCGGGATAAGTATCTCATCACCCTCTTTGATGGCATCTTTATATGTAATCCCATCAAAATACATGACCTTGCTCACCTCTCCCATCATCATATGACCGTTGACTGCTGAATTTGCAGATACTCTCTTTGATTTTAACCTTATCGTACCTTTTCCGTTTTTCACACTCAGCGTACAAGGATTTTCAAATCCGTTATTAGCCATTGAAAGCACATTGCCGTCCTCCGAACACATTCTGTAAAATACATACGAAAACTTATAATCACCATCCCTCATAAGTTTGCAAAGAATATTTCCGCTGAACGCACACTCCCCCCTGAGTTCATTTTTTATCCTGTAACGCTCATTGGCTTCATCAAGCACATTCATTGTCTCCTCGGATGCACTTAGTGCCCATCTGACGGCATCTTTTTTTGCATTTTCTTCGCTTATCCCCTCATAAAGCAGGTGATTAATAAAAATCCCAACCTTATATTTGTACTCCTCAATCTTCTTTTTGCCAGTCTCTGTCAGTCTCGGATGACGCTCGACTTTTTTATCCACAAGCCCTTCCTGTTCAAGTGCCGACAACACTCTGCTTATCTTGTAACTCTTTTCATTTAATATCTTAGCTATCGACGATACATTTTTTTCCTCGTCAACATTGTCGCAGAGTGCCATAAGCACCTGATTTTTTAAAACTTCACTATCATCATTCATGGTTCTTTATAAATCCCCTTTCCATTTTTTAATGTTTAGGTATTTGTCAAACTACTTATAGGCTATGTTAATTGTGCAAATGCCTATAATGTTTTATGTATTTACTAAGGGTCAAAAGCAGATAACAATGTATGTTTACATACAAATTGCTATTTGATGGGCAAAATACCTTTTTACCCCAACATCATTATATTTTAGCATGAAATAATTTTCCGATTAACCATGACTGATGAATAAAATTTATCAAAAAGCAGATATTTCTGTCACACTGACAGATTTATACTTGCCGCGACTTCCGTCTGTCCTCCTTCACTTTGCTCTGCCGAAATCATAGTCTGCTCTGTGTCAAGTTTTGAAGTGTCAGTAATTGTCTGTGTCATATCAATGCCAATTCCCGCTCCCTGACTCTGTGCCATCATGATACCAAGATCTCCGCCGCCTCGTTTCCAGATTTCAATCTTTTCTTTGAGATAAGTCATATCCGCATCGAGCATTTTATTATTTTCCTCACCTCTGTGAGCCAGTTTTTCTTTTTGCTCCTGTTTCCTTATCTCCTCCTCAATCTTGTTAAGTTCTTTCTGCTGCCAGACTCTTATTTTTTCTTCAGAAATCCTCATAACAGCATCTTTCTTTGATGAAATATATTTATTATCATCCTTTTTGTTCATAACTTCCTGCTTGATATTTGCAAGTTTCTTTTTAGCAACGGCTATCATTTTCTTTGCATGGGAAATCGCAATATTAATCTCATCATCATCGTAATTTCCGCTTGCCGCCTTTCTCTTAAGAGCCGCAAGATTTGAACTTGCACTAGAAACGGCATTACTCGCCTGCGAAACACTTTTTGCACTCCGAATACTTGACGATACCTTTTTATAGCTGTAATTTAAAACTTTCTTTGTTTTCGTCTCTGTTTTTTTGATATTCTTCTGAGTCTCTTTCATCCTGTCAAGCATATCTTTCAAACTCTCAAGCTGTTTTTCAAACTTTTCGTATTCCTCTTCCTTTTTACTTTTCTGTGACTCCTTATCCGAAGCTTCACTAATCAAAACACTATTCTCATTATCTTCACTGTTTTCAATACCGTTCTTATTCTTTCCTGCTGCCGTTTTATTTGCTTTATCAGAAACATCATCCATATTTTCAGCCTTTTCATTACCCTCACTAAGCTCAAGCATAACACCGTCATCTTCCGTCAGATATGTACTTTTATCTCCGGTTCCCGCCCTGTTTACCGAAATTCCTATTCCATTCTCCGTCCTAATATCAACCCCAGAACTTTTCACGCTGTCTGCTCCTTTACCACTACTGTATCTTCCGGCGGTCGATGTATTTTTCTTTCGCTTTGCATTATCCGTCCTGCTGCTCTTTGTTCCATGCCCAATCTGTTTACCCCCTGCCTGAAACAGCGAACCACTGTTAATTACAACTGCCATAAAACTCCCTCCTAAACTTGAGCCTTTTTTCTTTGACTCATTTTTTCATAATTCATTTGACACTGTCAGTCCGTCTGTATATCTATAACTCACCGTTCATCTCTGTTGTGCAACCGATAATTTATGACAATTCAGTCTTTCATATCTTAAATTTTTAATTTTATAAGCAGACTGCAGTCGTTGCTTCACAACTTATCTTTATAACTCCTTTAAATTTATATCGGCAGTTTTTAATAAGTATCTACAGTTTTATTTAGTTCTCATGAAATTTCCCACAATTTCTCAACATCAATTAACAGCAATTCAACCATATTTCCACTTATTTTCCACATGGATTTTGCAAGTTATCCACAAGTTATCCACAAATTGTGCATAAATCGTATTTCCAATCTCTTTTCTTGACTTTCGGGTATAGCAATGTTAAAATCCTTTTTGAACATATGTTC